>ERZ808035.249-NODE-249-length-59062-cov-4.597677_pt1 | contig 59062 bp, 69 predicted proteins | sample MGYA00380189_ERZ808035 | MGnify/ENA primary metagenome ERZ808035 (study PRJEB31490, sample SAMN06133407) | mouse gut metagenome | isolation source: M5_1 | host: mice | place: China: Chengdu | collected 2015-05 ... | reverse complement strand
CTACGGCCTGGCGGGCAATAAGTCCCGCCAGGAGGTTCTGGACTGCCTGGAGCGGGGCGTCAAGAGCTGCGGCACCATCATCCTCATCACCGGCGCGGGCGGCGCCTTCGGCAACATCATCAAGTCCAGCGGCATCGGCGACGTCATCGCCCAGGGCCTGGCGGGCAGCAATCTCCCCGTGCTGCTCCTCCCCTTCCTGGTTGCCGCCATCCTGAAGCTGGTGCTGGGCAGCGGCACTGTGGCCATGACCACCACCGCCACCATCTGCGCACCCATCCTGATGCAGATTCCCGGCGCCAATATGATGTTCTGCGCCTACGCCGCCTGTATCGGCGCGCAGGTGTTCTCCCTGCACAACGACAGCTTCTTCTGGGTGCTCACCCGCACCTTCAAGCTGGACAAGCTGGACGTGCAGATTCTCGGCTACGAGGCCATGCAGTTCGTCTGGTCCTGGGTGGGCTTCGGCATTCTCAGCATCATCAACCTGATTTTCTAATACCAAACTGGCGGGGGCCCGGAGGAACGCTCCGGGCTCCCGCGCCATAGAAAGGAGCATGGACATGCGTTTCGGCTGCTGTGGAAGCCTTGTGGCCTCCGGCCCCGACCGGACGGGGGTGGAGATCGTGGAACGGCTGGCGGAATACGGCTATGACTACATTGAGCTGCCCCTGGCGGAGATGATGGAGCTGGACGGCGGCGCGTTTGGCGCGCTGCGCGCCCGGGTGGAGGCCACCTCCCTGCGCTGCGAGACCTGCAACAATTTCTTCCCCGCCCGGGTCCGGCTCACCGGGCCGGAGGCGGACCTGGACGCCGCCCGCGGCTACGGCGCCACCGACTTCATCTCCTACAAGGACGGCCCCATCGGCGAGCAGGTGCTGGCCATGACCGACGGCAAGGGCGTCGACAAGGTCCTCATCGCCGGCGGCGACGTCGACACCTTCAAGGAGGCCGTCATCGCCGTGAAGCCCGGTGGCAAGATCGGCAACGTCAACTACCTCGGCTCCGGCGACTACATCGACATCCCCCGCGTGGAGTGGGGCGTCGGCATGGGCCACAAGGAGATCAACGGCGGCCTCATGCCCGGCGGCCGTCTGCGCATGGAGAAGCTCGCGAGCCTGGTGACCTGCGGCCGCCTCGACCTCAAGCCGCTCCTCTCCCACGTGTTCCACGGCTGGGACCACCTCGAGGAGGCGCTCTTCCTCATGCGCGACAAGCCCGCCGACCTCATCAAGCCCGTGGTGGTCATCGAGGAGGACTAGCCGTTCCTCGACCGCGTCAGGACAGGTTCGTCTCGAACGGGCGGTGCCCCCTCCCGGGTGGCGCCGCCCCTTTCCGGGAGGGGGCGCCCATGAAGGTGCTCGTCGTGTCGGGCTTCCTCGGGGCGGGGAAGACCACGTTCATCCAGGAGCTCGCGCGCCGGACGGGCCGCGACTTCGTGGTCTACGAGAACGAGTACGGCCAGGCCGACATCGACGGCCAGGTGCTCAGGGAGGGCTCCGGCCTGGAGGTCTGGGAGGCCCAGGAGCGCTGCATCTGCTGCACCGGCAGGCAGGACTTCGCCATGGGCGTCCTCACCATCGCCAACACGCTCGACCCCGAGTTCCTCGTGGTGGAGCCCACCGGCGTGGCCCGCCTCTCGGCCGTGCTCGAGAACGTGGACAAGGTCTCCTACGAGAGGATCAGCCTCCTCAAGCCGGTCTGCGTCGTGGACTGGGAGGCCTGCTCCGCCCAGCGCGAGGCCTACCCCGACATCTTCGACGACCAGCTGGCCACGGCCGACACCGTGGTGGTGTCCAAGGTCCCCGCTGGCCCCGAGGGCCGGTCCCACGCCGAGGCCCTGGCGGCCTCGATCGCCGCCGAGAAGCCCGCGGCCGACGTCCGCGCCCTCCCGTTCGCGGAGATCGAGGACGGGTGGTGGGAGTCGCTCCTCCACCGCGACCTCGACCCCGACCGCGCGGCCGTCCCACCGGCGCCCGCGCCCGAGGAGGGCCCGGGGCTCGAGACCCTCGCCGTGGGCCACGCGTCGGTCCCCACGGCCGCGCACCTGGCCTGGCTCCTGGACGCCCTCGTCGCCGGCACCTTCGGCGCCGTCGTCCGGGCCAAGGGCTTCGTGCGCACCCTCGACGGCCTCCTGCGCTTCGACGTCGTGGCGCGCCGCTGGGCCGTCACGGGCGCGGAGGAGCTGGGGGAGGAGCTCGACGCCGAGGAGGCCCGCTGCGTCTTCATCGGCCGCGACCTCGAGCGCAACTTCCTGCGCGAGGCCTTCCTGCCGGTGAGGTGGCACGCCCTGGAGCGGGACCACGGCCACCACGGGCACGGCCACCACGGTCACGGTCACGACCACGGCCACGACGGCAGCGGCCGCTGACCGCGCCCCGGCCCACGGCGCCGGCGCGCGACTCCTGTGCAGATTTATTTCAGGGGACACGGTGCGGTTTGTGCTCCACGGGGTCGCCATATATACTCATCCGGGTGCAAGCTCGGCACCGGAGAAAGACCAGAACCCAGGGCGCGTCCGGCGCCTTCAACCCATTGGAGGTCTCCATGCTCGGTGGACTCGGCATTCCCGAACTCCTCATCATCCTCGTCGTCGTGCTCGTGATCTTCGGGCCCAAGAACCTTCCCAAGCTCGGTGCCTCCCTCGGCAAGACCGTCAAGAACATCCGCGAGGGCATGGAGAGCACCGACGACCCCAAGGACCAGAAGAAGATCGAGGCGGAGGACGTCGAGGTCGTCGACAACGGCGACTCCGACAAGGACGCCCAGTAAACGGGTATCATTGCCTGTCGCATCTGTTTTTCGTACTTGAGAAAGGCGTCGACCCGTGCAGAGCACCCAGATTCAGCTGACCCCCGACGGCCGCCAGAAACTCGCCGACGAGCTCGCCTGGCGCGAGGGGGAGCACGCAAAGGAGATCACCGAGTCCATCAAGACGGCCAAGGACTTCGGCGACCTCTCCGAGAACGCGGAGTACGACGCCGCCAAGGAGGAGCAGGCCCGCAACGAGGCCCGCTGCAACGAGATCCGCCAGATCCTCGCCAACGCGGTCATCGTCGACAAGGCCGGTGTGGCCGACGCCGTCTCCATCGGCTCCACCGTCACCCTCGAGGACGGTGCCACCGGCAAGGAGATGACCCTCTCCATCGTGGGTACCACGGAGACCAACTCCCTGGAGCACAAGATTTCCACCGAGTCCCCCGTGGGGGCCGCGCTCCTGGGCCACAGGAAGGGCGACGAGGTCACGGTGACCTCGCCCAACGGCTCGACCAGGACCTATACCGTCCTCTCCATCGAGCGTTCGTAAGCCCGTCGGGGAAGCGAGACTTCTCAGACCCTGCCTGTGGTTCCCCACAGGCAGGGTTTTGCGTTATACGTGGACCGGGGCCGGCCGCCGCCGGCCCGAGGCCAGGACCTAAGAAGGAGAGACGGCATGTCCCAGCACGACGACCAGACCACCCCGGAGACCACCGACGAGCGCACGCTGCGCCGTGCCAAGCGCCAGGCCATGATCGACGCCGGCGGCAACCCCTACCCGTCCTCCTTCGAGCCCGACGCCCACGCCGCCCAGATCGAGGAGGACTACGCCTCCCTCGAGCCCGGTCAGGACACCGATGACGTCGTCTGCGTGGCGGGCCGTGTGCGCGCCATCCGCAACCAGGGCAAGGTCTGCTTCGTGATGCTCCAGGACCACACGGGCCAGATCCAGCTCTTCTTCCGGGTGAACAACCTCGAGCCGGCCGCCTGGGACCTCCTGGGCACGGTGGACCTCGGCGACATCGTGGGCGTGACCGGCACGGTGCTCCGCACCCGCCGCGGCCAGATCTCCGTGGCGCCCACGTCGCTCACCATGCTCGCCAAGGCGCTGCGCCCGCTGCCCGAGAAGTTCCACGGCCTCTCCGACAAGGAGACCCGCTACCGCCAGCGCTACGCCGACATGATCGTGAACCCCGAGGTGCTCGAGACCTTCAAGAAGCGCTCCCGCATGATCGCCGCCATCAGGCGATACATGGACGGCCAGGGCTACTTCGAGGTCGAGACGCCCATCCTCCAGTACACGCTCGGCGGGGCCAACGCCCGGCCGTTCGTCACGCACCACAACGCCCTCGACATGGACTTCTACCTGCGCATCGCCACCGAGCTGCACCTCAAGCGCCTCATCGTGGGCGGCATGGAGCGCGTCTACGAGATCGGCCGCCAGTTCCGCAACGAGGGCATGGACCAGACCCACAACCCCGAGTTCACCACCATGGAGGCCTACCGCGCCTACACCGACATCGAGGGCATGAAAGAGCTCGCCGAGGGCGCCTTCAAGGCCGCGGCCGACGAGGTCTGCGGCACCCACAGCATCGTCTACCAGGGCACGCCCGTGGAGCTCGGGGGCACATGGCGGAGCGCCACCATGGCCGAGCTCGTGAGCGAGACCGTGGGCGAGGAGCTCTCCATCGACACCCCGGTGGGGCGCCTCCGCGAGGTCAACTCCGAGCGCGGCCTCGAGTGGGAGGAGTCCTGGGGCGCCGGCAAGCTCCTGTTCAACCTCTACGACGAGCTGGTGGAGTCCACCATCGTCGACCCCACCTTCGTCTGCGACTACCCCGTCGAGGTGTCGCCGCTCGCCAAGCGCAAGCCCTCCGACGAGCGCCTGACCGACCGCTTCGAGCTCGTGATCTGCGGCCACGAGTACGCCAACGCGTTCACCGAGCTCAACGACCCGGTCGACCAGGAGGGCCGCTTCGCCGACCAGGTGGCCGCCAAGGCCGCCGGCGACGACGAGGCCATGGAGTACGACCACGACTACGTCCGTGCCCTCGAGTACGGCATGCCGCCCACCGGCGGCATCGGCATCGGCATCGACCGCATGGCGATGCTCCTCACCGACCAACCCTCCATCCGCGACGTGCTGCCCTTCCCGCACATGCGCCCGGAGGTCACTGCATAGGAGGTGCAAACCACTATGTTCGACAAGTTCACCGAGAAGGCCCGCAAGGTCATGAGCCTCGCCCAGGACGAGGCCCGCGAGCTCGGGCAGATGTACGTGGGCACCGAGCACCTGCTGCTCGGGCTCATCAAGCAGGGCGACGGCATCGCCGCCCAGGCCATGGCCGAGCTCGACGTCACCTACGAGGAGGCCCTGGCCATCGTCCGCGAGATCACGCGCCGCGAGGCCGAGCCCGTCCCCGGCGGCCACATCCCCTTCACGCCCCGCGCCAAGCGGGTGCTGGAGGGGGCCTACCGCGAGACCATCACCCGCGGCCAGTCCTACATCTCCACCGAGCACCTGCTGCTCGGCATCGTCCGCGAGGGCAACGGCGTGGCCATGGAGGCGCTCACCCGCATGGGCATCTCCGGCGACGCCGTGCGCAACGCCGTGGACCGCCTGACCGCCGGCTCGTCCGACGGCCGCATGCGCCCGGCCATGGCCGACGTCCGCTCCGGCGCCGACGTCGCCGGCGGGCAGGGCCCCGGCGAGGGCTCCATGCTCGAGGAGTACGGCCGCAACCTCACCAAGCTGGCCGCGGACGGCCGGCTCGACCCGGTCATCGGCCGCGACTCCGAGGTGGAGCGCGTCATGCAGGTGCTGGCGCGCCGCCAGAAGAACAACCCGCTGATCCTCGGCGACCCCGGCGTGGGCAAGACCGCCATCGCCGAGGGCCTCGCCCAGCTCGTGGCCGACGGCAACGTGCCGGAGGTCCTTCGCGGCAAGCAGATCTGGACGCTCGACGTGGCCGCCCTCGTCGCCGGCTCCAAGTACCGCGGCGAGTTCGAGGAGCGCCTCAAGCGCGTGGTCAACGAGGTCATGGAGTCCGAGAGCGACATCCTGTTCATCGACGAGATCCACACCCTCATCGGCGCCGGTTCGGCCGAAGGCTCCATCGACGCCGCCTCGATCCTCAAGCCTCCGCTGTCCCGCGGCGAGATCCAGGTCATCGGCGCCACCACCGCCGAGGAGTACCGCAAGCACATCGAGAAGGACTCCGCCTTCGAGCGCCGCTTCCAGCCCGTCTACATCAACGAGCCCTCCGTGGCCGACACCGTGACCATCCTCAAGGGCCTCAAGGACCGCTACGAGGAGCACCACCACGTCCGCTACACCGACGAGGCGCTCGTGGACGCCGTGGTGCTGTCCAACCGCTACATCCAGGACCGCTTCCTGCCCGACAAGGCCATCGACGTCATCGACGAGGCCGGCGCCCGCACCCGCGTGCACAAGATCGTGGTGCCCGACGCCATCGTCGAGTGCGACGCGGAGCTCGCCTCCGTGGCCGAGGAGAAGTCCCGCGCCGCCAAGGCCCAGGAGTTCGAGGAGGCCGCGCGCCTGCGCGACCGCGAGAAGGAGCTCACCGCCCGCCGCGAGGAGCTCGAGGCCGAGTGGCACGCCGAGCTCGACGCCGTCACGGTGGAGGTCTCCTCGGCCGACATCGCCGACGTGGTGAGCTTCATCACCGGCGTCCCGGTGTCCAACCTCACCGAGGCCGAGGCCTCCAAGCTCCTGCGCGCCGAGTCCGTGCTCCACGAGCGCGTCATCGGCCAGGACGAGGCCGTGAGCTCGGTGTCCCGCGCCATCCGCCGCAGCCGCTCGCCCCTCAAGGACCCGCGCCGCCCCGGCGGCTCCTTCATCTTCCTGGGCCCCTCGGGCGTGGGCAAGACGGAGCTGGCCAAGTCGCTCGCCGAGTTCCTCTTCGGCAGCGAGGACGCGCTCATCACGTACGACATGAGCGAGTTCATGGAGAAGTTCGCCGTCTCCAAACTCGTCGGCGCCCCTCCGGGATACGTGGGCTACGACGAGGGCGGCGAGCTCACCAAGGCCGTGCGGCGCCGCCCGTACTCGGTCGTGCTGTTCGACGAGATCGAGAAGGCCCACCCGGACGTCTTCAACATCCTCCTCCAGATCCTGGACGAGGGCCGTCTCACCGACGGCCAGGGGCGCAAGGTGGACTTCTCCAACACCGTCATCATCATGACGAGCAACATCGGCGCCCGCGAGATCGCCACCACCACGCCCATGGGCTTCGGCGCCTCGAGCAAGGGCCTCTCCGACCGCGAGATCAAGCAGCGCGTCACCGGCGAGCTCAAGCGGCAGTTCCGCCCCGAGTTCCTCAACCGCGTGGACGAGGTCGTGGTCTTCAAGTCGCTCGAGAAGGACCAGCTCCGCTCCATCGTCGACCTCATGGTGCGCGAGCTCCGCGACCGTCTCGTGGACGAGGGCATGTCCATCGAGCTCACGGACGCCGCCCGCGACCTCGTGGCCAAGGAGGGCACCGACCAGGTCTACGGCGCCCGCCCGCTGCGCCGCGCCATCCAGACCCTCATCGAGGACCCGCTCGCCGAGGAGCTCCTCGAGGGGAAGTGGGAGAAGGGCGAGATCGTCTCCGTGGACGTCCGCGACGGCGCCCTCGTCTTCGACCACATGGCCGGAACGATCCCCGAGAAGACCGTCCGCGAGACCATGTCGCGCCTGCCGGCCCCCGGCGGCGCGCCCGGCAGGAGCGCCCTCGCCAAGGGCTCCGGCGCCGGCTCCCAGGAGGCCTCGGCCTGATCCGGCCCCATCGGGCGAGACCCGGGCATGCGCCCGGCCCCGCACCCTGCGGGGCCGGGCGTCGCTCTGTGGGACCTCTGTCGCAGCCCCCGCCGCGCCCCCACGGCGGGCCCCCGCTTTGTTAGGGTTAAGGGGTGTGCCGCGCGTCGCGGCACACCCGGACAGAAGGGTCTTCATGGGGGATTTCTGCGATCGGTCGCTGTCCCTGGACGAGCGCATGGAGTGCGCCATGCGCCAGACAGCGCCGGGCACGGCCTTGCGCCGCGCCCTCGACATGATCATCGCCGGCCGGCTCGGCGCCCTCATCTGCGTGGGCGACGTCGAAGCCGTCCTTGCCGCCGGTGACGACGGCTTCCCGCTCAACATCTCGTTCACGGCCAACCGCCTGTTCGAGCTCTCCAAGATGGACGGGGCCATCGTCATCGACAAGGACCTCACCCAGATCAAGCGGGCCAACTTCCACCTCAACCCCGACCCGTCGCTCCCCACCTCCGAGACCGGCATGCGCCACCGCACTGCCGCGCGCATGAGCATCCTCACCAACGCCATGGTCATATCGGTCTCCGAGCGCCGCCAGGTGGTCAACGTCTACCTCGACGGCCGCTCCTTCCAGATCAAGACCGTCCAGGAGATCATGGACATGGTCAACCAGCTGCTGGTGACCCTCCAGTCCACGCGCCAGGCGCTGGACCGCAACCTGCTCCGCCTCACCACGCTGGAGCTCGACAACTACGTCACCCTGGCCGACATCTCCAAGATCTTCTCGTACTTCGAGGTGCTCATGACGGCGGCCGACGAGCTCGACGACCTCATCGACCAGCTCGGCAGCGAGGGCCGCACCATCGCCATGCAGCGCGAGCAGCTCGTGGGCGACATGGACGACGAGTACACCCTCATGATCCGCGACTACGCCCGCGACTCCTCCGAGGAGGCCGCCCGGGAGGTGCGCCGCCAGTTCCACGAGCTCGACGCCGCGCAGCTCCACTCGTTCAAGCGGGTGGGCGCCATGCTCGGCTACGAGGGCCTCGGCGAGGACTCCATCATGGCACCCCTGGGCCTGCGCACCCTGTCGCGCATATCCGTGGTGCGCGAGGGCATGGCCGACAAGATCGTGGACGAGTACGGCAGCCTCCAGGAGCTCATGGACGACATCGAGGACAACCCGAGCCGGCTCGACGACATCGGCGTCAAGAACCCCGGCATCCTGGCCGACAGCCTCTACCGCATGTGGGGCAGGAAGGAATGAGCCGCTGCCGCTGCCAGACCGAGGCGCGCCCCGCCGCCGTCCACGTGCCCGAGCCGGGCGCCGACCTCGCCGTGGTCGTCGTCGCCGCCGGCTCCGGGGAGCGGTTCGGCCACCCGGGCGGCAAGGCCCTCGTGGAGGTCGCCGGGCGCCCCCTCGTGGCGTGGTCCCTCCTCGCCGCGGACGCCGCCCCCTCCGTGGCCGCGCTCGTGCTCGTGTGCCGCCCCGGCGACCTCCCTGCCATGGAGGCCCTCGTGGCCGGCCTGCCCCTGGCGCTACCCGTCACGGTGGTCCCCGGCGGGGAGGACCGGCAGGCGAGCTGCGCCGCGGGCCTCGGGGCCGTCTCGTCCGAGGTGCCCCTCGTGGCCTTCCACGACGGCGCCCGTCCGCTCGTGCGGCCCCACACCTTCGAGGCTGTGGCCGCCCGCCTGCGCGCCGACGCCTCGCTGGGCGGCGCCGTGGCGGGCTGCCCGTGCACCGACACCGTCAAGGTGGTCAGGGACGGCACGGTGGCCGCCACGCCCGACCGCGGCAGCCTCTGGGTCGTGCAGACGCCCCAGGCGTTCCCCATCGAGGTCATCAGGGCCGCCCACCGGCGCGCCCGCTCCGTGGGCACCGACGACGCCTCCCTCGTGGAGGCCATGGGGCTCCCGGTGGCCGTCGTGGACGCCCAACGCAACAACCTCAAGCTCACCTACCCGGAGGACCTGGCCGTCGTCGAGGCCGCCCTCCTGGCCGCCGAGCGGGAAGGGGAGTGACATGGCCCTCTCCATCGGGCACGGCTACGACGTGCACGCCTTCTGCGAGGGGCGCCCCCTCGTGCTGGGCGGTGTCGCCGTGCCCTGCGACCGCGGCCTCGCCGGCCACTCGGACGCCGACGTCGTGACCCACGCCCTCATGGACGCCGTCTGCGGCGCCTGCCGCCTGGGTGACATCGGCCGCCTCTTCCCCGACGACGACCCCGCCTACGCCGGGGCCGACTCCCTCGTCCTGCTGGCCCGCGTCATGGGGCTCGCGCGGGAGGCTGGGTACGAACTCCTCGACTGCGACTGTACCGTCGCCGCCCAGGCCCCCCGCCTCGCCCCCCACCGCGACGCCATGCGCTCCGCCATGGCACGCGCCATGGGGTGCGACGTCTCCCGCGTGGGACTCAAGGCCACCACGACCGAGCGCCTCGGCTTCGTGGGCCGCGAGGAGGGCATCGAGGCCTGGGCGGTCTGCCTCATGGAGCGCCCCTAGGCGCCCCGCCGACCCCCGAACCGCCCCGTCGATGGGACACCCATGTTCGATTCCATTCGCGAGGACGTCCGCGCCTTCCGGGAGCACGACCCGGCGGCCACGTCCACCATCTCCATCCTCGTCAACTCGCCCGGTATGCGCGCCGTGTGGGCCTACCGGCGCCAGCACTGGCTCTGGACCCACGGGCACCGCTTCCTGGCCCGCACCCTCTCCACGTGGAGCCGCCACCGGTTCGGGGTCGAGATCCACCCCGGAGCCACCATCGGCCGCCGCTTCCTCATCGACCACGGGAGCGGCATCGTGGTGGGGGAGACCACGATCATCGGCGACGACTGCATGATCTACCAGGGCGTCACCCTGGGGGGCACGGGCAAGCAGACCGGCAAGCGGCACCCCACCCTGGGCGACAACGTCACCGTGGGCGTGGGGGCCGCCGTGCTCGGCGACATCACCCTGGGCGACGGCTCCAAGGTGGGCGGCGGCGCCGTGGTGGTGAAGGACGTCCCGGCCGGCTGCACCGTCGTGGGCGTCCCGGGCCACGTGACCACGCGCTGCGGCGTGCGCGTGCGCACCCAGCCGGCCCACACCGACCGGCGGCGCCAGTACCTGCCCGACCCCATGGAGCAGACCGTCGAGATCCTGACCGCGCGCATCTCCCAGCTCGAGGAGCAGGTGGCCGCCCTCACCGCGCAGGCGGCCCCCTCCCAAGATGTACGATTCCAACCTGACGGCGGCGAGACCGCCCAGGCACCCAGCGGCACCGAGGAGTGACCATGCTCGTCTACAACACCCAGACCCACCGCAAGGAGGAGCTCGTCCCCGTGGAGCCCGGCCACATCTCCATGTACGTGTGCGGCCCCACGGTCTACGACCAGATCCACATCGGCAACGGCAGGACGTTCCTCGCCTTCGACGTCATCCGGCGCTACCTCGTCTACAAGGGCTACCAGGTGCGCTTCGCGCAGAACCTGACCGACGTCGACGACAAGATCATCCAGCGCGCCAACGAGGAGGGCGTCACCGCCGCCGAGCTCGCCCGCACCTACTCCGACGCCTTCATCGAGCAGATGGGGCGCCTGAACGTGCTCGCCCCCGACATCCGGCCCCGCGCCACCCAGGAGATCGACGCCATGATCTCCATGATCTCGGGCCTCATCGACCAGGGCAACGCCTACGCCGTGCCATCGGGCGACGTGTACTTCTCCGTGCGCAGCTGCGAGACCTACGGCCGCGTCTCGGGCCGCAACGTCGACGAGCTGCTCGTGGGCGCCCGCATCGAGGAGAACTCCGACAAGCGCGACCCCCTCGACTTCGCCCTCTGGAAGGCCGCCAAGCCCGGCGAGCCCAGCTGGGAGTCGCCGTGGGGCGAGGGGCGCCCCGGCTGGCACACCGAGTGCGCCGCCATGGTGCACCGCTACCTCGGCACGCCCATCGACATCCACGGCGGCGGCTCCGACCTCGTGTTCCCGCACCACGAGAACGAGAGCGCCCAGGCCTCCTGCCGCTGGCACGAGCCGCTCGCCAACGTGTGGATGCACACGGGCATGCTCCGCGTGGACGGCGAGAAGATGAGCAAGTCGCTCGGCAACTTCCACACCCTGAAGGAGGTCCTCGACCGCTACCCGGCCGACGCCGTGCGCCTCCTCATGCTCCAGACCCACTACCGCTCGCCGCTCGACTTCTCGTTCGAGCGCCTCGACGGCTGCGTGGGCGCGCTGGAGCGCCTGCGCACCACGGTGAGGAACCTGCGCTGGGCGGCCGAGAACTCCGACGGCTCCAGCTGCGGCGGCGACGGCGCCCAGGCCCTGTCGGACGCCATCGACGCCGCCCGCGACGGTTTCACCGCCGCCATGGACGACGACTTCAACACGTCCTCGGCCCTCGCCGCCGTCTTCTCCCTCGCCAACCAGGCCAACGCCTACCTCGACGCCGCCGGCGCGGAGGCCTGCACCTCCACGCTGCTGCGCGCCTCCGACACCCTCGTGGAGCTCCTCGAGGTGCTCGGCCTCGAGAGCGTCCGGCCCCAGGCGGACCCGCTGCCCGCCGAGCTCGTGGATGTGGCCCGCGACCTCGTGGGCTTCGACGGCGGCGACGTCGACGGCGCCGTGGCGGCCCTCGTGGACGCCCGCGCCGCGGCCCGGGCCGCCAAGGACTGGGCCCGCGCCGACGCCATCCGCGACGCCGTCTCGGCCCTCGGGCTCGTGGTGGAGGACACCCAGGCCGGCACCCGCATCACCCGTCAGGAAGGGGGGCGCTGAGCATGGCGTCCAGGAACCAGGGCCCCAAGGGCCAGCAGGGCAAGGGCCAGCAGGGGAGGCGCGGGCGCGGGCGCGGCCAGGGCCCGCGCGCCTGGAGCAGCGAGGACGGCCGCCAGTGGCGCGGCCGCGACGGGCGCAAGGCGGGGCTCGCCGGGAAGGCGGGCCCCCAGGCGCCCAGGGCCCCCAAGGGCGACCGACGCAGGGGGACCCAGGGGAAGGGGCGCCCGCAGGCCGCCCACCGGCAGCCGCGCGCCGAGGAGCGCGTGCTCGTCGAGGGGCGCCGCGCCGTCGACGAGGCCCTTGCCGCCGGCGTGCCCGTGAGGCGCGCCCACATCGCCCTCAACAAGGGCAGCCAGGACCCCAAGCTCGCCCGCCTCGCCGCCGCCTTCGAGGCCGACGGCGTGGAGGTCGACATCTGCTCCAAGGCGCGCCTCGACGCCATGTCGAGCCACGGCGCCCACCAGGGCGTGGTCGTGGAGCTCGAGGACTTCCCCTATGCCGACCTCGAGGACGTCGTGGCCGCCGCCGGCGACGGGGACGCCCTCGTGCTCGTGCTCGACCACGTGACCGACGAGGGCAACTTCGGTGCCATCGTGCGCTCCGCCGAGGTCGCGGGCGCCGCCGGCGTCGTGATACCCAAGGCCCGCGCCGCCTCGGTGGGCGTGGGGGCCTACAAGACGTCGGCCGGGGCCGTGCTCCACGTTCCGATCGCGCGCGTCTCTAACCTCGCCACGGCGGTGGACCGGCTCAAGGAGGCGGGCTTCTGGGCCGGCGCGGCCACCGAGCACGCCGAGCAGGACGTCTGGGACGCGCCGCTCGGCGGGCGCTTCTGCCTGGTCATGGGAAACGAGCAGACCGGCGTGAGCCGCCTGCTCCTCGACCGCTGCGACTTCTCGTGCCGACTGCCGCAGCGCGGCCGCGTGGAGTCGCTCAACGTGGCGCAGGCCGCCACGGTCATGGCCTACGAGTGGATGCGGCGCCTCTGGCAGGCGGGCCGCGAGGGGGGCGCCGACCGTGGCTAAGGCCCCGAGGGCCCTCCTCGTGGTGGACGGCTACAACGTGCTCTTCGCCGACCCCCGCTACCAGGACCTCTTCGACGAGCCCGACGGCTCCGTCCCCGAGCGCCTGGGCACCGACCCGTTCGGCCGCGCCCGCGAGGCGCTCCTGGCCGACGTCGCGGCCTACGCCCAGCACGAGTACGAGGCCGTCATCGTCTACGACGGCGCCAACAACCGCGGGGAGCACCGGCCCGAGACGAGGCGCGGCGGCGTGAGGGAGGTCTTCTCTCGCAGGGGGGTCTCGGCGGACACCGTCATCGAGGGGCTGGTGACCGAGGCGCGCGACTCCGGGCGCCCGGTCACGGTCGTCACCTCCGACGGGACGATCCAGGCCACGGTGGAGGGCCCGGGCGTCACCCGCGTCTCGAGCCGCATGCTCGTGCACGAGGTGGCGGCCATGAACCGGTCCATCGAGCGCGAGCGCGAGGAGCGCACGTGGTCCCGCATGAGCCTGGAGGACCGTCTGGACCCGGAGACGGCGGCCAAGCTCAACGCCCTGCTCGGGCGCCGGGTCTAAGCGGTATCATCTTCCCTGCGCTGATGTAGCTCCAACGGCAGAGCACCCGACTTGTAATCGGACGGTTGTCGGTTCGAATCCGACCATCAGCTCCACTCACCGACGAAGGCGGCCCGCGGGCCGCCTTTTTCTCGCGGCGTTTTTGGACCGCCCGATGGGCGCTCGGTTCAAAGGTTCCGTAATAGCGTTCATATAAGGCCCTCTAGCTGGGGTTGTGCAGAAACGATGGTATGGATACACCCGGGTCCGGGGTATACGTTGACACGGATTTGCCCCGGGCGTAGTATCACTAGCGCGTTGTGGGTCCAGCACCCGGCAGCGCGGCTTGAAAACGGATGGGGATGTGGCACAGCGGCAACTGCGGCGGACTGTAAATCCGCTCCCTCTGGGTTCCTTGGTTCGAGTCCAAGCATCCCCACCATGCCCGTGTAGCTCAGTCGGTAGAGCACTTCGTTGGTAACGAAGAGGTCACCGGTTCAAATCCGGTCGCGGGCTCCATTTCAAGCACGGCGGTGTAGCTCAGTTGGTCAGAGCACGCGGTTCATACCCGCGGCGTCACTGGTTCGAATCCAGTCACCGCTACCAGGTTATCTTGCGGTCCCTCCGGGGGCCGCTAGACATATTTAGCACGTAGGCATCAATGGCTGCGAAGCGGGAAGTCCTGTTTCCAGAAGGAGGATGGCACATGGCCAAGGAGAAGTTCGAGCGTACTAAGCCGCATGTCAATATCGGCACCATCGGCCACGTCGACCACGGCAAGACCACGCTGACCGCCGCTATCACCAAGGTTCTCTCCGAGACCCCTGGCTGCAAGGCCAACTTCACCGCGTTCGAGGACATCGACAAGGCCCCCGAGGAGCGCGAGCGCGGCATCACCATCTCCGTCGCCCACGTGGAGTACGAGACGGAGAACCGTCACTACGCGCACGTCGACTGCCCCGGTCACGCCGACTACATCAAGAACATGATCTCGGGCGCTGCCCAGATGGATGGCGCTATCCTCGTCATCGCCGCCACCGACGGCCCCATGGCCCAGACCCGCGAGCACATCCTGCTCGCCCGTCAGGTCGGCGTGCCCTACATCGTCGTCTTCCTGAACAAGTGCGACATGGTGGACGATGAGGAGCTCATCGACCTCGTCGAGATGGAGACCCGCGACCTCCTGTCCGAGTACGACTTCCCGGGCGACGACCTCCCCATCATCCGCGGCTCCGCCCTCGGCGCTCTCGAGGGCGACGAGAAGTGGGTCGAGCAGATCCGCGCCCTCATGACCGAGGTGGACAACTACATCCCCACCCCCGCCCGTGACAACGAGAAGCCGTTCCTGATGGCCGTCGAGGACGTCATGACCATCTCCGGCCGCGGCACCGTCGCCACCGGCCGTGTCGAGCGTGGCCAGCTCCGCCTCAACGACCCGGTCGAGATCGTGGGCATCAAGCCCACCTCCAACTCCGTGGCCACCGGCATCGAGATGTTCCGCAAGTCCATGGACTTCTGCGAGGCCGGCGACAACGTGGGTATCCTGCTCCGCGGCGTCAAGCGCGAGGAGATCGAGCGCGGCCAGGTCCTCTGCAAGCCCGGCTCGGTGACCCCGCACAAGAAGTTCACCGCCGAGGTCTACGTCCTGACCAAGGAGGAGGGCGGCCGTCACACCCCGTTCTTCAACGGCTACCGTCCGCAGTTCTACTTCCGCACCACCGACGTCACCGGCAACATCTCCCTCCCCGAGGGTGTCGAGATGGCCATGCCCGGCGATCACGTCACCATCACCGGTGAGCTCATCTACCCGATCGCCATGGAGGAGGGCCTCCGCTTCGCCATCCGCGAGGGCGGCCACACCGTGGGCGACGGCCGTGTTGCCACCATCATCGAGTAACCAGCTTCCTCGATCGTGAAAGCCCGGCACCCTGCGTGCCGGGCTTTTTTGTTGCCGACCGTTCCCACCTCGGCCGTGCCCATCCCGTGTATGTGCGATTTGGTGGGCCATCTCTGTTGACGGCACACCGGCGGGGTGGTAGCGTAATCACTCGCGCATGGCTGTGATGTAAGAGCGGCCATGTCCGGTACTTGGGAAGGAATCCATTCATGCGTACTCTCGTCACCCTTGCGTGCACCGATTGCAAGCGTCGCAATTACACCACCTACAAGAACAAGAGCACCCATCCTGAGCGCATGGAGCTCAAAAAGTACTGCCGGTGGTGCCGTCACCACACGCTGCACAAAGAGACGCGCTAGAATAGAGTCTCACACAGCCCAGTAGCTCCAATGGTAGAGCGGCGGTCTCCAAAACCGTTTGTTGTGGGTTCGAGTCCTACCTGGGCTGCCAGCCAATTCACCGGCCCTCCCTATAGGGACGGGCCGGTTTTTAATGTCTAGTCGAGAAGTCCGAGCTTTGTGGAGGACATGAGCCCCATGGCCAAGAAGGACCGCAACAAACGAGCCGCCCGCAAGGCACGTCAGGCCGAGCGTCAGCGCAACGAGGCCCAGGCCCAGATCATGGCCGAGAAGGCCCCTGAGAAGGCACCGGCCAAGTCCGAGGCCGCCAAGGCCCCGGCCAAGACCGCCAAGCCTGCCAAGTCCGGCAAGCCCGGTCTCGTCAAGCGTGCCACCTCCTACTTCGGCGAGGTCCGCTCCGAGATGCGTCGCGTCGTCTGGCCCTCCCGCGAGGACCTCAAGAACTACACCGTCGCCGTCGTCGCCATCCTCGTGGTCTTCGGTGTCGCCATCTGGCTCATCGACTCCGGCGTCGTGGCCGCGCTCATCGGTTACTCCGGACTGAGGGGATAGGCCATGGCCAAGCGTTGGTATGTGATCCACACCTACTCGGGCTACGAGAACAAGGTCAAGACCGATCTCGAGCGCCGCATCGAGTCCTACGGGCTCCAGCGCCAGGTCGTCGACATCCAGATACCCACCGAGGAGGTCACGGAGCTCAAGGAGGACGGCAAGCGCCAGACCAAGGAGAACAAGGTCTTCCCCGGCTACGTCCTCGTGCGCATGGAGGTCGACGACAACACGTGGTCCGTCGTTCGCAACACCCCCGGCGTCACCGGGTTCGTGGGCATCGACGGCAAGCCGAGCCCGCTCTCCCGCGACGAGTTCAAGAAGATGATGGGCAACGCCACCCCCAAGGGCGACGCCGCCCCGCGTCGCACCGTCACGGACTTCGAGCCCGGCCAGGCCATCCGCGTCACCTCCGGCCCCCTCGAGGACTTCGACGGCACCATCTCCGAGGTCAACCCCGAGTCCGGCAAGATCAAGGTCACGCTGCTCATCTTCGGTCGTGAGACCCCCGTCGAGCTCTCCGTGGACCAGGTGGTCCTCATCCACTAACCGGCTACACGGCCCTGCCCTCGTTTTGGTGAGAAACGCTTCTGTGGGTGGGCGCCCGTCATAGCGATCGTCACAGCGCAAAGAAAGGCTTATCACCATGGCCCCCAAGAAGAAGGTCGTCAACTTCATCAAGCTGCAGATCCCTGCCGGCGCCGCCAACCCCGCGCCCCCGGTCGGCCCCGCCCTCGGTGCCGCTCAGGTCAACATCATGCAGTTCTGCCAGGCGTTCAACGCCGCCACGAAGGACCAGGCCGGCGACATCATCCCGGTCGAGATCTCGGTCTACGAGGACCGCTCCTTCGACTTCGTCTGCAAGACCCCTCCCGCGGCCAAGCTGATCCTCAAGGAGCTCGGCATCAAGAGCGGCTCCTCCGTGCCCCAGCGCGACAAGGTGGGCCAGCTCACCGACGAGCAGCTCACCAAGATCGCCGAGATCAAGATGCCCGACCTCAACGCCAACGACATCGAGCACGCCAAGCGCATCGTCGCCGGCACCGCCCGCTCCATGGGCGTCACCATCGCCGAGTAGCACCGGCACTCCGTAGTCCCGGGGAGCCCCGCTCCCCTATGGCCCCGTAAGGGGCCCGATGTGGGAGGGCGCCACGCGCCCGTTGACCACAGGAAGGCACCACCATGCCCAAGCACGGCAAGAAGTACCGCGACGCAGAGGCCAAGGTCGAGAACCGCCTCTACACCCCCAAGGCCGCCATGGAGACGGTGAAGGACATCCACTTCGCCAACTTCGACGAGACCGTCGAGGCCTCCGTGCGCCTGGGCGTCGACACCCGCAAGGCCGACCAGAACGTCCGCGGCTCCATCTCCCTGCCCCACGGCACCGGCAAGTCCGTGCGCGTGGCCGTCTTCGCCGAGGGCGAGAAGGCCCGCGAGGCCGAGGAGGCCGGCGCCGACGTCGTGGGCGGCGACGAGCTCGTCGCCGCCATCCAGGCCGGCAACATCGACTTCGACGCTGCCATCGCCACCCCGCCGATGATGGCCAAGGTCGGTCGCATCGGCAAGATCCTCGGCCCCCGCGGCCTCATGCCCAACCCCAAGCTGGGCACCGTGACCATGGACGTCGCCAAGATGGTCCAGGAGCTCAAGGCCGGCCGTGTGGAGTACCGCGCCGACCGCTACGGCATCGTGCACGTTCCCATGGGCCGCGTGTCCTTCTCCGTCGAGGACCTCGTGGAGAACTACAGCGCTCTCATCAACGAGCTGCTCCGCGTGAAGCCGTCCTCCGCCAAGGGCAAGTACGTGAAGTCCGTGGCGTTCTCCTCCTCCATGGGCCCGGGCGTCAAGGTCGACCCCACCATGGTGCGCAACCTGCTCGACGACTAGCGCATCTCTCACCGACGATCGCACAAAGGGACGTGCCGCTCCGGCGCGTCCCTTTTTCGTGGAGCGAAGGCGGGGGAGGGGAGACGCCCCTTGACTCCTCCGCTCGAGCGGCCATACTGGTCTCTGCACGAAACACAGCATGTCCGCTGCCAGAGACAGCCGGTGTCGCCCAGGCGACCCAAGGGGACGAGCGTCCCGCCTGCCGAGGTGGTCTTCGAAACACGATGGTTCGAGGTCCCGTCTGGCTGGCGCCACACGGGACCTCTTCTTTTGCGAGGCTTCCCCTCAGCCGCACGGCATGCCCGGGAAATCCCTCAAGGAGGTGTAACCATGCCATCCAAGAAGAACGAAGCCATGCTCAAGGAGGTCAACGAGTCCCTCGACTCCTCCAAGGGCATGTTCGTCATCGACTACCGCGGTCTTTCGGTCAAGGAGAGCCAGGAGCTTCGTCGCAAGCTCCGCGACGCCGACGCCGAGATGAAGGTGTACAAGAACAACATCGTCAAGATCGCCCTCGCCGAGCACGACATGCCCAACATCGACGACATCCTCGTGGGCACCACCGCCTGCGTGTTCTACGCCGTCGACCCCGTGGAGGCCGCCAAGGCCATCAAGGACACTTCCAAGGAGCTCAACAAGGTCGAGTTCCTCGGCGGTATCTCCGACGGTCAGGCCATCGACGCCGCCCAGGCGCTCGCCATCGCCGACCTCCCCAGCCGCGAGGAGCTGCTCGCCCGTCTGGCCGCGGCCGTGTCCGCGCCCCTCACCGGGTTCGTGCGCGTCCTCAACGGGCCCGTCCAGGGTCTCGCCACCGCGCTCACCCAGATCGCCGAGCAGAAGGAGGGCCAGGCCGCTGCCTAGGCGCTCCAGCACTACCGTCGTTTTTAAGTCCGGGGCCAGAGCGCCCCGCCTATGAAGAAGGAGAACAGCCATGGCTGTCACCAAGGATGAGATCATCGAGGCCATCAAGGCCATGCCCGCCCTCGAGCTCTCCGAGCTCGTCAAGGAGCTCGAGGACACCTTCGGCGTGTCCGCCGCCGCCCCCGTCATGATGGGCGCCATGCCCGCCGCCGGTGGCGCCGCCGAGCCCGCCGAGGAGAAGACCGAGTTCGACGTCGTGCTCGAGGGCTTCGGCGACAACAAGATCGCCGTCATCAAGGAGGTCCGCGCCCTCACCAAGCTCGGCCTGAAGGAGGCCAAGGAGCTCGTCGAGGGTGCCCCCAAGCCCATCCTCGAGGGTGTCAAGAAGGACGAGGCCGAGGCCGCCAAGGAGCAGCTCGAGAAGGCCGGCGCCGCCGTCACCATCAAGTAGCTTCGGTTCCCATCGAACCTTCGAGGGGCCCCGCTCGTGCGAGCGGGGCCCCTTTTCTTCGGCGACCCGTCACCTGCGGCCGCCAACCGGTCGAGGGCCTCGCTGCCGTCACATACCCTCCATATCTACCTCGGGGAGGGGAGGGGCATCCCTGCAGGACGCCGGGGTAAAACCGGATAGTTTATCCGAGCCCCCGGCAAAGTCAATACTTTTCATTGACGGGCCCGTCGTTCTTGGCTAGATTACTAGCTTGCGACAATTGCCGCTGTATGCCGTTATAAGGAGGAAATGCCCGGTGCGTACCGCAAACTCTTCCGTCACCTCCACCGACGTCACGGGCCGCGTGAGCTTCAGCAAGATCGCCCCTGCGATGGAGCTGCCCAACCTCATCACCATTCAAAAGGAGTCGTTCGAGCGGTTCATGGGGGAGGGCCTTGCGAACGCTTTCGCCGAGAGCTCTCCCATCGAGAACAACGCCGGCACCATGGAGATCACCTTCGGCGACCACGAGTTCGGCGACCCCGCCCACACCGTGGCCGAGTGCCGTGCCAAGGACATCACCTACCAGGCCCCGCTCCTGGTCGAGGTCCGCTTCACCAACAAGGAGACGGGCGAGATCAAGGAGCAGCTCGTGTTCATGGGCGACTTCCCGCTCATGACCGACCGCGGCACCTTCATCATCAACGGCACCGAGCGCATCGTCGTCTCCCAGCTCGTGCGTTCCCCGGGCGTCTACTTCTCCAAGGAGCTCGACAGCAACGTCGAGGTCTTCAAGGTGCAGTTCATCCCGGCCCGCGGCGCGTGGCTCGAGTTCGAGATCGACAAGCGAGGCAAGCTCGTGGTGTCCATCGACCGCAAGCGCCGTCAGAACGCCACGGTCATGCTCCGCGCCCTCGGCATTGCCGAGTCCGACGACGAGATCGTCGAGCTCCTGGGCGACTCCGACATCGTGCGCGACACCCTGGCCTCCGACACCGCCCGCACCCGCGACGAGGCCCTCATCGAGATCTACAAGCGCCAGCGCCCCGGCGAGCCCCCCACCGTGGACGCGGCCCGCTCGCTGGTCGATGGCCTCTACCTCAACCCGCAGCGCTACGACCTCGCCCGCGTGGGCCGCTACAAGATCGACAAGAAGCTCGGCATCGACGTGCCGGCCGACGAGACCATCCTCACGGCGGAGGACATCGTGGCGGCCCTCCGCTACCTGCTCGCCCTCCGCGACGGCGACACCACCAAGAAGGTCGACGACATCGACCACTTCGGCAACCGCCGCGTCCGCACCGTGGGCGAGCTCGTCCAGAACCAGTTCCGCATCGGCATGAGCCGCATGGAGCGCGTGGTCCGCGAGCGCATGGCCTCCCAGGACCCCGACGACATCACGCCGCAGTCGCTCATCAACATCCGGCCCATCGTCGCGGCCATCAAGGAGTTCTTCGGCTCCTCGCAGCTGTCGCAGTTCATGGACCAGGCCAACCCGCTGTCCGGCCTCACCCACAAGCGCCGCCTGTCGGCCCTCGGCCCCGGCGGCCTCGCCGGCCACAAGTCGGGCTCCAGCCGCCGCACCAACGTGCCCACCGCCGTGCGCGACGTCCACAACTCGCACTACGCGCGCATGTGCCCCATCGAGACCCCCGAGGGCCCCAACATCGGCCTCATCGGCACCCTCGCCCTCTTCGCGCACGTCAACGACTACGGCTTCATCGAGACCCCGTACCGCCGCGTCGTGGACGGCTGCGCCACCGACGTCATCGACTGGATGACCGCCGACGAGGAGGAGGACCACATCATCGCGCCGGCCGACACCACGGTCGACCCGGAGACCGGCCGCATACTCACCGTCGACCCGCTCACCGGCGAGCTCGTCGAGGCCGACCGCGTCGTGGCCCGTACGCGCGACTACGACGGCTCCTTCGGCGCCCCCGCCGAGACCCCCGTGTCCGAGATCGACTACATGGACGTCTCGCCGCGCCAGATGCTCTCGGTGGCCGCCACGCTGATCCCGTTCCTCGAGCACGACGACGCCAAGCGAACCCTCATGGGCGCCAACATGCAGCGCCAGGCCGTGCCCCTGATCCGTCCCACGGCCCCGCTCGTGGGCACCGGCATGGAGTACCGCGCCGCGCTGGACTCCGGCGAGCTCATCTGCTCCGACCGCGATGGCACCGTCGTGGAGGTCGACGCCGCCCACGTGGTCGTGGACGCCGGCACCGACGGCCTCATGCGCTACGACCTGCCCAAGTACCAGCGCTCCAACCAGTCCACCTGCATCAACCACCGCCCCATCGTCGAGGTGGGCCAGAAGGTCGTCGCCGGCCAGCCGCTCGCCGACTCCACCTCCGTGGAGAACTCCGAGCTCGCCCTCGGCGCCAACCTCACCGTGGCCTACATGCCGTGGGAGGGCTTCAACTACGAGGACGGCATCGTCGTCTCCGAGCGCGTGGTGCAGGAGGACCTGCTGACCTCCATCAACATCTCCCGCCACGAGATCGACGCCCGCGACACCAAGCTGGGCTCCGAGGAGATCACCCGCGAGATCCCCAACCTCTCGGCCGACATGCTCGCCAACCTGGACGCCGACGGCATCATCCGCATCGGCGCCGAGGTGGGCCCCGGCGACATCCTCGTGGGCAAGGTGACCCCCAAGGGCCAGACCACGCCCACGGTCGAGGAGCGCCTGCTCCACGCCATCTTCGGCGCCAAGGCCCACGACGTCCGCGACACCTCGCTCAAGATGCCCCACGGCGCCTACGGCCGCGTGGTGGACGTCGTGCGCTTCAGCCGTGAGGCCGGCGACGACCTCCCGCCCGGAGTGAACGAGATGGTGCGCGTCTTCGTGGCCCAGCGCCGCAAGATCCAGCAGGGCGACAAGATCGCCGGCCGCCACGGCAACAAGGGCGTCGTCTGCAAGGTGCTCCCCGTGGAGGACATGCCCTACATGGCCGACGGCACCCCCGTCGACGTCCTGCTCGACCCCCTCGGCGTGCCCTCCCGTATGAACGTGGGCCAGCTGCTCGAGTGCCACATCGGCTGGTGCGCCGCCAAGGGCTGGGACACCGAGTCCGCCGACTCCGACCGCTACGTCCCCGGCCCCATGCCGGTCTCCACGCCGGTCTTCGACGGCGCCACGGGCGACGAGGTGGCCGAGTGCATCCGCCGCACCAACACCAACCTGCTCAACCAGGCCCGGGAGAACTACGGCGACGCCATGATGGAGTCGTTCGTGCCGCAGCTCAACTCCTTCGGCAAGACCACGCTGTACGACGGCCGCACCGGCGAGCCCTTCCGCGACAAGATCACGGTGGGCACGAGCTACATCCTCAAGCTCGGCCACATGGTCGACGACAAGATCCACGCCCGTTCCACCGGCCCCTACAGCCTCATCACCCAGCAGCCGCTGGGCGGCAAGGCCCAGTTCGGCGGCCAGCGCTTCGGCGAGATGGAGGTGTGGGCCCTCTACGCCTACGGCGCGGCCAACGTCCTCCAGGAGATCCTCACCATCAAGTCCGACGACACCAACGGCCGCGTCAAGGCCTACGAGTCCATCGTCAAGGGCGAGAACGTGCCCGAGGCCTCCATCCCCGAGGCCTTCAAGGTCCTCGTCAAGGAGATCCGCTCCCTCGCCCTCGACATCGAGCCCATCTCCGACAAGCGCCCCGAGGCGCCCGCTGCCGCCCCGGCCCAGGTCACCGTCGATGCCGTGGAGGCCTTCGCCGACGCCGACGCCGACGACCTGATCGGTGCCGCCCAGGTCGTCACCGACGACCTCGTCGCCGACCTCGATTCTGATAAGGAGTAGCCCTGTGGCAGATTTCGACACCACTGATTTCGACGCCATCAAGATCTCCCTGGCCTCTGCCGAGCAGATCCGTTCCTGGTCCCACGGCGAGGTCAAGAAGCCCGAGACCATCAACTACCGCTCGCTGAAGCCCGAGCGCGACGGCCTCTTCTGCGAGAAGATCTTCGGGCCCTCCAAGGACTGGGAGTGCGCCTGCGGCAAGTACAAGGGCATCCGCTTCAAGGGCATCGTCTGCGACCGCTGCGGCGTCGAGGTGACCAGCTCCAAGGTCCGCCGCGAGCGCATGGGCCACATCGAGCTCGCCGCGCCCGTGAGCCACATCTGGTACTTCAAGAGCCCCACGAGCTTCCCGCTCGCCCGCATGCTCGACATGAAGTCCAAGGACCTCGAGAAGGTGCTCTACTTCGCGAGCTACGTCATCACCAAGGTCGACGTCGAGGCCCGCGAGGCCGACGCCGCCGACCTCAAGGAGGAGCTGGCCGCCGACCTCGAGCAGCTCGACGCCGAGCGCGACGAGCAGATCGCCCGCATCCGCGAGCAGGGCGAGGGCGGCGAGGACGAGTTCGGCGACGTGGAGCCCACGTCCGCCGACGAGATCCGCGCCGAGATCGCCGACCTCGAGGAGGAGTACGCCGAGGAGAAGCAGCTCCGCACGGACGCCTTCGACAAGTTCATGACCGTGGCCAAGGGCGAGCTCATCGCCGACGAGGCCCTGTTCCGCGAGATGAAGAAGTACTACTCGCTGTACTTCGACGGCGGCATGGGCGCCGAGGCCGTGCGCGACCTGCTCGCCGACATCGACCTCGCCGCCACCGCCAAGGAGCTGCGTGCCATCCTCGAGAACGAGAAGGGCCAGAAGCAGCGCCGCGAGAAGGCCGTCAAGCGCCTGGAGATCGTCGAGGCCTTCATGGAGGGCGGCAACGACCCCACCAACATGATCCTGGACGTCATCCCGGTCATCCCGCCCGACCTGCGCTCCATGGTGCAGCTCGACGGCGGCCGCTTCGCCTCCTCCGACCTCAACGACCTCTACCGCCGCGTCATCAACCGCAACAACCGCCTCAAGCGCCTGCTCGACCTCGAGGCCCCCGACATCATCGTCAACAACGAGAAGCGCATGCTGCAGGAGGCCGTCGACGCGCTGTTCGACAACGGCCGCCGCGGGCGCCCCGTCACCGGCCGAGGCGGCAGGCCCCTCAAGTCGCTCGCCGAGACGCTCAAGGGCAAGCAGGGCCGCTTCCGCCAGAACCTCCTGGGCAAGCGCGTCGACTACTCCGGCCGTTCGGTCATCGTCGTCGACCCCCAGCTCAAGCTGCACCAGTGCGGCCTGCCCAAGACCATGGCGCTCGAGCTGTTCAAGCCCTTCGTGATGCGCCGCCTCGTCGAGCTCGGCAAGGTGGAGAACATCAAGGGTGCCAAGCGCGCCATCGACCGCTCCGAGCCGGGCGTGTGGGACGTGCTCGAGGAGGTCATCTCCGACCGCCTCGTGCTCCTCAACCGCGCCCCCACCCTGCACCGCCTGTCCATCCAGGCGTTCGAGCCCGTGCTCATCGAGGGCAAGGCCATCCACCTGCACCCGCTCGTCTGCAAGCCCTTCAACGCCGACTTCGACGGCGACCAGATGTCGGTGCACGTGCCGCTGTCCACCCAGGCCCAGACCGAGGCCCGCGTGCTCATGCTGTCGTCCAACAACCTGCGCACCCCCGCCTCCGGCAAGGTGCTGACGGTGCCGTCGCAGGACATGGTCTTCGGCGTGTACTACCTCACCACCGAGCACGAGGGTGCCGCGGGCGAGGGGAGGGCCTTCGCCGACTTCGACGACGTCATCTCCTCCTACGACGCCCATGCCGACCTCGACATCCAGGCCAAGGTCTTCGTGCGCGTGGGGCCCGAGGACGCCAACATCCAGACCGAGGACGACCGCCTGCTGTTCCGCGTCATGGACTCCAAGGACAGCTACACCGACTACGACGTCACCGACGGCGCGGTCCGCGTGGAGACCACGGCCGGCCGTGTGATCTTCAACCGCCAGTGCCTCCCCAACGACTACCCCTTCATCAACTACAAGATGGTCAGCTCCGACATGGGCCGTCTGGTCAACGACTGCTGCGACCGCTACCCGCTGGCCGACGTCGAGCCCATCCTCGACGCCATCAAGTACGCGGGCTTCCACTACGCCACCCGTGCCGGCCTGACCGTGTCCGTCTGGGACGCCGTCATCCCGGAGGAGAAGGAGAAGATGCTGGCCGACACGCAGATCGCGGTCGACACCATCAACGAGAACTACGAGATGGGCTTCCTCTCCGAGGCCGAGCGCCACACCGAGGTCGTCAACGCCTGGACCTCCTGCACCGACGAGCTCGGCTCGGTCATGCTCAAGGGCTTCTCCGAGGACAACCCCATCTACATGCTCGCCGACTCCGGCGCCCGTGGCTCCAAGACCCAGCTGCGCCAGCTCGCCGGCATGCGCGGCCTCATGGCCGACATGTCCGGTGACACCATCGACCTGCCCATCAAGGCCAACTTCCGCGAGGGCCTGCGCCCGCTGGAGTACTTCATCTCCACCTACGGCGCCCGCAAGGGCCTCGTGGACACCTCGTCGCACACCTCCGACTCCGGTTACCTCACCCGCCGTCTGGTGGACGTGGCCCAGGACGTCATCGTGCGCGAGGCCGACTGCGGCACCGCCGAGGGCGTGACCTACAACCTCGTGCTTCCCGGCACCGACGACCTCAACGTCGACCTCGTGGGCCGCTGCATCCTCAACGACGTCGTGGCCCCCGAGACCGGCGAGGTGCTCTTCCAGGAGGGCGACTACATCGAGTCCGTGGACGACATCCGCTCCATGGTGGACGCCGGCCTCAAGAAGGTCGAGCTCCGCGCCCTGCTCACCTGCCGCTCCAAGTACGGCGTCTGCCAGAAGTGCTACGGCTGGGACCTCTCCACGCGCCGCCCGGTGAACATCGGCACGGCCGTGGGCATCATCGCCGCCCAGTCCATCGGCGAGCCCGGCACGCAGCTGACCATGCGCACCATCCACTCCGGCGGCGTGGCCGGCGCCGACGACATCACGCAGGGCCTGCCCACCGTCGGCCGCATGTTCGACGTCGTCGGCAACGTCAACGAGAAGATCCTCGGCCGCGAGGCCGACCTCGCCCCCTACTCGGGCCTCCTGCACATCGTGCCCGAGCAGAACGAGTACCACATCACCATCCTCGACTCCGACGACCCCAGCCGCGTGCTGTCCACCAAGGACGTCCCGGCGTCGGTGCGCTTCATGCCGGGCATCGAGGACGGCGCCACGGTGCGCGCGGGCGACCAGCTCACCCACGGCTTCGTGAACTTCCGCAACCTGCGCAAGCTCACGGACATCGAGTCCACCATGCACACCTTCGTGGAGTCGGTGAAGTCGGTCTACACCTCCCAGGGCGTCGACCTCAACGACAAGCACATCGAGGTCATCGCGCGCCAGATGCTCCGTCGCGTCCAGGTGACCAACCCCGGCGACTCCAAGTACCTCCTCGGCCAGTACGTGGACCGCTACGAGTTCGCCGACAAGGTAAACGAGATCGCGCTCGAGGGGGGCACCCCGCCCGAGGCCGAGCCCGCCATCCTGGGCACCCTCAAGGTGGCCAGCTCCATCGACTCCTGGCTGTCCTCCGCCTCGTTCATCCGCACGGCCGGCGTCCTCACCGAGGCCGCCATCAAGGGCGAGGTCGACCACCTCATGGACCTCAAGAGCAACGTCATCGTGGGCAAGCAGATCCCTGCCGGCACCGGCCTCAAGGCCTACCGCGACGTCGAGCTCACCTACCACGGCGAGTCCATCGACCACCCCTCCTCGCCGCTCGACAAGTCGCTGCCCGAGTGGGCGCCCGACGAGCTCAAGAGCATCGAGGAGCAGCTGCCCAAGCAGCTCGAGTGGGCCGGCGACGACTACTACCCCGGCGTGTACTCCAAGAACGGCCGCACGCTGTCCTCCGAGGACGCCAAGCTCTACCTCTTCGACGACCTCGGCGTGTCCCAGCGCTGGACCAACAAGTTCAGCGAGGTGGGCATCGAGACCGTGGGCGACCTCATCGGCAAGACCGAGGACGACCTGCTGCGCATCGACGGCATCGGCGCCAAGGCCATCGAGGAGCTCCGTGCGGGCCTCGAGGAGCGCAACCTCCTCTACCTGCTCCAGCCGGAGGACGACGACGCCGCCGACGTCGACGAGCTCTCGCAGCTCCTCAACATGGTGTTCTCGCCCGACGCCGACAACGTCATGCTCGGCACCGCCGCGCCGTCCACCCACCACGGGTTCGACGACGAGCTCATCGGCGGCACCGCGAGCGACAACGTCAACCCCGCGGCCATCAACGAGGATCTCAACTCCCTGGACGACATCCTGACCCAGGTGGCGCACCAGGACGAGATGCTCGGCGGCGAGTAGGCTCGCGGCACAACAGCTTTCTAGTTATTAAAGGAGCCGGTTCCTTTAAGGACCGGCTCCTTTTTGTGTGCCGTTTACGGTGAAGACACATTCGTGACGCCTGCAGGTAATGGGGGAGAGGGGCTGGGTACCCAATCAACAGTGTTCTTCTCATCGATATGGGGGCGCGCCGTGATCGGACTGGGAGTATGGCTCCCCAAGTCGGCACCCCCGGACCAAAGTGCATTGTTGGGGTGGATTATGCAGCCAGGAGCTCAGAGGAATTCCTATACCTATGAGACCAAGCTCAAAGCGGTCGAGGACCACCTGGACCGCGGCATGACCGCGAGCGACGCCATGCTCTCCCACGGCGTCGCGAGCAAGAGCGCCTTCTTCCGCTGGTGCGCCGCCTACCGCGACGGCGGCGCCCAGGCGCTTCGTCCCAAGAAGCGCGGCCGTCCCCGCAAGAACGGCTAGGACGCGCAGACGTCTCGACGGAGGGGCCCTCCCGGACAGCCCGGGAGGGCCCCTCCGCATCTTCCGATGGAGGCCGGGTGGAATGGGATACGCCCGGCCACGTGGACAATTGACAGCGAGAAAACACCGGCATAATATCCCGTCTTGCGCCGATTCAGGCGATGTTGTGCTGCGTCGCCTCTACATATGGTCGATGTGAGCCTCATACAGGTACGAAGGAGAGAAAACTTGCCTACCATCAACCAGCTGGTCCGCCAGGGCCGCAAGAGCACCAAGGCCAAGTCCCAGAAGCCGGCCCTCAAGGGCAACCCCCAGAAGCGCGGCGTCTGCACCCGCGTGTACACCACCACGCCCAAGAAGCCGAACTCGGCCCTGCGCAAGGTGGCCCGCGTGCGCCTCGTCAACGGCATCGAGGTCACGGCCTACATCCCCGGTGAGGGCCACAACCTCCAGGAGCACTCCATCGTCCTCATCCGCGGCGGCCGCGTGCGCGACCTCCCCGGTGTTCGCTACAAGATCATCCGCGGCGCCTACGACTGCGCCGCCGTGCAGAACCGCAAGCAGTCCCGCTCCCGCTACGGCGCCAAGCGCTCCTAGCCTCAAGCCCTGAAGATCAGCACGTAAGGAGAAACACATGCCGCGTCGTGCAGCAGCGAACCGCCGTGAGGTCACCCCTGACGCCGTCTACAACAACCGTCTCGTGACCCAGCTCATCAACAAGGTCCTCCTCGACGGCAAGAAGTCCACCGCCGAGCGCATCGTCTACGGCGCCTTCGACCAGGTGGCCGAGAAGACCGGCCAGGACCCGCTCGCCGTGTTCAAGAAGGCCATGGACAACGTGCGCCCGACCCTCGAGGTCAAGCCCAAGCGCGTGGGCGGCGCCACCTACCAGGTGCCCATGGAGGTCAACTCCCGTCGCTCCACCACCCTCGCCATCCGCTGGATCGTCGGCTTCTCCCGCTCCCGCAAGGAGAAGACCATGGCCGACCGTCTGGCCAACGAGATCATCGACGCCTCCAACGGCGTGGGCGCCTCCGTCAAGAAGCGCGAGGACGTCTTCAAGATGGCCGAGGCCAACCGCGCCTTCTCGCACTACCGCTGGTAAGCCGCGCTAAGGGAGAACACCGCAATGGCCAAGAGCAAGTACAACCTCAAGAACATGCGCAACATCGGCATCATGGCCCACATCGATGCCGGTAAGACCACCACCACCGAGCGCATCCTCTACTACACGGGCAAGACCCACAAGATCGGCGAGGTCCACGACGGCGCCGCCACCATGGACTGGATGGCCCAGGAGCAGGAGCGCGGCGTGACCATCACTTCCGCCGCCACCACGTGCTTCTGGAAGGACCACACAATCCAGATCATCGACACCCCGGGTCACGTGGACTTCACCTCCGAGGTCGAGCGCTCCCTGCGCGTCCTCGACGGCGCCGTGGCCGTCTTCGACGCCGTGGCCGGCGTGCAGCCGCAGTCCGAGACCGTGTGGCGCCAGGCCTCCACGTACAACGTCCCCCGCATCGCCTTCATCAACAAGTACGACCGCGTGGGCGCCGACTTCTTCAACGCCATCGAGACCATGAAGGACCGCCTGTCCGCCCCCGCGGTGGCCGCCCAGGTCCCCATGGGCGCCGAGAACGACTTCTGGGGCCTCATCGACCTGGTCACCATGACCGCGTGGGACTTCAAGGAGGACGCCAAGGGGATGATCTACCCCGAGGCCCTCGATGAGATCCCCGCCGAGTTCGTCGAGATCGCCAACGAGAAGCGCACCGAGCTGGTGGACGCCGCCGCCGACTTCTCCGACGAGCTCATGGAGCTCGTGCTCGAGGACGAGGAGATCCCCGTCGACGTGCTCAAGGGCGCCATCCGCGCCGCCACCCTGGGCAACGCCATGAACCCGGTCTTCGTGGGCTCCGCCTACAAGAACAAGGGCATCCAGGAGCTCCTCGACGCCGTCATCGACTACCTGCCGAGCCCGCTCGACGTGCCCCCCGTGGAGGGCTTCAACCCCAAGAACGGCGAGACCGAGATCCGCAAGCCGTCCAACGACGAGCCCTTCAGCGCCCTCGCGTTCAAGATCATGACCGACCCCTACGTGGGCAAGCTCACCTACGTCCGCGTGTACTCCGGTACCGCCGACGCCGGCAGCTACGTCTACAACTCGGTCAAGGAGGACCGCGAGCGCTTCGGCCGCATCCTCGAGATGAACGCCAACGACCGCGTGGACCGCGACTCCTGCTCCACCGCCGACATCGTCGCCGTCGTGGGCCTCAAGAACACCACCACCGGTGAGACCCTCTGCGACCAGGCCCACCCCATCGTGCTCGAGTCCATCGAGTTCGCCGAGCCCGTCATCGACGTCGCCGTGGAGCCCAAGGACAAGGCCAACCAGGACAAGATGTCCGTGGGCCTCGCCAAGCTCGCCGAGGAGGACCCGACCTTCAAGGTGCACACCGACCACGAGACCGGCCAGACCATCATCGCCGGCATGGGCGAGCTGCACCTCGAGATCATCGTCGACCGCCTGCGCCGCGAGTTCAAGGTCGAGTGCAACGTGGGCAAGCCCCAGGTCGCCTACCGCGAGACCGCCGGCAAGCCCGTCACCCACGCCGAGGGCAAGTTCGTCCGCCAGTCCGGCGGCCGCGGCCAGTACGGTCACGCCATCATCGACATCGAGCCCACCGAGCCCGGCAGCGGCTACGAGTTCGTCAACGCCATCGTCGGCGGCGTGGTGCCCAAGGAGTTCATCCCCTCCATCGACAAGGGCATCCAGGAGGCGCTGCAGTCCGGCGTCATCGCCGGCTACCCGGTCGTGGACGTCAAGGTGACCCTCACCGACGGCTCCTACCACGAGGTCGACTCCTCCGAGGCCGCCTTCAAGATCGCCGGCTCCATGGCCATCAAGGACGCCCTCAAGAAGTCCAACCCCGTCCTCCTCGAGCCCATCGAGGCCGTCGAGGTCGAGACCCCCGAGGAGTACATGGGCGACGTCATGGGCAACCTCTCCAGCCGTCGCGGCAAGATCGAGGGCATGGAGGACCGCCGCAACACCAAGGTCATCAAGGCCAAGGTGCCCCTGGGCGAGATGTTCGGTTACGCCACCGACCTCCGCTCCCAGACCCAGGGCCGCGCGAGCTACACCATGCAGTTCGCCGAGTACGAGCCCGTCCCCAAGAACGTTGCCGACGAGATCGTCAGCAAGGCCGGCGGAAACGCCTAGTCACCAAGCCCGCGAGCATTCCGCCCGCCCATCGATGGAGGTACCACGTTGTCTAACCAGAAGATCAGGATCCGCCTCAAGGGCTTCGACCACGAGGTCGTCGACCAGTCCTCCCGGCAGATCGTCGAGACCGCCCAGAAGACCGGCGCCCGTGTCTCCGGCCCGATCCCCCTGCCCACCGAGCGCAACCTCTACTGCGTCATCCGCTCGCCGCACAAGGACAAGGACTCCCGCGAGCAGTTCGAGATGCGCACCCACAAGCGCCTCATCGACATCCTCGACCCCCCGAGCGAGACCGTCGACTCGCTGATGCGCCTCGACCTCCCCGCCGGTGTGGAGATCGACATCAAGCTCGACGCCTAAGTCAAGGCAGCCGCACGGGGCCGGGTCGCGTACCCGGCCCCTTTTTCCGGCCCACCCTTCCCGTTTCCTTCTTCCTCTGGGGAGAATCTATGAAATGGGAGAGGTGGGCCCTATACTATTCAGGCTGCAATTTGGGGTGTTCTGTGCCGAGACCCATACCACGGGGTCGGGCGTATCCCAAAGAGTGGCAATCCGTAGGATGTGGTCCTCTGGGAACGGGGGCATGCGGTCCCCGTGCCGTCCCATGACCACCGAAGGTAAGGAACAGGAATGGTCAGCACGATTCTCGGCCGCAAGCTCGGGATGACGCAGGTCTGGGACGAGGAGGACAACGTCGTCCCCGTCACCGTCATCCAGGCCGGCCCCTGCGTCGTCTCGCAGGTCAAGTCCGAGGCCACCGACGGCTACGACGCCGTCCAGATCGGCTTCGGCGACATCAAGGCCTCCCGCGTCAACAAGCCCATGAAGGGGCACTTCGCCAAGGCCGGCGTCGAGCCCATGCGCTACCTGCGCGAGGTCCGCGTCGACAACGCCGCCGACCACAAGGTGGGCGACGTCGTGAGCGTGGCGGACTTCGAGGGCGTCAAGAACGTGGACGTCACCGGCACCTCCAAGGGCAAGGGCTTCCAGGGCACCATCAAGCGCTGGAACTTCGCCTGCGGCCCCATCACCCACGGCTCCCGCAACCAGCGTCGCCCCGGTTCCATCGGCCAGTGCGCCTACCCGGCCCGCGTGCGCAAGGGCCTGCACATGGCCGGCCACATGGGCCACGAGCGCGTCACCGTCAAGAACCTCAAGCTGGTGCGCATCGACCCCGAGCAGAACCTCATGCTCGTGAAGGGCGCCGTGCCCGGCCCCAAGAACGCCTTGGTCCAGATCCGCATGGCCTAAGGGCCTTCGAACGTTCTCACCCTCAGGCTCACAAGGAGAATCCAGATGTCCAACATCGAAGTCAAGAATGCGGAGGGCGCCTCGGTCAAGACCGTCGAGCTCGATTCCCGCGTGTTCGGCATCGAGCCGAACATCCCGGTGGTGCACCACGTGGTTGTCAACTACCTGTCCTGCCTGCGTCAGGGCACCCATGACACCAAGGGCCGCTCCGAGGTCTCCGGCGGCGGCAAGAAGCCGTGGCGCCAGAAGGGCACCGGCCGTGCCCGTCAGGGCTCCATCCGCGCCACCCAGTGGGTCGGCGGCGGCGTGCCCTTCGGCCCCACCCCGCGCTCGCACTACAAGCGCACCAACAAGAAGGAGATCAAGCTGGCCATGCGCTCGGTCCTCTCGGGCAAGCTGGCCGACGGCGAGCTCTTCCTCGTCGACTCCATCGACTTCGGCGACGAGCCCAAGACCAAGAAGGCCAAGGCCCTCCTCGAGTCCCTCGGCATCGCCGACAAGCGCGTGACCGTCGTGGTGGGCAACGACGACATCGTCGAGATGATCTCGTTCCGCAACCTCCCCAACGTCCGCGTCCTGGGCGTCAACGAGGCCAACACCCACAACCTCATCGACAACGGCGCCCTCCTCATGACCGAGGCCGTCGCCAAGACCCTCGAGGAGGCTCTCGTCTAATGAACTCCGTCTACAACGTCATCATCCGCCCCATCGTCTCGGAGCGCACCTTCGACCAGATGGGCGACAACAAGTACACCTTCGAGGTGGCCGGTGACGCCGCCAAGCAGGAGATCGCCAGCGCCGTGGAGCAGATCTTCAACGTGAAGGTCGTCAAGGTCAACACCATGTGGGTCAAGCCCAAGAACAAGCGCGTGCGCTACGCGCAGGGCAAGACCCGCCGCTGGAAGAAGGCCATCGTCACCCTCGCCGAGGGCGACACCATCGAGATCTTCGGCCAGCAGGTCGCAGAGTAGTCCTCTGATGAGGCCCGGGCCCCGTCGCGGGTCCGGGTCGGTGCCGCAATGGATACGCGCGGTACCGTGGTAATCCGGCGTCGTCCCGGTCCCGGCGTCAAGCGCCGATCCCTGGCCGGGGCGGCCATCGGACATATTCGAAAGGGAACATCACCATGGGAGTCAAGCATCTCAAGCCGACCAGCGCGGGCAGGCGTTGGCAGACGGTCTCGGACTTCTCCGAGATCACCTGCACCACGCCTGAGAAGTCGCTTCTCGAGCCGCTGCCCAAGAAGGCCGGTCGCAACAACAACGGCCGCATCACCACCCGCCACCAGGGCGGCCGCGTCAAGCGCAAGTACCGTCGCATCGACTTCAAGCGCAACAAGGACGGCGTGCCCGCCAAGGTCGCCACGATCGAGTACGACCCCAACCGCTCGGCCCGCATCGCCCTGCTGCACTACGTCGACGGCGCCAAGGCCTACATCCTGGCCCCCAAGGGCCTCAAGGTGGGCGACACCGTCATCTCCGGCCCCGGCGCGGACATCAAGCCCGGCAACGCCCTGCCGCTGTCCGAGATCCCCGTCGGCACCCTGGTCCACGCCATCGAGTTCCAGCCCGGCAAGGGCGCGGCCATCGCGCGTTCCGCCGGCACCTCCGTGCAGCTCATGGGCAAGGAGGGCAAGTACGCCGTCCTGCGCATGCCCTCCTCCGAGATGCGCCGCGTGCTGGTCACCTGCCGCGCCACCGTGGGCGAGGTCGGCAACGCCGACCACTCCAACATCCGCATCGGCAAGGCCGGCCGCAACCGCTACAAGGGCATCCGTCCCACCGTCCGCGGAACGGTCATGAACCCGGTCGACCACCCGCACGGCGGCGGCGAGGGCAAGAACCACACCTCCGGCCGTCCCTCGGTCTCCCCTTGGGGCAAGCCGTCCAAGGGCGCCAAGACCCGCGACCCGAAGAAGGGTTCGAACCGTCTCATCATCCGCCGTCGCAAGACGAAGTAGCGCAGTCGCGAGAAGCAGGAGCAATTACCTATGAGCAGGAGTCTCAAGAAGGGCCCGTACGTGGAGACCCGCCTCCTCCAGCGCGTCGTCGCGCAGAACGAGGCCGGCACCAAGGAGGTCATCAAGACCTGGTCGCGTGCCTCCACCATCTTCCCCGACATGGTCGGCCACACCATCGCCGTCCACGACGGCCGCAAGCACGTGCCCGTGTACATCACCGAGTCCATGGTGGGCCACAAGCTCGGCGAGTTTGCCCCCACCCGCACCTTCCGCGGACACAAGGCCTAAAAGAGGGGATAGACAAGCATGGCAAAGAGCACCACTAATCCGTCGCACGTGTCCGCGACCGCGAAGTACGTGCGCGTCGCGCCGCGCAAGGCGCGCCTGGTCGTCGACCAGATCCGCAACAAGTCCGTCGAGCGCGCCATGGAGATCCTCCGCTTCTCCGAGCGCGCCGTGGCGGTCGACGTCGAGAAGGTCCTCCGCTCCGCGGTGGCCAACGCCTACCAGAACAAGGGCTTCCGTCCCGACGACCTCGTGATCGTCGAGACCTACGTCGACGAGGGCCCCACCCTGAAGCGCATCCGTCCCCGCGCCAAGGGCTCGGCCTCGCGCATCAACAAGCGCACCAGCCACATCACCGTCACCGTCGCTCCCCGAAAGGAGGCGTAGCAGATCCATGGGTCACAAGGTTTCTCCCACCGGATTCCGTCTCGGCGTCACCGAGAACTGGCGTTCTCGCTGGTACGCCGATAAGGATTACTCGGCCAACGTCGGCAACGACCTCAAGATCCGCAAGTTCCTGAAGAAGCGCCTCGAGCGTGCCGCCCTCTCCAGGGTCGACATCGAGCGTGCCGGCAACAAGGTGAAGGTGGTCATCTACACCGCCCGCCCCGGCATCGTCATCGGCAAGAAGGGCTCCGAGATCGACGCCCTCCGTCGCGAGCTCGAGAAGATCGCCGGCACCGAGAAGGGCGGCGTCTCCGTCGACGTCATCGAGGTCAAGCGCCCCGAGCTCGACGCCAGCCTGGTCGCCCAGTCCATCGCCGAGCAGCTCGAGCAGCGCATCGCCTTCCGTCGCGCCATGCGCAAGGCCGTCCAGAGCGCCCGCAAGTCCGGCGCCAAGGGCATCCGCATCGAGTGCTCCGGCCGTCTGGGCGGCGCCGAGATGGGCCGTCGCGAGTGGTACCGCGAGGGCCGCGTGCCCCTGCAGACCCTCCGTGCCAAGATCGACTTCTCCGAGGCCACTGCCCACACCATCATGGGCGCCTGCGGCGTGAAGACCTGGATCTACCTCGGCGAGAAGCTGCCGGGCCAGCCTGCGCCCAACCCCGCGCTCGAGGGCCCGTCCCGCCCCCGTCGCCGTAACGAGAGGAGGGGCAACTAATGCTGGCTCCCAAGCGTGTTCTCCACCGCAAGGTGCAGCGCGGTTCCATGAAGGGCAAGGCCAAGGGCGGCACCAAGCTCAGCTTCGGCTCTTGGGGCATCCGCGCCGAGGAGTGCCACTGGATCACCAACCGTCAGATCGAGGCCGCCCGTATCGCCATGACCCGCCAGATGAAGCGTGGCGGCAAGGTCTGGATCACCATCTTCCCGGACAAGCCCATCACCAAAAAGCCCGCCGAGACCCGCATGGGTTCCGGTAAGGGCAACCCGGAGGAGTGGGTGGCCGTCGTCAAGCCCGGCCGCATCATGTTCGAGATCGACGGCGTGAGCGAAGAGGTTGCCAAGGAGGCCCTGCGTCTGGCGCAGCACAAGCTTCCCATCCGCACCAAGATCGTCTCCCGCGCCGACCAGGCCGAGGAGGATTAACCAGTATGAAGGCCAAAGAGATTCGCGAGCTCACCGACGAGCAGCTGTCCACCAAGCTCGAGGAGGCCAGGGCCGAGCTCTTCAACCTGCGCTTCCAGATGGCCACGAGCCAGCTCGACAACACCGCTCGGGTGACCACCGTCAAGCGTGACATCGCCCGAATCCAGACCGAGATGCGCGCGCGCGAGATCGCGGCCGCCAAAGCCGCCAACTAGTCGCTAGGGGAGAAGAAACATGAGCGATTCCCGTAATTCGCGCAAGGTCCGCACCGGCGTCGTGTCGTCGATCTCCGGCGACAAGTCCATCACGGTGTCGATCACCGAGCGCAAGCCGCACCCCAAGTACGGCAAGATGATGAACGTCACCAAGAAGCTCCATGCCCACGACGAGAACAACGAGTGCGGCATCGGCGACACCGTGAGGGTCATGGAGACCCGCCCCCTGTCCAAGACCAAGCGCTGGCGCCTCGTGGAGATCGTCGAGAAGGCCAAGTAGCCACCGCCATCAGAACCCCGGCACACGTGCGTCGCACTCGTGGGCGCACCTCTGGAAACCGGCGGTACGGAGGATAGAACTATGATTCAAATGGAGACCGTGCTCAACGTCGCTGACAACAGCGGCGCGCGCAAGGTGAAGTGCATCAAGGTCCTGGGTGGCTCCAAGCGCCGTTACGCCGGCATCGCCGACGTCATCGTGTGCGCCGTCCAGGAGGCCACCCCCGGTGGCTCGGTGAAGAAGGGCGACGTCGTGCGCTGCGTCGTCGTGCGCACCGTCAAGGAGACCCGCCGCAAGGACGGCAGCTACATCCGCTTCGACCAGAACGCCTGCGTCCTGATCGACAAGGACGGCAACCCCGTCGGCACCCGTATCTTCGGGCCCGTCGCCCGCGAGCTGCGCGACCGCAAGTACATGAAGATCGTCTCGCTCGCACCCGAGACGCTGTAGGAGGTCCAGACGATATGCCTAAGATGAACGTCAAGAAGGGCGACCTCGTCGAGGTCATCTCCGGCAAGGACAAGGGCGCCCGCGGCAAGGTGCTGCGCGCGCTGCCCTCCGAGGGCCGCGTGGTCGTCGAGGGCGTCGCCATGGTCAAGAAGGCCATGCGCCCGACCCAGGCCAACCCCCAGGGCGGCATCGTGAGCCAGGAGGCCCCCATCTACGTTTCCAACGTGATGCTGGTCTGCCCGAGCTGCGACAAGGCCACCCGTGTGGGCCACGACTGGAACGACGAGGGCAAGAAGGTCCGCGTCTGCAAGAAGTGCGGCGCCCAGTTCTAAGGCGCCCGGCCCAACGCCCGACCGCGGGCCCCGGCGACGTGCTCGCCGGGGCCCGTTTTTGTCGGATTCATTGTGTGTCGGGCGCGATTCTCGCGCGTCGGCCATTGACTCTGTCCTATGATTCTGAATTGCACTGTGCCGGCCCCTGGCCAAAGACCATGACCAGGGGGCGCGAGGACCCCGGAGCCATAGGACAGCCCCGCGCTTAAAACCCCAGAAGGAGAACCATGGCAGAAGAGAAGTACGTCCCCCGTCTCAAGACCAGGTACGAGGACGAGGTGCGCGCCAAGCTCATCGAGCAGTTCGGCTACACCAACCCCATGACCGTCCCGCAGATCGAGAAGATCGTCGTGAACATGGGCGTGGGCGAGGCCGCCACCGACGCCAAGGCCATCGACGCCGCCGTCGCCGACCTCCGCACCATCACGGGCCAGCAGCCCATGGTCACCCGCGCCCGCAAGTCCATCGCCACCTTCCACCTCCGCGCCGGTATGCCCATCGGCGCCAAGGTGACCCTGCGCAAGGACCGCATGTGGGACTTCCTCGACCGCCTCATCGACATCGCCATCCCGCGCATCCGCGACTTCCGCGGCCTCCCCGTCAAGAGCTTCGACGGCCGCGGCAACTACTCCCTCGGTGTGACCGAGCAGACGATCTTCCCTGAGATCGACTTCGACAAGGTCGACCACACCCGCGGTATGGACATCACCATCGTCACCACCGCCGCCACCGACGAGGAGGGCAAGGCCCTGCTCGAGGGCTTCAACTTCCCGTTCAAGAAGAACGGCAAGTAAACCAGGTTTCCATGTGTCGCCCGGCGGCTGCCGGGCCGCATTGATGAAGGAGGATTTGTGGCTAAGACTTCGATGATCGTCAAGGCCCAGCGCACGCCGAAGTACTCCACGCGCACGCAGCGCCGCTGCCAGCGGTGCGGCCGTCCGCACTCGGTGTACCGCAAGTTCGGCCTGTGCCGTGTCTGCCTGCGCGAGCTGGCGAACAAGGGCGATCTCCCCGGTGTCCGCAAGGCCAGCTGGTAAGGCTGGAGGACCTCGGAGGAGGACCCGCGAGAAGGCGTCGGCGCCACGGGTGCCGACGAACCGATCGTGGTGGTTTCATCCGTAACGAAGGAGAATCTGCATGAACGTGAACGACCCCATCAGCGACATGCTCACGCGCATCCGCAACGCGAACACCGTCGGTAAGGCCGAGGTGGCCATGCCGTCCACCAAGGTGCTCGTCGAGATCGCCCGTGTGCTCCAGGAGGAGGGCTACGTCGAGGGCTTCGTCGTGAACGACACCAAGCCCCAGAAGACCCTCGTCATCACCCTCAAGTACGGGCCCAAGCGCGCCCGCACCATCAAGGGCATCAAGCGCATCTCCAAGCCCGGTCTGCGCAAGTACTCTTCCGCTGCCGACCTGCCCCGCGTGCTGGGCGGCCTCGGCACTGCCGTGATCTCCACCTCCCGTGGCATGATGTGCGACCGCGACGCCCGCAAGGCCGGCGTCGGCGGCGAGATCATCGCCTTCGTGTGGTAACCCGGCAGGACTGAAAGGAGATACCGTGTCCCGTATCGGCAAGATGCCTGTCCAGATTCCCGCCGGAGTCACTGTGGCAGTCGACAACAACACCGTGACCGTCAAGGGCCCGAAGGGCGAGCTCACCCGCACCTTCTCGCCCCTGGTGTCCTTCAAGGTCGAGGGTGACGACGTGCTCGTCGCCCCCGAGAACGAGACCCGCGAGGCCAACGCCCAGTGGGGCCTCTCCCGCACCCTCGTGCACAACATGGTCCTGGGCGTGTCCCAGGGCTTCGAGAAGCGCCTGCAGCTGGTCGGCGTCGGTTACCGCGCCGCCCTCAAGGGCCGCGACCTCGACCTCTCCCTCGGCTACTCCCACCCCGTGATCATGGCGGCCCCGGAGAACATCTCCTTCGAGGTCCCCGACAACACCCACATCGTGGTGAAGGGCATCTCCAAGGAGCAGGTCGGCCAGGTTGCCGCCGAGATCCGCGCCAAGCGTCCCCCCGAGCCCTACAAGGGCAAGGGCATCCGCTACGAGGACGAGCACGTGCGCCGCAAGCTCGGTAAGGCCGCCAAGTAGCGCCTGCGCCCGGTTTTCAAGTCCGCCACCCCGTCAGGTGGCGGCGTGATAGAAGGAGACTGTTTCCATGAACAAGCAGAAGGCGAAGAAGCTCGGGCTGAAGCGCCGCGAGCGCCGCGTCCGCAGCAAGATCACCGGAACCGCGGAGCGTCCGCGCCTCTCGGTGCACCGCACCAACGCCAACATCTACGCGCAGGTGATCGACGACGTCGACGCCAAGACCATCTGCACCTGCTCCACCCTCGACCCCGAGTTCCGCGCCACCGGCAAGCTGGGCTCCAACAAGGAGGCCGCCGAGATCGTGGGCAAGCTCATCGGCGAGCGCGCGCTCGCCAAGGGCGTCACCACCGTCACGTTCGACCGTGGCGGCCGCATCTACCATGGCCGCGTCAAGGCCCTCGCCGATGGTGCCCGCGCTGCGGGCCTGAAGTTCTAGGAGGTATGACAGATGGCTCGTAACCCGAAGCAGCGTGACGCCTCCGATCTCCAGGAGCGCGTCGTCTTCATCCACCGTGTGTCCAAGGTCGTCAAGGGCGGCCGTCGCTTCTCCCTCGTCGCCCTCGTGGCCGTGGGCGACGGCAAGGGCAACGTCGGCCTCGGCATGGGCAAGTCCGCCGAGGTGCCCCTGGCCATCCAGAAGGCCGTCGACGACGCCAAGAAGAACATGTTCCACGTGCCCGTCACCGACGAGGGCTCCATCCCCCACAAGGTCATCGGCCACTTCGGCGCCGGCCGCGTGCTGATCCAGCCCGCCATCGAGGGTACCGGTGTCATCTCCGGCGGCTCCGTGCGCCCGCTGTTCGAGCTTGCCGGCATCAAGAACGTCATGTCGAAGTCGCTCGGCACCACCAACGCCATGAACGTCATCAAGGCGGCGGCCGACGGCCTCAAGCAGCTTGAGAGCCCCGAGCAGACCGCTGAGCGCCGCGGCATCACCGTGGCCCAGATGTTCGGCACGAAGGAGAACTAACGATGGCCAACACCCTCAAGATCAAGCTCGTCAGGAGCGCGGTCACCCAGGTCAAGGGCGACCAGACGCGTACCGCCCGCGCCCTCGGCCTCCGTCGCATCGGCGACGTCGTCGAGCAGCCCGACAACCCCAGCATCAGGGGCATGGTCTTCAAGATCAAGCACCTGGTCGAAGTGGAAGAGAACTAGGAGTACCCCCATGCAGCTCAATGATCTCCGTCCCGCAGACGGTGCCAAGAAGAAGCGCAAGCGCATCGGTCGCGGCAACTCCTCCGGTCACGGCACCACCGCCGGCCGCGGCACCAAGGGCCAGCTCTCCCGCTCCGGTGGCGGCAAGGGCGCCGGTTTCGAGGGCGGCCAGAACCCGCTTGCCATGCGCCTGCCCAAGCTCCCCGGCTTCAAGAACCCCAACCGCGTGGAGTACGCGCCCGTGAACCTCGACCGCCTCGAGGCCAAGTTCGAGGCCGGCGACGTCGTGGACGGCGCCTCCCTCGAGGCCAAGGGCATCATCAAGAAGGCCTCCACGCCCGTGAAGGTCCTCGGCGACGGCGAGCTCACCAAGGCCCTCACCGTCAAGGTCGACAAGGTGTCCGCCTCTGCCCAGAAGAAGATCGAGGCAGCCGGAGGAAAGGTCGAGTAATCGTGCTCAAAGGTATTGCCAACGCGTTCCGTGTGAAGGAACTCCGTGACAAGATCTTGCTGACGATCGGCATCCTCGTGCTGTACCGCATCGGCGCCTACGTGCCGGTGCCGGGCATCCCCTTCGAGGGCATGCTCAACCAATTCCAGACCGCACTCGGCGATCAGAGCGCGCTCGCCCTCCTGAACCTGTTCAGTGGCGGCGCGCTCGCCCGCGTGTCGGTCTTCAGCCTCGGCATCATGCCCTACATCACGGCCCAGATCATCATGCAGATGCTCCAGGCCGTGATCCCCTCCCTTGGCGAGCTCGCCAAGGAGGGCGATGCCGGTCAGCGCAAGATCACTCAGTACACCCGCTACATCACCGTGGGGCTCGCGCTGCTCAACGCGGTGGGCTACCTCTTCCTGTTCAAGAGCGACGCCTACGGCATCGATTTCACGGGCATCCCGGCCCCCGAGTGGCTCATGGACATCATGGTGGTCGTCACCATGCTGGCCGGCGCCATGATAATCATGTGGCTCGGCGAGGTCATCACCCAGCGCGGTGTGGGCAACGGCATGTCGCTCATCATCTTCGCCAACATCATGGCCGGTCTTCCCGCGGCCATCTTCAGCTCGGTCTCCCAGGGCGACAACGGCGCCCTCATGACCGTGCTCGTGGTGCTGGTGATCCTGGCGGTCATCCCGTTCATCATCTACATCGAGCGCGGCCAGCGCCGCATCCCGGTGTCCTACGCCAAGCGCGTCCAGGGACGTCGCGTGATGGGCGGCCAGTCCACCTACCTCCCGGTCAAGGTGAACACGGCCGGCGTCATCCCCATCATCTTCGCCTCGGCCATCCTGTACTTCCCGGCCCAGATCGCGGTGTTCTTCCCCACGGTGGGCTGGATGCAGGTCTTCGCCAACGCGGTCTCGGCCGGTTGGCTCAACTGGATCCTGTCGGTGCTGCTCATCGTCGCCTTCGCGTACTTCTACACCTCCATGGTGTTCAACCCCGAGGAGACGGCCGACCAGCTCCGCAAGCAGGGCGGCTACATCCCCGGCGTGCGCCCCGGCGCCGCCACGGCCGCCTACATCAAGGGCGTCCTCGACCACATCACCCTGCCGGGCGCGCTCTTCCTGGCCGTGATCGCCGTCGCCCCGTCGATCCTGTTCACGTTCACGTCGAACACCCTCATCCAGGCCTTCGGCGGCACCTCCATCCTCATCATGGTGGGTGTCGCGCTCGACACCCTCACCCAGGTGGAGAGCCAGCTGAAGACCCACGACTACGAGGGCCTGTTCATCCGCTAGAAGCCACGTCCCGGCGCCGTCGCGCCCCAACGTAAGGAGACACCATGAACATCGTTCTTCTCGGGGCGCCCGGCGCCGGCAAGGGCACCCAGGCCCAGAGGCTCGTGGAGGAGTTCGGCTTCGACCACATCTCCACGGGCGACCTGCTGCGTGCCGCCGTCAAGGCCGGCACACCCCTCGGCAAGGAGGCCAAGGGCTACATGGACGCCGGCAAGCTCGTGCCCGACTCCGTGGTCATCGGCCTCGTGAAGGAGCGCCTGGGCACGCCCGAGGCCGCCGCCGGGTTCATCCTCGACGGTTTCCCCCGCAACACCTCCCAGGCCGAGTCCCTCGACGAGGAGCTCGCCGGGATGGGCGTCAACCTCGACGCCGCGCTCCTCGTCTCCGTGGAGCCCGAGGTCATCGTGGAGCGCCTGAGCTCGAGGCGCACCTGCCGCACCTGCGGCTACACCGGCACCGCCGCGGACGTGACCTGCCCGCGCGACGGCGGCGAGATGTACCAGCGCGACGACGACAGGCCCGAGACCATCAAGCAGCGCCTCGACGTCTACGAGGAGTCCACCGCACCGCTCGTGGGCTACTACCGCGACAAGGGCCTGCTGCGCGAGGTCGACGGCGACCGCTCCCAGGACGAGGTCTACGCCGACGTCAAGACCCTCCTGGGTCTGTAAAGGACGCTGATCCCCCCATGATCAAGATCAAGCTCCCCGAAGAGATCGAGCAGATGAAGAACGCGGGCGCCCTCTCCAAGACGGCGCTCCGCCGCGTGGGCGCGCGCATCGTCCCCGGCGTCTCCACGCTCGAGCTCGACCGTGTGGCCGAGGGCATCATCCGCATGCACGGCGGCGTGCCCGCGTTCAAGGGCTACGGCGGGTTCCCCGCCTCCATCTGCTGCTCCATCAACGACGAGATCGTCCACGGCATTCCGTCCGCGGACGTCATCCTCAAGGACGGCGACATCGTGTCCATCGACACTGGCGCCGTCCTCAACGGCTGGGTGGGGGACAACGCCTGGACGTTCTACTGCGGCACCCCCACGCCCTCCCACAAGGAGCTCTGCGAGGTCACCCGCGACTGCCTCAAGCTCGCCATCAAGCAGGCCGTCCCGGGCAACCGCCTCGGCGACATCGGGCATGCCGTGCAGGAGCACGCCGAGCGCCACGGCTTCGGCGTCATCCGCGACTACGTGGGCCACGGCGTGGGCCACGACATGCACGAGGAGCCCAGCGTCCCCAACTACGGGCACCACGGTCGCGGCGTCAAGCTCCAGGCCGGCATGGTCATCGCCATCGAGCCCATGATCGTGGAGCGCGACTACGACTACCGGGTCATGCCCAACCGGTGGACCGTCGTCACCGCCGACGGCGGGTGCGCGGCCCACTACGAGAACACCGTCGCCATCACCGAGGACGGCCCGGTCATCCTCACCGAGGACGACCAGGGTCCCTGGTGCCCGATGGAGGGCGGCCAGAACTGACGCCAAGCGTGGTCATCCTGTGTGCAGGACTGCCGTCACGGGGTCCTGCACCGTCGTGTTCGTGGACGGGTGGGGGACCATCGGATACACTGGAAAATCGCCGTAACGTGTGGAGAAAGGTTGCCACGTGAGTAAACAGGACGCGATCGAGCTCGAGGGCAAGGTCATCGAGCCCCTGCCCAATGCCATGTTCAACGTCGAGCTTGAGAACGGTCACACCATCCTGTGCACGATTTCCGGCAAGATCCGGATGAACTACATCCGAATCCTTCCCGGCGACCGTGTAGTCGTTGAGATCTCCCCCTACGACCTCACCCGCGGGCGCATCACCTACCGCTACAAATAGGAGGGCGACGCCCTCGCACACCAACCGCAGAAACTTACGCCAGCGGCTGGGCGAAGATATAGCAAGCGCAACTTGAAAGGATGACAGATGAAGGTACGTCCTTCCGTCAAGAAGATGTGCGACAAGTGCAAGATCATCAGGCGCCACGGCAAGGTCCTCGTCATCTGCGAGAACCCCCGTCACAAGCAGCGCCAGGGTTAAAGAATCGAGAGGAGCTTCAAGTTGGCCCGTATCAACGGCGTCGACCTCCCGCGCGAGAAGCGCGTGGAGATCGGTCTTACCTATATCTACGGCATCGGCCGCACCACCGCTGAGAAGATCTGCGCCGCCACCGGCGTGAATCCCGACACCCGCGTCCGCGACCTCACCGAGGACGAGGTCTCCAAGATGCGTGACTACATCGACCAGAACCTCACGGTCGAGGGCGACCTCCGTCGCGAGACCCGCACCAACATCGCCCGCCTGATGGAGATCGGCTGCTACCGCGGCCTCCGTCACCGCAAGGGCCTGCCCGTCCGCGGCCAGCGCACCCACACCAACGCTCGCACCCGCAAGGGCAAGAAGCGTCAGATCGGTGCCAAGAAGAGGGGCTAAGGGAGAGACATGGCTCAGAAGAAGAACGTGAAGCAGACGCGCATCCGTCGTGCCGAGCGCAAGAACATCGCTGTGGGCCAGGCCCACATCAAGAGCACCTTCAACAACACGATCATCAGCATCACCGACCCCCAGGGCAACGTGATCGCCTGGCAGTCCGCCGGCACCGTGGGCTTCAAGGGCTCCCGCAAGTCGACCCCCTTCGCCGCCCAGATGGCCGCCGAGGCCTGCGCCAAGACGGCCATGGAGCACGGCATGCACAAGGTCGCCGTGTTCACCAAGGGGCCCGGCTCCGGCCGCGAGACCGCCATCCGCTCCCTCCAGGCCGCCGGCCTCGAGGTCTCGAGCATCCAGGACAAGACCCCCATCCCGCACAACGGTTGCCGTCCGTGCAAGCGTCGTCGCATGTAATCAGGATCAGGAAGGAATACAAGCATGGCAGTTGATAGGACTCCTGTCCTGAAGCGGTGCAGGGCTCTCGACATCGACCCCATTGTCATGGGCATCAACAAGAAGTCCAACCGTCAGCCCAAGCGCCAGCGTCGCCAGGAGAGCGAGTACGGCCGTCAGCTCCGCGAGAAGCAGAAGGCCAAGTTCATCTACGGCGTCCTCGAGAAGCAGTTCCACGGCTACTACGAGCAGGCCCTCAAGGTCGAGGGCATCACGGGCGACAACCTGATGTCGATCCTGGAGACCCGCCTCGACAACGTGGTCTTCCGCCTCGGCTTCGCCCGCACCCGCAAGGAGGCCCGCCAGACCGTCCGCCACGGCCACATCCAGGTGAACGGCCGCCGCGTGGACATCCCCTCCTACCGCGTGAAGGGCGGCGACGTCGTGTCCGTCGCCCCCAAGTACTCCGACCTCCTTCCCATCAAGGAGGCCATCATCGCCTCCGAGCACATGGCGGTGCCGTCCTGGCTCGAGGTCGACATCGAGAAGCTCTCGGGCAAGGTGCTCCAGGTGCCGTCCCGCGACCAGATCGACCTCGACATCAACGCCCAGCTCATCGTCGAGCTCTACTCCAAGTAGCCCGTCACCCCGGTTGGAGGTTTACATGTCCGAGTTCATCCGACCGCAGGTGTCGGTGGAAGAGGTCAAGGGCGACGTCGCCCGCGTGACCGTGGAGCCGCTCGAGCGCGGCTTCGGCGACACGCTGGGCAACTCCATTCGCCGCGTGCTCCTCTCCTCCTTGGAGGGGGCGGCCGTCCAGGCCATCCGCATCGACGGCGTGCAGCACGAGTTCACCACCGTCGAGGGCGTCTACGAGGACGTCACCGACATCGTGCTCAACGTGAAGCGCCTCGTCTTCCAGCGCACCGGCTCCGTCGACACCGCCGAGTGCGAGGTCAACATCGACGGTCCCGCCACCGTCTCCGGCGCCGACTTCTCCGTCCCCGCCGGGTTCGAGCTGGTCAACCCCGAGCTGGTCATCTGCCACCTCGGCGAGGGCGCGCACCTCAAGATGACCATGTACGTGGGCTGCGGCCGCGGCTACGTCTCCGGCGAGAGCAACGAGGGCGACAACGACGCCATCGGCGTCATCCACGTCGACTCCCTCTACTCGCCGGTGCGCCGCTGCGCCAAGACCGTCGAGCCCTGCCGCGTGGGCCAGCACACCGACTTCGACCGCCTCGTCCTCGAGATCGAGACCAACGGCGCCATGACCCCCCGCGAGGCCGTGGTCGACGCCGCCAACATCATCAACCAGCACATGAGCGCCTTCATGTCGCTGGACGAGGAGGGCGAGGACGAGGAGGAGGTCTCCATCTTCGCCACCGGCGAGGAGGACGACAACAGCGAGCTTGACAAGGCCATCGAGGGGCTCGACCTTTCGGTCCGCTCCTACAACTGCCTCAAGCGCGCCGGCATCCACTCCGTGCGCCAGCTCGTGGACTTCTCCGAGAACGACCTGCTCAACATTCGCAACTTCGGCGTGAAGTCCATCGAGGAGGTCAAGGACAAGCTCGAGTCCATGGGCCTCGGCCTCAAGGCCTGACGTCGACGACACTGAACTTTTAGGAGTAACGCAACATGAGGCACCAGAAGAAGCGCGGTATGAAGCTCGGCACCGATGCCAGCCATACCAAGGCCATGAAGAAGAGCCTGGTCGCGGCGCTGCTTGCCAACGACCGCATCAAGACCACGCTCCCCCGCGCGAAGGCCATCCGCGGCAACGTGGACCGCGTCATCACGTGGGCGAAGAAGGGCGACCTGCACTCCCGCCGCCTCGCCATCGCCGCCGTGGGCGACAAGGAGATCGTGCGCGAGGTCTTCGAGAAGGCCGAGCAGGGCATGTGGGCCGACCGCAACGGCGGCTACACTCGCATCATGAAGCTCGGTCCCCGCAAGGGCGACAACGCTGAGATCGCCATCATCGAGCTCGTCAACGAGCCGGTGAAGAAGGCCGCCGCCCCCACCAAGGTGGAGCCGGTCGCCGAGAAGGCCGAGGACGCCGAGTAGGCGGTCCTGCGGCAACGACAGACCCACGGGGCCCCGAAGGTTTCTTCGGGGCCCCGTTCTTGTGAGGGGCCGGACCCGGAGGGGAGGGGACATGCTCGAGACACGCGCCGTCTGGCTCTCCCACGGCGAGGGGGCGCCTTGGGCGGTGGAGGACGCCACCCTGACCGTGGGCCCGGGCGAGGACCTCTGCCTCGTGGGGCGCAACGGCTCGGGCAAGAGCACGCTCCTCTCGGCGCTGAACGGAGGCCTTCCCGCAGGGCGCGGAAAGGTCGTGGTCGACGGGACGCCCGTCGGGGGCGGCCGATCCTCGCGCCTCGACGCCGCCCGGGCCGTGGGGCTCGTCTCGCAGGACCCGGGGTCGCGCATCCTCGGCTCCACGGTGGCCGAGGACGTTGCCTTCGGCCCCCGGAACCTCGGCCTCGCACCGGGCGAGGTCGCGCGTCGCGTGGCGTGGGCCCTCGGCTCCGTGGGGCTCGCGGACCGCGCCGCGCGGCCCTGCTCCGAGCTCTCGGGCGGACAGGCCCAGCGGCTCGCCCTCGCGTCGGCGCTCGCCATGGAGCCGCCGTACCTCGCCCTCGACGAGGTGGGAGGCGAGCTCGACGAGGGTGCCCGCGCCGATGTGCGTGCGCTCCTCCGGGAGGCGCCCCTGGCCTCCTGCGGCCGCGTCAGGGCCACCCACGACGTGCTCGACGTGGCTTTCGCGACGTCCGTGGCCGTCATGGCGGGCGGCCGTGTGGCCTGGCAGGGGAGCCCCAGGGACTTCCTCTCCGACCTCGACCTCGTGGAGGAGGCCGGCTTGGGGGACTCGGTCCCCGCGGCGTGGGCGCGCGACCTCGTGCTCGCCGGCCTGCCCCTCTCGCTCCTCTCCGACCCTGCCGCCCTCGCGCGCGCCCTCGGCCCCGCGGCGGCCGGCGGAGTCGGGCGGCGTGCGGCCGCGGCGTGCGGCGAGGCGCCCGGTCTCGTGCTCGACGGCGTGTCGGTGCTGTCCCTATCGGGCCCCGTGCTCTCCGGGCTTTCGCTCGCCGTGCCCCGGGGCGCCGTGACGCTTGTGGCCGGCGTCTCCGGCAGCGGCAAGACCACGGCCGCACGCGTCGCGGCGGGCCTCCTCGTGCCGGACTCCGGCTCCGCCACCCTCGACGGCGCACCCGTGCGGGCCGGGGCCGTGGGCATCGCCTTCCAGCGCCCCGAGGACCAGACCCTCGCGGACTCGGTGCTCGAGGACGTCATGATGGGGCCCTCGCTGCCCCCGTGCGACCCACGCGAGGCCCGTGGGAGGGCCGTCGCGGCGCTCCGCTCCGTGGGGCTCGACGAGCGTCACTGGGACCGTCCCACCTGGGAGCTCTCGGGTGGCCAACGGCGCCGTGCGGCGCTGGCGGCCGTGCTCGCCCGGCCCTCCGGCGCGTACATCCTCGACGAGCCCACGGTGGGCCTCGACGGCCCGGGACGTGCCGCCGTGCACGCCGTGGCGCGATCGCTCGCCGACGGCGGGGCGGCCGTGTGCGTGGTCAGCCACGACGTGGGGGAGTGGCTCCCCGCGGCCGACCGACTCGCCCTCGTGGCCGGCGGCCGGACGGTGTGGGAGGGGCCGGCCGCCCAGGGGCCGGCCTCGGGCGCCTTCGAGGCGGCCGGCGTGCGGCTCCCCTTGGAGCTCTCGGTGGCGAGGGAGGCGGGGCTCCTGTGATCCGAACCGTGCCCGGGGCCTACCTCGGCCTGGACGGGCCGCTCCAGCGGCTCTCCGCCGGCCCCAAGATCCTCTGGCTCCTCGCCGTCACCGTGGCCGCCTTCGCCGCCCGCACGCCCGCCGCCGTCCTCGCCCTCGTGGCCGGGGCCGCGGTGTGCGCCCGCGTCGCGGGCGTGGGCTGGCGCCGGGTGGGGGAGGCCGTGGCCCCCGCGGCCGTCGTCCTCGCCCTCGCCCTCGCCCTGGCCGCCAACGCCCTCGTCGCCGACGGCACCGGCGACGTCACGCTGCTCGGTCCCGTGGGGGTGAGCCTCCCCGGCCTCGTGCGGGGCGTCACCGCCGTGCTGCGCATCGTGGCCCTCGTGGCGTGGGCCCTCGTCTACACGGCCTCGACGCCCTCGCAGGCCACCGTCGACGCCCTCTCCCGGGCGCTCGCACCCCTCGGCCGCCTGGGCGCCCCGGTGGAGTCATGGGCCATGGTGGCTTCGCTCGTGCTCCGGTTCGTTCCGCTCTGCGGCGAGGAGCTCGTGCGCGTGCGCGACGCCCAGCGGGCCCGCGGCGTCGTGCTCGACGGGGGAGGTCCCGTCGCCCGGCTCGCCCGCTGGCGCCTCGTGCTGGCGCCGCTCGTGGTGGCCCTGTTCCGCCGCGCCGACGAGAGCGCCCGCGCCATGGCCGACCGCTGCTGGGGGTACGGCCCCCGGACCGCCGAGCGCCGGCCCCTCACGGCCGCGGACGTCGCGTGCACGGTGGCGGCGGTGGCCCTCGTGTGCCTATGCTGTGCCCTGTAGGAAGGAGAGTGCCGTGACAGACGCGACCTCGACGGGCGCCCCCGACGCGGGGACCCTCGTCCTCAAGGTGGGATACCGGGGTGCCGGCTTCTCGGGCTTCGCGGCCCAGGAGGGGCGGCGCACCGTGGCCGGCGAGCTCGTGAGCGCCCTCGAGACCCTGCTCCGAAGGCCTGTGGAGATCGTCTGCGCCGGCCGCACGGACGCGGGGGTCTCGGCCGTCGCCCAGCACGTCTCGCTGCCGGTGACGCGTGAGGAGTGGGAGGGGCTCACCGCCCGGCGCCTGCTCTGGTCGCTCACCGCCCTCACGCCCCCCGACATCTCCGTCATGGGGGCCTGGCGGGCGGCACCGGGCTTCTCGGCGCGCTTCGACGCCCTGGGGCGCCGCTACCGCTACCGCATCAAGTGCGGCCCCCAGCCGGTTCTCCTGGCCGACCACGTCTGGTGGCTGCGTGACGGGCTGGACGTGGGCGCCATGGACCGGGCGGCCCGCGCCCTCGTGGGGGAGCACGACTTCAGGAGCTTCTGCAAGAAGTCTTCGGCAGAGGGCCGGCGCACCTTCCGATGCCTCACCGAGTGCGCGGTCTCGCACCAGGTGGAGGCCGGCGAGGAGCTCGTGTGCGTGGACGTGGCGGCCAACGCGTTCCTCCACAACATGGTGCGCATCATCGTGGGCACCCTCGTGGAGGTGGGCGCCGGGCGCCGGCCCGAGCGGTGGGCGGCGGAGGCACTGGCGGCGTGCGACCGTGCGGCCGCCGGTCCCACGGCGCCCCCCGAGGGTTTGACCTTTGTTGAGGTACAATACCCCCCATCAGCACTTGTCACCTGGTAGGGGAGTGGCGCGGCCCGGACCGCGGCACAGCACCTGGGTTGCGAGGACAGGCGCCGCACGTCGGCGCGACGTTCATTCGTAGGCCCGGTTGCGGGCTGCGAGCGAGAGAGAGGACCGGCCATGGCCAACCTTGAGAGCGGGCTTACCTACGAGCAGGCCCACGACCTTCTCACCACCTACAACAAGGACCCCTTCCACGTCCAGCACGGTGAGACCGTCGGTGGCCTCATGGGCCACTTCGCCGCCGAGTACGACCCCGAGAACGTGGACTTCTGGACCCAGGTGGGGCTCCTCCACGACCTCGACTGGGAGATGTTCGACCCCGACCTCCACACCGTCGAGACCGCGCGCCTGCTCGAGGAGGCGGGGGCCTCGCCGGAGCTGGCCAAGTCCATCCAGACCCATCAGTCCGACCTCAACCCCGAGCTCCCCGCGCCCGAGCTCAAGATGGAGAAGATGCTCTACGCCTGCGACGAGCTCTCGGGCCTCGTGACGGCGGCCGTGGCCATGCGCCCGTCCAAGAGCGTCATGGACTTCAACGTGAAGTCGCTCAAGAAGAAGTTCAAGACCAAGAGCTTCGCCGCGGGCTGCAACCGCGACGACATCCGGCGCGGCGCGGAGATCAACGGGCTGGAGCTCGACGAGCTGTTCGCGATGGTGATCGAGGGTATGAAGGCTATCGCGCCCGACCGCGACACCTTCGGCAAGGACGGCGAGTAGGGCGCCCGGCCGGCACCTCCGATCAGAACGGGATGTGAGTTAAAGCATGGAAGAGGGTCTCTGGCACCTGCTCGGGCACTCGCTCGAGCACAGCGTCGAGGACACGCTGGTCCTCGTCCCGTTCCTCTTCGTCACCTACCTGGCCATGGAGGCCCTGGAGCACGGTGCGGCGGGGTTCTCGGAGCGCGTCATCCTCAGGGCCGGCAAGGCCGGGCCCGTGGTGGGCGCGCTCCTGGGGGCCCTGCCGCAGTGCGGCTTCTCCGCCATGGGCGCAACGCTCTACAGCGCCCGCGTGGTGACCGTGGGCACGCTCGTGGCGGTGATCCTGTCCACATCCGACGAGATGCTGCCGGTCTTCGTGGCCAACGGCGCGCCCGCGTCGCAGATCGCCGCCATCCTCGCCTTCAAGGTGGCCGTGGGCATGGTGGCGGGCCTCCTCGTGGACCTCGCCGTGCGGGTGCTGCGCATCCCCACGTCGAGCACCCCGCGCATCCACGAGCTGTGCGAGCGCGACCGCTGCGGATGCGACGACGTCGAGGACCTCGCCGAGCGCGTCTACGAGGACGACGGCGACCTCCCCGAGGCGGAGGCCCAGGCGGCCGACGCCCACGACGGGTGCTGCCCGTCCTGCGGCCACGACCTTCACGGCGAGGCCTGCCGTCACGACGGCCATGACGGCCACGACGGCCACGACGGCCACGGCCACGACGGCCACGGCCACGACGGCCATGACTGCTGCCACGGGCACCCGCATGCCCACGGGGGCCACGGCTCCATCTGGCGGAGCGCCCTCGTCCACACGGTGCAGGTCACCGCGTTCATCTTCGTCATCACCCTCGTGCTCGAGGTGGTCATCGAGGCCGTGGGCACCGACGTCTTCGCCGCCTTCATGCTCGCCCACCCCGGGCAGGCCGTCTTCTACGCAGGCCTCGTGGGCCTCATCCCCAACTGCGCCGCGTCCGTCCTCATCAGCGAGCTCTTCCTCGAGGGCGCGCTGGGCTCCGGCGCCATGATCAGCGGCCTGCTCGTGGGTGCGGGCGTGGGCCTGCTCGTGCTCTTCAGGGCCAACCGCCCACTCCGTTCCAACCTGGCCATCGTCGCCGTGCTCTACGTCGTGGGCGTGGTCTGCGGCCTCTGCGTCAACGCCAGCGGGTTCGTGTTCTGATCGCCGGCCCCGGGTACCGGGGCGAGCATCCGAGGAGGAGGCTGCCGTGTACGAGCGTCCCGACGTCCCGAAGCCCGGCAGGCACCGCACCGCCGCGGCGGTGGCGGTTCTCGTCGTCATAGGCTGCGCCCTCCTCGTGGGGCTTCCGGCCCTCTGGCGCCTCGCCAACGACACCAACGCCTCCACGCTGGGCGACGGGGGCCTGAGGGAGGCCGTGGCATCCCGGGACAACGCCCTCGCGGTCCCCGACGGCGCCGAGCCCACCGGCGACGACGTCGAGACGTTCCTCGTCCTCACGGTGGACGACATCCGCGCCGACGCCCCGGCCCTCCAGGGCGCCGAGCTCCTCTGCGTCGACCGCACGGTCAAGGAGAGCCACCGGGTCACGCTCCCGCTCGACCTCGCCGTGACGTCGGGCGGCGCGGCCACCACCCTCGCCGACCTTTTCGACGCCCGGGGGGAGGGCGCCTGCGTGTCCCCGGTCTCGGCTGCAACGGGCCTCGCGGTCTCCCACGTGGTGGAGCTCGACGGTGAAGGCTGGTCGCTCTTCGAGCGAGCCGTGGCCGGCGGCATCCAGGGCGCGGCCCAGGCCGGGCCGGAGCTCCTCTCCTCCCTCAGGACCGACATGGACACCGGCCAGCTCATGGACCTGCCGGACTCCCTCGCGGGGACCGGCGTCTCGGCGGCCGAGCCCGAGCCCTGCCCCATGGCGGGCGACGGTGTGGACCGAGCGGCCCTCGGCGCCCTCGTGGGCACGCTCCGCGGCTGACTCTGTGGGTGTTTGCTGAAGGCTCGGTGACGGGTGTGTGGTGGCGCATCTCGTTTTAAATCTTATGGTGTGACGCTGCTACATTTACCTCTGACCACACGACCCGTCAGGGGGTTCCCACCCGATGTCTCCCAAGCCGCCCGCCGTCACGCTCATCATGCCCGCGTACAACATCGAGTCCTACGTGGCCCGGGCCGTGGAGTCGGTGCAGAACCAGACCCTGCGCGACTGGGAGCTCATCGTCGTGGACGACGGCTCCACCGACCGCACCGGCCAGATCCTCGACCGGCTGGCCTCCCGCGACTGGCGCATCGAGGTCGTCCACACCGAGAACCACGGGGCGGCCGCGGCGCGCAACACCGCCCTCGACCGCGCCCGGGGCCGCTACATCCACTTCCTCGACGGCGACGACTGGGCCGAGCCCACCATGCTCGCCAGCGAGGTGGAGTTCGCCGAGGCCAACGACCTCGAGCTCGTGGTGGCGGGCTTCTACATCGAGACGTTCTACGGCGACGGCGGCGAGCACCTCACCGAGGCGAAGCGCGTGGACGGGCAGGTCTTCGCCACCCAGGCCGAGTTCCGCTCCCAGGCCTACCGGCTCTTCGACCAGAACCTCCTCTACGTGCCCTGGAACAAGCTCTTCCTGCGCAGCCGCATCGAGGAGCTGGGCCTCAGGTTCAGGCCCACGTTCTGGGACGACTTCCCCTTCGTGCTCGACTACATCCGCGACGTGGAGCGCGTGGGCGTCATGGATGAGTGCTTCTACCACTTCGGCCGCAGCCGCGCGGAGAGCGAGACCGCCCGCTGGCGCCCCGGCATGTACGAGAAGCGCGAGGAGGAGCACGGCTGGATGCTCGACCTCTATGACCACTGGGGGCTCTCGGCCGACCCGTCGTCGGTGGAGATGGTGCAGCGCCGCTACATCGAGCGCCTCGTCGGCTGCATCGAGAACGTCTGCAACAACGCCTGCACGCTCCCACGCGAGGAGAAGCGCGCCCAGATCGAGGCCATGATCTCCACGCCACGCGCCCAGATGGCCGTGGAGCTCGCCCAGCCCCGGAGTGCCATGATGCGCGCCATGCTCGTGCCCATCCGCCGCAAGGACGCCTCCATGGCCATGCTCGAGGGCCGGGTCATCTCCCTCGTCAAGGGCGCGGACCCGCGGCTCTTCGCCTCCCTCAAGGCCCGCCGCTAGGGGCCGTCCCGCCCGGTATCCGTGGAGTGTGGGCGCGGTGCGCTTGGGGCGGCCGCGGGCGGGTAGGCACCAGCTGGTACGAGAGGAACCTTCCCAGAAGGGGGACACCATGGCAGACAACACCGGCAAGAAGGTCAAGGTCCACTACCGCGGCACCCTTGACGACGGCACGCAGTTCGACAGCTCCTACGACCGCGGCGAGCCCCTGGAGTTCACCGTCGGCGCCGGGCAGATGATCCCGGGCTTCGACAAGGCCGTCGTGGACATGGAGGTGGGCGAGAAGAGGACCGCCCACCTGGAGCCCGCCGACGCCTACGGCGAGCCCCGTGAGGAGCTCGTGGTGAGCTTCCCGGTGGACCAGGTGCCCAACCTGGACCAGCTCTCCGAGGGCGACCGCATCTTCCTCCAGGGCCCCATGGGCCAGCCGATCCCGGCCGTCGTGACCTCCATCACCGAGGAGGCCGTGACCGTGGACGCCAACCACGACCTTGCCGGCAAGCCCCTGAACTTCGACATCGAGCTCGTCGAGGTGGGGGAGTAGCGACCCGTTTCCGATGCGGACCCACAAGAGGGGCGCCCCCACCCGTGCGGGTGGGGGCGCCCCTCTGTCGTCCCGTCGCGTCCGACCCGCGCTACGCGAACTCGATCATTCCCGTCTCGGGGTCCATGGAGCTCACGACGGCGAGCGACTTCAGGTTGTAGCCGCGCTCGCGGAGGCTCCTGCCGCCGGGCTGGAAGCCCTTCTCGATGGCGATGCCGATGCCCTCCACCTCGGCGCCGGCCTCCTCGCAGATCTCGAGCAGGCCGTTCAGGGCGCAGCCCATGGCCAGGAAGTCGTCGATGATGAGCATGTGCTCGCCCGCCTGGATGAAGCGCTTGGCGACGATGACGTCGTACTCGCGCTTCTTGGTGTAGCTCACGATGTGGCTGCGGTACTGGCTGCCGTCGAGGTTGAGCGACTCGGTCTTGCGGGCGAAGACCACGGGCACGTTGCCGAAGTGGCGCGCCGCCACGCAGGCGAGGCCGATGCCGGAGGACTCGATGGTCAGGATCTTGTCCACGGGCCGGTCGGCGAACAGCCGCGCCCATTCGGCCCCCAGCTCGTCGTAGAGCTCGGTGTCGCACTGGTGGTTGAGGAAGTTGTCGACCTTGAGGATGTTGCCCTCGCGGACGATCCCGTCACGGCGGATGCGCTCTTCCAGAGCCTGCATGAAGACCCCTCTCTCGGTTGCTCTCCCTTGGGATCTCCTCATTATGGGGCACCGGGCACGATTCGTCTCGCGGGGACGCGCGCCGCGGGAAGCGCCGTTGTTCCCGCCGCGTAACGCCGGGGCAACGTGCGCGACGTACGCTCTATCCCCACGGACGATTCCGCCGAGCGAGAAAGGCCACGCCCATGGCGCTGATCAGACCCGTCGACGAGACGCTCGACGGCTTCCTGCGCGACGAGTCGCGCACGCTGGGCCGGGCCGAGACGATCTCGCAGCCGGCCGACGAGGCCGAGGTCCGGCAGGTGTTCCGCGAGCTCGCGGCCGGACCCGGCGCACCCGTGCCGGTGACGGTGCAGGGGGCCCGCACGGGGCTCGCCGCAGGCTGCGTGCCGGACGGCGGCCACGTGATGTCGCTCCAGCGCATGAACCGGGTGCTCGGCGTCTCCGGCGACGCGGTGGGCGGCTTCTCCGTGCGCGTGCAGCCGGGCGTGGTGCTCCAGGACCTCAGGAACGCGCTCGCAAAGCGGGCGTTCGACACCGCAGGCTGGGACGACGCGTCCCTGGCCGCGCTCGGGCGCCTCGGCGAGGCGGAGCCGGTCTTCTTCCCCTGCGACCCCACCGAGACCTCGGCGACCGTGGGCGGCATGGTGGCCTGCAACGCGTCGGGTGCCCGGAGCTACCGCTACGGGGCCATGCGCCGCCACGTGCGGGGGCTCCGTGTCGTGCTGCCCTCCGGCGAGACCCTCGCCCTCTCCCGCGGAGCGGCCGTGGCGGAGGGGCGCCGCCTTGCCCTCGTGACCGAGCAGGGCACCGTGCTCGAGGTGCCGCTGCCCACCTACGCCATGCCCGACGTCAAGAACGCCAGCGGCTACTTCGCCGCGGACGGCATGGACGCCGTGGACCTCTTCGTGGGCTCCGACGGCACCCTCGGCGTCGTCACCGAGGTCGAGCTGGCCCTCGTGCCCACGCCGTCCGTCGTATGGGGCGTCAACTGCTTCTTCGACGGCGAGGACCGCGCCGTGGGCTTCGTGGAGGCCGTGCGCGGCGCCGTGCCGGGTCTCGGGGCCGTGGAGTACTTCGACCCTGCCGCCCTCGACATCCTCCGCTCCCAGCGTCACTGCGACCCGGCGTTCTCCTCGTTGCCCGAGGTGCCGGACGCCTACGCCTGCTGCGTCTTCGTGGAGCTTCAAGAGCCGGGCCGCCCCGAGGCCCTCGAGGCGCTCGCCGCGGTGGGCCGCGCCATGGGGGAGGCGGGCGCCGAGCCGGCGGCCACCTGGGTGGGGACCACCGACGTGGACCGTGAGCGCCAGCGCTTCTTCCGCCACGCCGTGCCGGAGTCGGTGAACATGCTCATCGACGAGCGCCGCCGCACCGACCCCGCCATCACCAAGCTCGGCAGCGACATGGCCGTGCCCGACGGGCGCCTTCGCGACGTCGTGGCCCTCTACCGCCGCACGCTCGCCGAGGAGGGCCTCGAGAGCGCCACGTGGGGCCACATCGGCGACAACCACCTCCACGTGAACGTGCTCCCCCGGAGCGCCGAGGAGCACGCGCGCGGCAAGGCGCTGTTCCGCCGCTGGGCCGAGGAGGTCTCGGCCATGGGCGGCACGGTGTCGGCCGAGCATGGCGTGGGCAAGATCAAGCGCGACTTCCTCGTGCCCATGTACGGGCGGGAGGGGGTGGCCGAGATGGCCGCCGTCAAGCGCGTGCTGGACCCGGACGGCGTCCTCGGCCGCGGCAACCTCTTCGACGCGTCGCTTCTGGAAGGGGGTGAGGCGTAGTGGACGTCTGCGTGCTCATGAAGGCGGTCCCGGCCTCCACCGAGGTCTCCATGGACCCCGTGACCCACACCATCGTGCGCGACGGCGGCGACGCCGTCTGGAACCCCTTCGACACCGCCGCCCTGGAGCTGGCGCTCCGCCTCAAGGACTCCTGCGGCGCCACGGTGACGGTGCTCTCCATGGGCATCCCGGCCACCGCCGCCCTGCTGCGGGACGCACTGGCCCGCGGCGCCGACCGCTGCCTGCTGCTGTCGGACCGCGCCTTCGCCGGCAGCGACACGCTCGCCACGTCCTACGCCCTCACGCTCGGTCTCGGGGCTCTCGGCGGCTCCGACCTCGTGCTCTCGGGCAAGATGGCCGTGGACGGCGACACCGCGCAGATCGGCCCCGAGGTGGCCGAGGCCCTGGGCGTGCCCTGCGTCTCGGCGGTGGGGTCGCTCTCGGTGGGCGGGGGCTGTGCCACCTGCACGGCGGTCTCGGACGGCGTGCGCCGCACCGTGCGGGTACCGCTGCCCTGCGTGCTCACGGTCGAGAAGGCAGCGGCCGACCTCCGGATGCCCTCCGTCGAGGGCGTGCTCGCGGCCGAGGGCCAGCCTGTGCCCGTGATGGGCGCTGCCGAGGCGGGCGCCGACCCGGCCCGCTGCGGCCTCGACGGCTCGCCCACCCAGGTGGCCTCCTGCACCGTGCCCGAGACCTCGTCGTCCTGCGTCGTCGTGGAGGGGGGCCCGGCCGAGGCCGCGGCCCGCCTGTGCGACCTCGTCGCCCCCGTCCTGGAAGGAGCGGCCTCATGAGCGGCCTCGTCGTGGATGCCGACATCTGCGTGGGGTGCGGGCGCTGCGTGCGCGTGTGCGCCAACGACGGCATCGAGGTGGTCGACCGCCTCGCCCGGGTGCTTCCGGGCTGTATCTCGTGCGGCATGTGCGTGGACGCCTGCCCCGTGGGCGCCCTCGAGGTCGTGCGCGAGGGTACCGGCGCGAACCTCTCCCAGTCGTCGGGCGTGCT
>ERZ808035.248-NODE-248-length-59340-cov-8.312083_pt1 | contig 59340 bp, 53 predicted proteins | sample MGYA00380189_ERZ808035 | MGnify/ENA primary metagenome ERZ808035 (study PRJEB31490, sample SAMN06133407) | mouse gut metagenome | isolation source: M5_1 | host: mice | place: China: Chengdu | collected 2015-05 ... | reverse complement strand
CTTACCGGAAGATGTCTTTTTATTTAGGTGCATCAATTACTGGAACCACCAGGGTAGACGCTGAAAGCGTCCTGAACAGAACCGGCCAGGCGCGGAGCGCGGGAAGAGAAAGGGATCCTTTCGTCTACGCACACCGGCTTTGCCGGCATCCTCAACTTACGGTAAAGCGGTAGACGGACTGCCTCACCGGGACGGTGGAGGGTGCGGCAGCAAAAAGAGAAGCAGAGGCCTTGCGTCAACCCTCCGCCAAACCAGGATACCGGCCACCAGACAAGAACCTGCACCACCCGCAACCTGGAGGCGAAAGCGTCTTTTTCTCTTTTTCTCCGCCCCAGAAGAAAAAGGGGTCCCCGCCGGAGCCCAGCGGAGCGGGTCCGGTGGGGAGAGGAGGAAGGAACGGAGCTTGAGCGGAATTTTCGGCGCAGCCGGAAATGGAGCGGCGGAGTTTCTTCCGACGACATGGGGGTGCGTTCCACACGGCAGAGCCGTGCCGTCCCGCGCCCGAGGCGCGATACCCCCGTTCCCGGCCCGTGGCCGGATACCCCCGTCCCGCGCCCGTGGCGCGATTACCCCCCACCGCCGTGGGAACCACAGAGGAGGACAACCTATGAATGCTATCGTCACCGTTGTAGGCCGGGATCGTGTCGGAATCATCGCCGCCATCTGCAACCGCCTGGCCGCCAGCAATGTCAATATCCTGGACATCTCCCAGACCATTCTCCAGGGCTCTTTCACCATGGTCATGGCCGTGGATGTGAGCCAGGCTACCGCTACCTTCGGCGAGCTGAGCGCCGCCCTTACGGGGTTGGGCGGAGAGATGGGCCTCTCCATCCGCATCCAGCGGGAGGAGATATTCAACGCCATGCACACCATTTGAGGAGGAGAGGCTATGCTCAATCAAAAAGAGATTCTCTCCACCATCGAGATGATTGACCAGCAGCACCTGGATATCCGTACCATCACCATGGGGATATCCCTTCTCAGCTGCTGTGATCCGGACCCGAAACGGGCCTGCGAAAAAATCTATGAGAAGATTTGCCGCTGTGCCGAGAGCCTGGTCCGCACCGGCCGGGATATCGAGGAGGAGTTTGGCATTCCCATCGTCAACAAACGGATCTCCGTGACGCCTGCGGCACTGGTGGCGGGGGCCAGCGAGACAGAGGACTATGTCCCCTTTGCCCTTTCGCTGGACCGGGCGGCCAAGACCTGCGGAGTGGACTTCATCGGCGGGTATTCCGCCATGGTACAAAAGGGCATGACAAGGGCGGATGAGCGGCTGATCCGTTCCATCCCGGAGGCGCTGGCCCGGACGGAGCTGGTGTGCGCCTCGGTCAACGTGGGTTCCACCCGGGCGGGAATCAACATGGACGCGGTGGCCCTGATGGGCCGCGTTGTCAAGGCTTCCGCCGAGGCCACCCGGGACCGGGACGGTTTGGGCTGCGCCAAGCTGGTGGTGTTCTGCAATGCGGTGGAGGACAATCCCTTTATGGCCGGGGCCTTTCACGGCGTGGGAGAGGCGGAGCGGGCCGTCAACGTGGGGGTGTCCGGACCGGGGGTTGTGTACCATGCGCTCCAGGCGGTAAAGGGCCAGCCCTTTGACGTGGTGGCGGAGACCGTGAAAAAAACGGCCTTTCGGATTACCCGTATGGGCCAGCTGGTGGCACAGGAGGCCAGCCGACGGCTGGACACCCCCTTTGGCATCGTGGATCTGAGCCTGGCCCCCACGCCGGCCGTGGGCGACAGCGTGGCCCGGATTCTGGAGGAGATGGGCCTGGAGACCTGCGGAACCCACGGCACCACGGCGGCTTTGGCCCTTTTGAACGACGCGGTGAAAAAGGGCGGCGTGATGGCTTCCTCCAGCGTGGGCGGCCTCTCCGGGGCGTTTATTCCCGTCAGTGAGGATGAGGGCATGATTGACGCCGCGCGGAAGGGCACGCTGTGTCTGGATAAGCTGGAGGCCATGACCTGCGTCTGTTCTGTGGGACTGGATATGATTGCCGTCCCCGGGGATACCCCGGCGGAAACCATCGCCGCTATCATCGCCGACGAGGCGGCCATCGGCATGGTGAATAACAAGACCACCGCCGTGCGGCTGCTGCCGGCCCCCGGCAAGACGGTGGGGGATACGATTGAGATGGGGGGGCTTCTGGGCAGCGCGCCGGTGATGCCGGTGCACCGGGAGTCCAGCGCCGGGCTGATTGCCCGGGGCGGCCGAATCCCCGCTCCGCTGCACAGTTTGCGGAACTGAGGGTGCAGCGCGGGAATACCGGAGAATGTGGGTCGTCTCCGGGACTGCGGTGCTGTGCCGCCGTATTTGGAGGCTGCTGCCGGCCGGATGGCCCTGCGGCGAAAAGAGCTGAAGGCGGCCTCTTTCCAACATGCCAAGGCACCGGGAAACCTACAGATTTCCCGGTGCCTTGGCATGTTTTGGCTGCTGGGTATTGTTTTTCAGGAGGATTTCAGCACCTGCTCCAGGTCCCGGGTGACTGTCCCGTCCTCCAGCACAAAGCAGGGGATGCCGATTTTGCCCTTCTCCCGGACGTCGACGTAGACGGGGCTGGTATCCCGCATGGCGAGATAGGCCTTCAGGTCGGTGAGGCTGGCGGAGATATTTTTGAAGGTGATCTCCGCACCGGCTTCGCTGAGGCGGTTTAGGGCGTACAGGGTAGGGGGGCACAGGTGGCTTCCAATGACCGTGACGTTCATAGGGGACACGCTCCTTTCAGATATTGGGGATAACCGGGATGATTGCAATGTTACAGACGGGATTCACAGGGTGTTGACGGCGGCTTCCAGCTGGTGCATGGCCTGTTCCAGTACGCTCCGGGGACAGGCGGCGTTGAGCCGCATAAATCCGCTGAGCTGGCGGTCGAAGGAGCAGCCGTCGACGAGGCCCAGCTTGGCCTTTTGAATCATAAAGCGGTGGAGCGCATCGTTGTCAAGGCCCAGTTCCCGGCAGTCCAGCCACATGAGATAGGTGGCGTCGGGGGCGGAGGTTTTGATTTCGGGAATACGCTCCGCACAGTAGTCCGCCACAAAGTCAAAGTTGGCGGAGAGGTAGGGCAGCAGCTGTTCCAGCCACTCCTCACCGCCAGTAAAGGCCGCTTCCATGGCGGTGAGGGAGAAGGCGTTGTTGCGATGGATGTCCATGCGCTGCCAGAAACGGTCAAAGATCTCCTTCATGTGCGCATTGGGAAATACCACTGTGCTGGCCTGGAGGCCCGCCAGGTTAAAGGTCTTGGTGCCGGAGATGCCGGTGACTACATGCTCCGCAATCTCGGGAGACAGGGAGGCTGTCGGGGTGTGCTTCTTGCCGTGGAAAATCAGATCGGAGTGAATTTCGTCGGAAAACAGGACGACGCGGTATTTCATGCACAATTCCGCCATCCGCCGCAATTCCTCCGGCGTCCAGACCAGACCCAGGGGATTGTGGGGGTTGCACAGGAGAAACAGGTCCGACTGCCGGAGTTTTTCCTCAAAGTCGGCCCAATCCACCGTCCATCTTCCGCCTTTTTCCACAAACCGATTTTCCAGGACCCTGCGGTTCCAGGCCTCCGCCATGTCGTAAAACTCGGAGTAGACGGGGGGCTGGATGAGGACGCTGCCGCCCTCGGGTGTGAACAGATGCACCATGGCGCTGAGGGACTGGACCACGCCAAGGCTGAAGCTCATCCGCTCCGGGGCGATCTCCCAGCCGTTCCGCCGCTTCTGCCAGTTCCGGATGGCCTGGAAGTAGCTGTCCGGGCGGGCGGTGTAGCCCCAGATGCCCTCCCGGGCACGGGCGGACAGGGCGTCGATGATGGGCTGTGCGGTTTTGAAGTCCATGTCCGCAATCCAGAGGGGGATGACGTCCTCGGTTCCGAATTTCTGTTTCCGCTCGTCGTATTTGGCGGAGCGGTTCTGAGAGCGGTCCACGATCCGGTCAAAATTGTACTGCATGTCATCCGTTTCCTTTCCGGTGATTGATGTCAGGGGAGCGATTTGCGTAGAGCATGGAGAAGCAGGGATATGGGGCATTCTGGAGCGGAGGGCGGTTCCGGAGTGACGAGGGGGGCGGAATGACTTCGCCGGTTTTAAAACAGACTCTAGAGGGTGGATGCCAGTTTTGCATTGAGCTTGCTGTAAATCCGCTCCCGAAACCAGGGCTCCGAAGAGGCTGCCACGGCCTTGTGCAGGGGAAACCACCCTACGCGGCTGTTTTCATCGGGTTTGCACCGCACCGGCTCTGAGGGGTCGGCCTCCAGCAGATAGGTGACGTTCAGGTGCAGATGGCTGGAGATGTACTCGCCCCGTTTCTCATGGCCGTCCACGGTCAGAATTTCCAGAGAATAGATGCGGTCCGAGACGGGGCGGAGGCGTGTCAGGCCGCTCTCCTCCCGCACTTCGCGCAGGGCTGTGGACAACAGGTTGCGTTCCCCGTCGGCATGGCCGCCCAGCCAGGCCCAGGAGTTGTAGAGGTTGTGATAGGCCAGCAGCACCCGGCTGCGGGTTTGATCCACCACCCAGGCTGAGGCGGTGAGGTGGGCAGCACGGTTTTCCCGCGTGTACAGGGCTTCGCCGCTCCGCAGCCGGCGCAGAAGCTCCTCCCGATCCCGGGACTCCTGGGGGTTCCAGGGGATGTACTGTTCCAGCTCTGCCAGAAGGTCCATAGGGGCCAGACCTCCTCTCCTATACTGTGGAATGATCTTATCACACGGCGGGAAAAAAGTAAAGGCGGGGGGCGCATCCCGTTTACCTTTGGGATTGCTATAAGAGCCGGCGGTTTTCCAAATCGCAGCTTGAAGATAAGGGCTGGCCATGATAGAATCAGAGCGGCGAGCCGCAAGTTATCGGAAGTTATGCAGGAGGGTCAATATGCTTGATACGATACCCAACGGAGAAGAGATGACAGCCCTGGTTGGAAAATCTCTGTATGATGTATGGAATAAGCTATGTGCTTTGATTGATGAGAAATACGAGATGGACTGTCTGTGGGATAGAGGCGGTAAAGCGTGGAAGTATGAATATAAATACCGCCGGGGCGGTAAAACGCTGTGTACGCTGTATGCGAGAGAAAACTGTGTGGGATTTATGGTAATCTTGGGGAAGGACGAACGGCAAAAATTTGAAGCAGACAGAGAACATTACTCAAAGGAAGTGCAGGAGATATATGATGAGGCGCAGACTTACCGTGATGGGAAATGGATCATGTTTAAGCCGACGGATACCGCTCTGTTTAATGATTTCATTCGGCTGTTGAGAATCAAAAGAAAGCCAAACAGGAAGTAAACTTACTGTCGAATCATACGGCTCCCGGTTTATCCGGCAGTTGCCCGCGGTGAATGGCTGTCTCTTTCACCGCTTTGGCGGAAGGAGAGGTTTGCCGGGATATATCGATATAAGGGGTAAACGGGAGAGCTGCGAAGGGTTTCATGGGTGATCATGGAAAATGTACAGGGTGGACTGCCGGTGTGCAGCGGAGCGGCTCCCGGAAAAGGCTGGGCTCCGACTGATAAGCGGCGGAATGCGCGGCAGAAAAATTCCTGTGCCTGTGTATTTTTACATCTTTTCGGGGAAAATCCGGCCGATTTTGCGGCTGTAACTTGTGAAGGACGCCGAAAAATGACGGGACAATACCACAAAAGAGGAACTCTGTCCTGAAAAAGCTGTCGAATATTTCTTGGAATTTATTTACAGATGAGACTTGAAAATTCTGTAAATTTATGCTAATTTATAGAAAAGGCAATTCCAAGTTTCGAAAATCCGTCGGAATTCTAAAATTCTGGAAAAGGACATGGGTAAATGATGGAAATCAGAAGAAACGTCTTACTGGCAGATGCCAACGAGGAGTTCCGCACAATGCTGCGGGAAGAGATCGAGAAGACAGAGAATTTTGCTGTGGTGGGATCGACCGGAAATGGGACGGATGCGCTGGAGCTGGCAGATGAGTACCGCCCGGATCTGCTGGTGATGGACGTTGTCCTGCCGGGGCAGGATGGGTTGTCTGTTCTGCGGCGGCTGAAAGCCGATGGGATCATGCCCAGGGTCATTCTGCTCTCGGTGTTCTGCGGCGACCAGGTGGTGGCGGAGGCCCGGGATCTGGGTGTCAGCTATTTCCTGCCCAAGCCCTGTGAGATGAGCACTCTGCTGGACCGGATGCAGGCGGTGTTTGCCCGCTCCGCTCCGCCGGAGGAACATGCCTCTTCCCTGAAAAATATGGTGACCTCCGTTATCCATGAGATCGGCGTGCCTGCGCATATCAAAGGATACCAGTATCTGCGGGAGGCCATTATGATTACTGTGGAGGATATGGATGTCATCAACGCCGTGACCAAGGTGCTGTACCCGGCCGTGGCCAAGCGGTTTGCCACGACGCCCTCCCGGGTGGAGCGGGCTATCCGCCACGCCATAGAGGTGGCTTGGGACCGGGGCGATCTGGAGACGCTGCAGAAGTATTTTGGCTATACCGTGAGCAACGCCAAGGGGAAGCCGACCAACAGCGAGTTTATTGCCATGATTGCAGACCGGCTTGTGCTGGAGATGCGGAACAGCGGCGGGCTGTCCGGCTAATATATTGTCCGATATATTCACTATAGGGGAGAGGCGGAGGCCTCTCCCCTATAAGCCCTATGCGCTTTTCAGCTGCTGGCCTGCCAGGGCCATCTGCTCCGGCGTCAGATCCCAGCCGGGAGACAGCTCCGCCAGCCGGTCCGGAAAGACCAGGAGCCAGGTGTCCACCGGATCGCCGCCTAAGATCCGCCGGTAGGCCGCCTCCGCGCCCCAGGGGGCGGCGGGGACCTCCTCCCAGACGATCTCACCGAATGCCTCGTCCTCGCTGGGGGCCAGGGCGTCCTCCAGCACCAGGGGATACAGCCAGCGCCGGGGCTTGGTGATCTCGCAGCTGAGCCAGAGCCGTTCCTCCCCCTCCCGGACCGTCTCCCGGCAGCTGCGCCGGGAGACAAGGACGGAACCCTGGTTATACTCGTACCGCCGGACGTGGCTGTACTCCTCCCCGGTGAGGTCGGAGACGGTGAGGGGCAGGTCCACGGGGGAGACGTCCCACGGCTCCTGGGCGTAGGTGTACGTCTCGCCATTTCTCGCGCTGAACCAGCCGCCCTTGAAAGCGGCGAAGGTCAACGCGCCCATCAGCACGGCGGCCAGCACCACGTCCGCCAGCAGGGTGAGGAAGAGGTTCAGCCCGAAGGAGGCTTTCTTCCGCCGGAGCAGGGCCGTGATCTTTCGCAGCAGGAGGATGATCAGGCAGATGATGAGCATATGGAGCAGGAAGTAGACCACGGGACCCGATAGCCCCTGGGCAAGATAGGACAGCAGATACAACGCCGTCCAGGGGATCAGGAAGGCGAAGCCCACCCAGTTGATCCACCGGACGTCCCCGGGGACGGCGCAGGGGCCGCCCTGGGCCACGGACCGCCTCGACCGCCGGTACCACAGCCCGTAGTGGGCCAGAGTAACCAGCAGGGTCACACTCAGCAGCAGCCACAGGGGGCCGAGAAACAAATTGGCATTGCTCTCCAGAACGCGGAGCGGGTCCGCAATCAGCGTGCGGACAAACAGCCCCAGCATCACCAGGGAGAGGAGCAGAAGGAGAATATTAGACGGCAGGTAATTCCGCCTCATGGATCGGTGGACAGTCTCCAGCCGGACGGACTCCTCGGTCTCCAGGGGGATGGGGTTCTCCGCCTCCGAGCAGTAGATCTGCATCTGGAACCAGTCTGTCACCTTGTACCATCCGGCGGCCGCGCACAGCTCCTCCAGCGATTGCTGACCCTCCGTAGGGCCGGGGTTAAATTGGGAGGCGTCCCGGATATAGGTGACGGCATAGTGGATTTCTGCCGGTTCCGCCCGGCGGTATTTCCACAGCCGGGCGCCGATGCCCTCCAGCCGCCAGCCCCCGGCGGCCATAGCGGAGAGGTGCTCTTCCACGTTTTTGTAGTCATACAGAGCCAGACTCTCCATGCGGTATTTGGTGTTTTTCACTCTGCGCTCCCCCTCTCCCCAATACAGGCCTCGTAGTCCGCCGCGAGGATTTGCAGGCGGCGGTACTCGTCGTCCAAAGCCTTTTGACCCGCCGCAGTGATGATGTAGCTGCGTTTTCGCCCCTCCACCCGGGTCTCTTCAATCATCCCCGCCTGGAGGAAGCTGTCCAGCAGGCTGTAGAGCGTCCCCGGGCCCACGATGACCCGCCCCTTTGTCAGCTGCCGCACCTGCTCCATCACGTCTGTGCCGCAGCACTCGTGCCGCAGGCACAGCAGGGTGTAGAACATCTGCTCTGTCAGCGTTTGGAATTTGCTCCGGGCCATGGTTCCACCCCCCTATTATCGAATATCGCTATTTTCTGTTCTCAGTATATTATCGAATATCGTTATTGTCAAGGGGAATTTCCGGAAAGGCTTTTCTTGCCTTTTTGGAAACGCTGTAGTATACTATTTGAGAAATTATCGGAAAAAGAGGGATTTGACATGACGTATTCATTTCGGCCGAGGGGCATCTGTGCCCAGGAGATCATCGTGGATTTGGACGAACAGGACGTGATCCGAAACCTGGAGATTATAGGCGGCTGTGACGGCAACCATAAGGGGATTTCCGCCCTGGTAAAGGGCATGAAGGCCCAGGATGCGGTGGAGCGGCTGAAGGGCATCCCCTGCGGCCCCCGTTCCACCTCCTGCCCGGATCAGCTGGCCGTGGGGCTGGAGCAGATCCTGTCCAAGGGCTGAGGGGCTGGCATTCAGGAGGGCGGTTATGAAGATCGTATTGGTCATCGACCAGTTTGACGACGCCAACAACGGCACCACCATCAGCGCCCGCCGCTTTGCCTCCGCCCTGAAGGAACACGGCAACGAGGTGCGGGTCATTGCCACCGGAAAACCGGCGGACTACAAGTACGCGGTGCGCCAGATGCGCTTTTTCCCCGTTGTGGAGCATCTGATCACAAGCCAGGGGATGCGTCTGGCCATCCCCAACCGGCATGTGTTTGAAAAGGCGGCGGCCTGGGCGGATGTGGTGCATTTTATGATGCCGTCGCCCCTGGCGGTTATGGGGCTGCGGCATGTGGAGAAAATTGGAATCCCCCACACGGCGGCCTTCCACTGCCAGCCGGAGAACATCACCTTTACCCTGCACATGGGCAACAGCCGGCGGATGAACGACTTTGTATACGGAAAGTTCCGGGACACGTTCTTCAATCGCTTTACGCACATCCACTGCCCCAGCAATATGATTGCAAACCAGCTCCGTGACCACGGATACACCGCCCGGCTCCATGTGATCTCCAACGGCATCAGTCCGGAGTATACTTATGGCAAGCGGCCGAAGGAGGAGTGGATGGAGGGCTTTTTCAATATCCTTATGGTGGGCCGTTATGCCGGGGAGAAACGGCAGGATGTGCTGATTGACGCGGCGGCAAGGTGTCGCCATGCCGGTGAGATTCAGGTGATCCTCCCCGGAAAAGGGCCTATGGAGAAGAAGTATCGCCGTCTTGCGGAAAAGCTGCCCAACCCTGTGGTGATGGGGTTTTATGAACCGGCACGGCTTTTGGAGATCCTGCACATGGCGGATCTGTATGTCCACACCTCCGACGCGGAGATTGAGGCCATGAGCTGTATGGAGGCCTTTGCCTGCGGGCTGGTGCCTGTGATTGCGGATTCCCCCCGCTCTGCCACGCCACAGTTTGCCCTGGATGAGCGGAGCCTCTTCCCGGCGGGGGACAGCGGCGCTCTGGCGGAGCGCATCGACTGGTGGATTGAGCACTCTGATGAACGGCAGGAGATGGAGCGCCGCTATGCAGAGCATGCCAGGCAGTACACCCTGGAGCGGTCCATTGAGCAGACGGAGGAGATGTTCCGCCAGGCCATCCGCGAACAGAGGGGAAGATAGATATTGAAGACCGGAGGGAGGGCCGCAGGATACACCTGCGGCCCTCCCTCTGCGTATACTGGTATGAGCCGGGAGAAAATGAAGCCCCTTCCGGGCTCCATAATACATAGAGCAGGCCCGGAAGGGCGACAGAGGTGATCATATGGCTTATTCGGACCGGGAGCTGCTGGCCCGCCTGATTCAGTGCGAGGCCGGCGGCGAGGGCGAGATCGGGATGAAGGCGGTGGCCGGGGTGGTGATGAACCGGGTCAACGCCACCGGCGGAGAATACGCCCGGGTGGGGCAGGGGAGTATCCGGAAAATCATCTTCCAGCCCTATCAATTCGTCTGCGCCAGCGAGACAGAGGGCGGCGCCTACAATCCGCAGAATATCTACAACATGCGGCCCGAACAGATTCACTACGATATTGCGGATTGGGCCATTGCGGGGAATCGGGTGCCGGATGTGGCGGAGTCGCTGTGGTTTTACAATCCCTTTGGCCCCCAATGCCGCTCCCGCTTTCCCTCGGATGTAGGATATTGGCAGACCCGTATCGGAGACCATTGCTTTTACAATCCAACAGATGCCTATTACAGCACTTAAGTGACAGACCGCACAGGGGCGGCGCGGCTTTGCCGAAGATGCCGCCTGAGAGCGGCTGAAAAGGAGAGGGATTTTCCCGTTGATTTCAGCGCCGATGGGCGCATGGAGGTTTTTTATGGCAATGATGCAGAATCAGTATTCCCCGCTGTCTGCCGCGCCCGGGATGGGCGTTCAGAGAGCGGACGGTATGGACTGGTCTCAGGAGATCAGCACCCCCAGGCCGGCATTTTCCGCGGCCTCTGCGAATCAAAGACCTGCGGGAGGGACGGTTCCTATGGTTCCGGGCCCGCAGCTGGATATGAAAAATGACCTTCCCACGGAGGTTATTGACGCCCCCACTACGGTGGCGGAGGCCGATGCGGGCTCCTGGAAGGCCATGCTGAGCCGGAACCTTGGAAACTTCGTAGTGGCTACCTTCCTGATCGGCACCCAGGGCACAGTGGCCTGGGAGGGAGTTTTGTACGATGTGGGCAACAACTACCTGACGATCTATCAGGCGGGCCGGGACCGCTATATCGTCTGCGACATCTACTCCCTGAAATACATCGAGTTCTATGATACCAGCCGCCGGCAGATGTGCGATGAGCTGCTGCGGCAGCAGGGGCGGCAGGGAAACGGCTGAGGATCTAAAATACCGGGAGATAAAATCTCCCGGTATTTTGGCGTTAACGGACAGTGGGATGGAAAGGGCATGGAAGGCTTTCCGCCCTGTGGTCCTGCCGGTTTTCGGGAGGGCCTGGTTTCGGTCTCAGCGACGGCGGCCCCGGTAGCTGCTCCGGCGGCTCCGGCTCACGCTGTGGCCATAGCGGTAGCGTCTGCGGCTGAAAATCAGCTTCCAGGCAGCCAGCAGAACTGCCAGAACCACCAGGACTGCCCCGGCAATTTTTACCGAGGTCTGCCCGAAGAAAAGACGCATATCCCGCAGGAGGATCTGGGAGCGGGCGGCCTCTACGTCGTACAGGGCCAGAAGATCCACAGAGGCGTATTCTGTGCCGTCATAGCTGAGGGTCATGGTTCCCAGGATGTCCCCGGCGGCGACGGGGGCTTCCACCGGATCGGCCGTGAGTGTGACGGTGCGCTCCATAAATTCCGGGGCCACATCGTTGGGAAGGAGAACCTCTACATCATTGGCGGGGTGTGCAATCACATGGTCATCCTTGGACAGGGAGACCGCCACCTCCAGCACCGGATCATCCTCCTCCAGCAGGGTTTGATAGGTGAAGTTGTCAAAGGCCCAGTTGAACAGCTGGTTGGTGTCGTAAAAGCTGTATGTCCGGATCTCGTTGTTCTCCAGTTCTACCCGGTCGCCGCCCAGCACCACGCTGATAAAGCTCCGGGTGCCCCGGGTGGCGGTGGACACCAGACAGTGCCCCGCCTGGGAGGTGGAGCCGGTTTTGACGCCGTGGGCATCGCCGTTGAGATAGCCGCGGGTGTACCAGCTGCCAATGAGGTAGTTGGTGGTGCGCAGGGTGCGGGCGGGACTCAGGTTGGTGGCGGGGATGACGGCGGTGGGGGTGTCGCAGATGGTCATAAACTGTTCGTGTTTCAGGGCCTCCCGGGTGATGAGGTACATATCCCAGGCAGAGGTGTAGTGCTGGGAGTCGTTGAGGCCGTGGGGATTGACAAAGTGGGTATTGGAACAGCCCAGGGCCTCGGCCTTTTCGTTCATCTCCCCCACAAAGGCGGCCACGGAGCCCGAGATGGCCTCCGCCAGGATGTGACAGGCCTCATTGGCGGAGACCAGCATCATGCAGTAGAGCAGGTTTTCCACCGTTAAAATCTCACCGGCCTGGATATTGGCGGTGCTGCCGTCGCTGGACAGGCCCTCCAGAGAGGAGGCGGTGACGGTGATAGCCTGGTTCATGGACAGCTTTCCGCGGTCAATGGCCTCCAAAGTCAGAAGGCAGGTCATGATCTTGGTCAGGCTGGCGGGGTACAGCTCCTGGTGTTCGTCCTTGGCGTAGACCACCGCCCCGGTATGGGCATCCACCAGCAGCGCAGACTTGCACTGGATCTCCGGAGGTTCCAGCGCGGCGGCCCGGGGCGGGGCCCACAGAGCTGCCAGCAGGACGACAAGCAAAAAAATAGATAAAAAACGATGGTTTTTCATATCATTCTCCCAGGATTTATGGTACAATAGCCATGCGGCTGTTGTATGTGTATTTGATTTCAGCGGTTTTCCGCCTCGCGGAACAGGCGGAAAACCCGGCCCGCAATACCGCAGCAGCGGCTGCTTTTATGGTATCATTGCCGGGGATATGTGTTTGCGGTGGACACCGGCAAAATTCGACATCCCTAGTATAACAAAAAATCCGTGGGAGTTCAACAGTGGACGAAAGAGGAAATGCTGTAAAAGCGGAAAAAATTTTGCTGATATTGACGGCGCTGTTCCTGGGGCTGCTGCTGATCCTGTTTTTCCGGGACAGGGCTGCTTCAAAGGCGGCTCCGGTCGTTGTGGAGGCAGGGACCGCCGTATCCCAGGAGGAGTTCATGCCGGACGTATCGCCCCTGGATATTAATACGGCATCGGCGGAGGAGCTGGCGGAGCTGCCGGGGATCGGCGACGTGCTGGCGCAGCGCATTGTGGACTACCGGACGGAGCACGGGCCGTTTACAGCGGCGGAGGAGCTTCTGAACGTGTCGGGCATCGGGGAGAGGAAGCTGGAGGAGCTGGAGGGGCGGATCACGGCTGCCGAATGACAGGGCTGATTTTCGGGGCCTGTATTTACAGCCGCCGAGCGCTGCTTCGTCGGGCCCTCTGCCGCCATACCGCGTCCGGTTTCCCTGCCTGCCGGCGGAGCCCTGCCCCATCTGCCTTTTCCGGTTATGAATACAGGCGCTCAGTGGAGGAACTTTTTATGAAAATCCTGGTTGTGGACGACGAGAAATTACTGGTCAAGGGTATGAAATTCAATTTGGAAAACGAGGGGTACGAGGTGGAGTGTGCCTATGACGGCGCCGCCGCCGTGGAACTGGCCCGGGAGGGCAAGTTCGACCTGATCGTTTTGGATGTGATGATGCCGGAGGTGGACGGACTGGAGGCCTGCATGCGAATCCGGGAGTTCTCCAATGTGCCGATTATCATGCTCACGGCCAAGAGCGAGGACGCCGATAAGCTGATGGGCTTTGAGTGCGGTGCAGATGACTATTTGACCAAGCCCTTCAATGTGCTGGAGCTGAAGGCCCGGGTGCGGGCGCTGCTGCGGCGGGCCGCCGGCGTTCAGCGCAGCCGCGGCTCACTGCTGACGGCGGGGGAACTGGTGCTGAACACGGAGGAGCGGACAGCGTTCCGGGGCGGGGAGAGCGTGGAGCTGACCGCCAAGGAGTATGACCTGATTACGCTGCTGATGCGCAATCCCCGGCGGGTATACAGCCGGGAGAATCTGATGAACGTGGTGTGGGGCTACTCCTATGCCGGCGACTACCGCACGGTGGACGTCCATATCCGCCGTCTGCGGGAGAAGCTGGAGAGAAATCCGGCGGAGCCGGAGCACATCATGACCAAGTGGGGAGTGGGGTACTATTTCAAAGAATAAGCCTTCTATTTGGAGCAGTATCCAATTTCGGTTTGGCCTGAGCTATATCGCCATTATCGCAGGGGTGCTGCTGCTGCTGAATACCTACCCGCTGCTGGTATCGGAGGATCTGGTGTTTCACTCCAAGACGGCGACGCTGCAGAACAGTGTCTCCGTCATGGTCTACTCCCTGTCCGGCCTGGATCAGCTGACGGAGGAGAACGTGGCGGCGGCCATGGCGGTTGTGGAGGAGACAAACCTCTCCCGGATTCTGGTGACAAATACCGCCGGACGGATTCTCTACGACACCCGGGAGACCGGCGGGGCCGTAGGGGAGTACTGCCTGTACACCGAGGCGGTTCAGGCTTTGCTGGGCAACGACGCCACCAACTGTTCCTATCTCCGGGGGGCCTTCCGCAGCCGGGCGGCGTCGCCGGTGCTGTACCGCAATCAGATTATCGGCGCGGTATATGCCTATGAGTATGACACGGAGCAGGCGGCGCTGCTGGAGGGGCTTCAGGGCAACCTGCTGCGGCTCTCCGCCATTATTGCCGTGGTGGTAGTGGGCCTCAGTGTCGTCCTCTCCCGGGCGCTGACACAGAAGATCGGCCGGCTGCTGACCGCAATCCGCCAGGTTCGGGCAGGGGCGTACAGCCATCGGGCGGATATCCGGGGTACGGACGAGATCGCCCAGATCGCCCAGGAGTTCAACAGCCTGACGGACCGCCTCCAGACCACTGAGAGCGCCCGGCGGCGCTTTGTCTCCGATGCGTCTCACGAGCTGAAAACGCCTCTGGCCGCGATCCGGCTGCTGACGGACTCCATCTTGCAGACGGAGGATATTGACTGGTCGACCACCCGGGAGTTTGTGTCCGATATCGGCCAGGAGGCGGAGCGCCTGGCCCGTATTACGGAGGATTTGCTGCGCCTGACGAGGCTTGACAGCGGCGTTATGGGCAAGCCGGAGATTGTGGACGTGCTGCCGGTGCTGGAGCAGGTGATGCGGATGATGAACCTGGTGGCCCAGGAGAAGGGCGTGGAGCTGACCTATGATGCGGCGGAGGGCTGTACGGTGCTGGCCGCCAAGGATGAAATCCATCAGGTGATTTACAATCTGGTGGATAACGCGGTGAAATACTCCGTCGCCGGAGGAGCCGTCCAGGTGTCGCTACGATGGGGGAACGAACAGGTGATTTTGCAGGTGGCGGACAACGGCGCGGGGATTCCGGAGGAGGATCTGCCCCGTATTTTCCAGCGTTTTTACCGGGTGGACAAAGCCCGCTCCCGTGCCGCCGGCGGCACGGGCCTGGGGCTCTCCATTGTTCAGGACACCATGCAGAAGCGGGGAGGCACTGTGGAGGCCGCCAACCGGCCCGGCGGCGGCGCTGTATTTACCGCCCGCTGGCCTTATGCAAAAAGGGGAGAGCTGATGTGAGAGAGAGAGGACTTTCCGCCCTGCTGTGGAGCGGATTGCTGCTGTTGCTGGTGGGTGTCGGATGCAGCCGGGCGGACAGCCGGGCTGCGGAGGAGAGCTACTGTCTCTATTTCCGGGGATCCGACCTGGAGGCCTCCTCCGGCGGAGACGTATTCCAGACGGAGCCGGTGTATCTGGACGAGGGCATGGATACCCGGGAGATGGCGGAGGCCCTTCTGGGGGCGCTGCTGGAGGGCCCCCAGGACGAGCTGCTGCACAGCACCATTCCCGCAAGTACCGTGCTGCTGTCGGCAGAGGTGGAGGGGAACAGGGCGCTGGTGGATTTTTCTGCTGCGTACAATACGCTCTCCGGTGTGCGGCTGACCATGGCGGACTATGCCGTCACGCTGACGCTGACCCAGCTGCCGGAAATCGCCTCCGTGAAAATCACCGTCCAGGGCCAGGAGCTGGCCTACCGGGACAAACAGGTGTTTACGGCCAGGGATGTGCTGCTGTCCTCGGAGGAGGATGTGGTGGGCACCGTGGAGGCGGCGCTGTATTTCCTGAATGAGGGCGGCGCCCTGGTGGAGGAGTGGCGGACGCTGGATCTCTACGAGGGGGACACCCAGGTGGCCGCGGTAGCCCGGGCGCTGGAGGGCGTGCCGGAGACCAAGGGCCTCACCGCCTCGCTGCCGGAGGGGTTCCGGGTACGGAGCATCTGGCAGGAGGAGGATACCTGCTATGTCAACCTGTCCTCTGCGCTGCTGGGGGGGCTGGGGGAAAACATTCCGCTTGGAACGGCGCTTCATGCGCTGGGGCGGTCTCTCTGCTCCCTGGAGACAGTCGGTGAAGTGCGCTTCCTGGTAGACGGGGAGTTTGAAAAATACTACGGCACGGTGGACGTATCGGAACCCTATACTGTTGATTGAAAAAGGGCTGCACAGGTTTCAGGGGCGGAGGCGCCCCGGAAGGCGGCGGGGGCGGAACCGCAGTGCGGAGAAAAAAGCCCTCCGGGACGGCCTGAAACCGCTCCGGAGGGCTTTTTCTGCTGTTATGGAATCAGAAGCCGTACCAATACCATGGGTTGAGAAGGGGAAACACGCCTGCCGGCGGTCAAAATGGGCGCCTGCATCCTGCGGCCTTGCCATCGCCAATTTTGTCCCGCAAATCTGTGTGCTTCGGCTATTGGTACAGCTTCTCAGAGGAGATTTCGGAAGGCCTCGCAGCTATCCCGCAGGACACCGGTGCACACGGCCTCTCCCGCCCGGGCCAGAGTCCGCTCGTCCAGATTGGGAAACAGGCCGTTTTGAAAGACTACTTTGCCGTTGACCATAGTCAGGGAGGTCTCTCCGGTGACGCCCGCCCGGGCCAGCAGGTTCCGGGGGTCGTGGAGGGTGCCGGTGAGCTCCAGCTTTCCGGCGTCGATCATGAAGAGATCCGCGCCCTTTTCCGGCTCCAGAGAGCCCAGGTCGTCCCGGCCCAGCGTTTTGGCGCCGTTGACCGTGGCGATTTTCAGCATGTCGTAAGGGGAGATGCAGCCGCCCCGTTCCTTGCTGTGCCAGGCCTGCATCATCCAGGCAGTGCGCATGGAGTCCAGCAGGCTGGAGCTGTCGTTGGTGGCGGAGCCGTCGCACCCCAGGCTGACACAGACGCCTGCCTCCGCCATCTTTGCCATGGGCAGGATAGGGAAGCCGCCCAGGATTGCGGGGCCGGGACAGTGGGATACGCCGCTGCCCGCTTTGCCGAGGACGGTGTACTCCTCCGGCGTCAGCTCCCAGCCGTGAGCGTACCATACGTCCGGGCCGATAAAGCCGATGTCCCGGCACCAATCCAGGGTGCGTTTGCCGAAGCGCGCCAGCATGATTTCATTCTCGCCCTCGCCCAGGTGGGTGTGCATCCGGACGCCTTTTTTCCGGGCGAACTGAACGGTTTCCACAAAGGTCTCCGGATAGCTGTTGATGGGCTGGCAGGGAGCCATGACGATCTGGGACATGGAGTAAGGGGCCGGGTCATGGTAGAGGCCGATGATGCGCTCGCAGTCCTGAAGGAATTCCTCCGTGGTCTCCAGCATGTTCTCCGGGATGGTGCTGCCCTGATCCCGGGGCAGGGTGTTGACGCCGCGCCCCGCGTGGTAGCGGATGCCCAGAAGACCGGCGGCCTCCATCTGCCGGTCCACCGGAGTTTTGCCGGTGGCTTTGGTGTAGCAGTACTGGTGGTCAAAGGCGCAGGTACAGCCGTGCTTCAGAAGATCCGCCATAGCGGTGAGGGAGGAGTAAAAAATGACATCGCCGTCCACCAGCTGGAAGATGCGGTAGATCTTGTCCAGCCACTCCGGTACCGTCATGTTGGGGTAGTCGATGGTTTTGAGGTTGCGGACAAAGGTCTGGAAGAAGTGGTGGTGGGTGTTGATGAGGCCGGGGTAGACGAACATCTCCGAGGCGTCGATGACCTCGTCGCAGCAGTCGGGGAGATTCCGGCCAATTTTTACGATTTTCGGCCCCTGGATCAGGATATCTGCGTTTTGGAAGACACGGTCCCGGGCGTCACAGGTGACGACGGCCCTGGCGTTCCGGATCAGGGTGGTTTTGTCCATAGAGACGTCTCCTTTATATTCAGGATGGGAAGATGCGCTCCGGCCGGCCGGGGCGCATCTTCAAAAGGCAGTTACCGCTTCCCCTTGTCGTAGGCTTCACCGGCCGCGGCGGGGGGATGGTTCTTCTTGGAGAAGAACGCCAGCAGCAGCAGCGTGAGGATATAGGGCAGCATCATAAACAGGTCGGAGTAGTTGCTGGGCAGCCCCATGCGCAGGCACAGCTGGTATCCGCCGGACTTGGCCAGGCCGAAGAACATACACACCGCCGCCGTGGGCAGGATGTTCCAGTTGCCGAAGATCATGGCGGCGATGGCCAGATACCCGTAGCCCATATAAATGCTGGGGGAGAAGTTGGCGGAGATGGAGTAGGCGAAGCACAGCCCGCCCACGCCGGACAGCGCCCCGGAGAGCATCACCGCCAGAAAGCGGGTCCGGGCCACGTCGCCGCCGGCGGCGTCCACGGACTGGGGGTTTTCGCCGCAGGCCCGCAGGTGCATGCCGAACCGGGTTTTGTACATCAGGTACCAGGTCACAACGCCGATGGCGAGGATAATCCACTCAAAGGGATACATATTCCGGAACAGGGCCCCCAGCACCGGAATTTTGCAAAGGACGGGGAAGTCAAACCGGCTGGAGATGCCCAGGATGAACTTGTTGGAGGACTGGCCTCCCGTGAGGGCCTTGTTTGTGGCGGTGGTGAGGAAGGTGGTCAGGGCCACGGCCAGGATGTTGACCACCACGCCGCTGATGACCTGATTGGCCCGGAATTTGACGCACAGCAGGCCGTGGATGCAGGCGTACAGCCCGCCGCCGATGAAGGATGCGGCCATGGCGATGTAGATGACGGCCTGGTTTCCCTCGCCCATGAGGGGCATCAGAATCACGGCGGTCAGCGCGCCCACAAAGGCCCCGAACCCCTGGAGCCCCTCAATGGCCAGGTTGGTGACGCCGCTTTTTTCCGAGTAGATGGCGCCGATGGCCATGATGAACAGCGGGGCTGCAAAAGACAGGCCGTCGATAAAGACCTTATCCAGCATGGGGGCCACCCTCCTTTCCAGTTTCGGGGGCGGACGGTACCGCCTCGTCCGCCAGCCGTTCCAGCCGCCGGCGGGCCAGCAGCCGGAAGAACCCGCCGCAGGCGGAGAACAGCAGCAGGATTCCCGTAATCAGCGAGGCGATCTCCTTGGCCACGCCCAGGGAGGAGCTCATGTAGTTGCTGCCGGTCTGGAAGATGCTGATAAGGATGGCCGCAAAGATGGAACCAACGGGGCTGGAGTTGCCCAGCAGCGCCACGGCAATGGCGTCGTACCCCAGATCCGGCAGGGTTTTGGGGACAATGGTGTTGTAGTAGCCGCAGTAGTAGGTGACGCCGGCCAGACCCGCCAGCATGCCGGAGAGCATCATGGAGGCCATGATGCGGCTGCCCACCTTGATGCCGGTGTACCGGGCGCAGGTGGGGTTCTGGCCCACGGCCCGGAGCTCAAAGCCAAAGACCGTCTTGTCAAAGATGAACTTCACCACAAAGGCGGCGGCCAGCGCCAGGACGATCCCCAGGGGGATGTTGCACTTCACCCCCGCCAGCTGGACGCCGGTCCAGGTGAGGCGGGCGTGGCTGCCGCAGATCTTCATGGAGCGGGTCAGCGCGTCGGCGTAGTAGGTGTTGATGAAAAATCCGGTGAGATAGCTGACGATGTAGTTGACCATGATGGTGGAGACCACCTCATGGATGTTGAATTTGTACTTCAAAAAACCGATGAACGCACCCAGCAGGCCGCCGGCCGCCACGCCGATCAGAATGACCAGGGGCTTGGCCAGAACCGCACCCAGCTGGCTGTATCCCACGATGGAGATGGCCAGGTATCCGGAGGCCAGCATCTGCCCGGAGATGCCGATGTTGAAGAGGCCGGCCTTGAACCCTACAATGAAGCTGAGGGCGGCAAGGATCATGGGGGCCAGCACGTTCAAGAAGGAGAACAGGTCGGTGAGCATGCCGCTGCCGCCGCCGTAGCTGGACTTTGGCCAGAAGCCGGCGCCCTGGAGAAAGCTCTGGAAGGCCACCAGGGGATTTTTGCCCATGACCAGCAGAATGATGCTGGCACAGATGAGGCTGAGGACAATGCTCAGCAGAGAGACCCACAGGGATCCCCAGCGCTGGTTGTCCAAAGCGCGCGCCAGTTTGTCGACCGCTTTTTTCATGCCTCTTTCACCCCCATCATATATTTACCCACGTCGTGGGAGGTCATGGCGGAGGCCTCGGCAATTTTCAGAAGCTGGCCGTTGTAGATGACGCCGATGGTATCGGCCAGCTCCATAATCTCGTCCAGCTCCAGGGAGATCAGCAGCACTGCCACGCCTTTGTCCCGCTCGGCGATAATCTGGCGGTGGATGTTTTCAATGGCGCCGATGTCCAGGCCCCGGGTGGGCTGGACGAAGATGATGAGCTTGGAGTGCTGCTCAATCTCCCGGGCGATAATGGCCTTTTGCTGGTTGCCGCCGCTCATGGAGCGCAGGGAGGTCTTCCCGCCCTGGCCGCTACGGATGTCATACTCGTCAATGAGGCGCTGGGCATAGCTGTCGAACTGGGTGAAGTCCAGAATGCCGTTTTTGGCAAAGGGCGGGCGGTAATACTGCCGCAGGGCCAGGTTCTGTGAGAGGTCGAAGTCCATAAATACCCCCACGCCGTGGCGGTCCTCCGGGATGTAGCTGATGCCGGCCTCCACCCGCTGGCGAATGGGGTATTCGGTGATGTCGGTCCCGTTCAGGCGGATGACACCGCCGGAGGTTTTGAGCATGCCGGCAATGGCGTCGGCCAGCTCGCCCTGGCCGTTTCCGGAGACACCGGCGATGGCGAAGATCTCGCCGCCCCGGATCCGGAAGGAGACGTCCTTGACCACCTCAAATTTGTTGGCGTCCCGGACGGTGAGGTGCTCCACCTCCAGCACGGTGCCGCGGTATTCGGGAGCGGACTTGCTGGAGGAGAACTCCACCTGGCGGCCCACCATCATGTTGGCCATAACCTGGGAGGAGGTGGACTGCACGTCCAGTACGTCCACCAGCTTTCCCCGGTGGAGGATGGCGCAGCGGTCTGCAATTTTCTTGATCTCCTCAATCTTATGGGTGATGAGGATAATGGTCTTGCCGCCCTTGCGGAGCTCACTGATGATTTTGAGGAGGAAGTCGATCTCCTGCGGGGTCAGTACCGCGGTGGGCTCGTCGAAAATGAGGATATCAGCCTCCCGGTAGAGCATTTTCAGAATCTCCACCCGCTGGCGGACGGAGACCGGCAGGTCCTCGATTTTATCCGTGGGGTTGACCTCCAGGCCGAACCGTTTGGAGAGCTCGGCAATCTGGCGGTTGGCCTCCTTCATGTTCACGCAGGGCAAAAAGCCCAGGAGCTTGCGCATGGGCTCACAGCCCAGCACAATATTCTCTGCCACGGTGTAGTTGTCAACCAGCTTGAAATGCTGATGGACCATGCCGATGCCCAGGGCGGAGGCATCGTTGGAGGAGCGGAATGTGACCGTTTTTCCCCGGATGAGGATCTCGCCCTTGTCCGGCTCGTACATGCCGAAGAGCATGCTCATCAGCGTGGATTTGCCGGCGCCGTTCTCACCCAGCAGGGCATAGACCTCGCCCCGCCGGATCTGAATCGTCACATCGTCGTTGGCGACGATGCCGGGAAACCGCTTGGTGATATGGCGCATTTCCACAATGTAGTCTTCCATGGACCTACCCCCTTTTGCCGTGAGTCCACGGCAAAGATTTTGTAATGCGTGCCGCCCCTTCCGCCGAAGAGACGGGAGGGGCGGCACAGTGGGCGGCGGGCGCACGCCCGCCGCCCACTTCACGGTTTATTCAACGCACCGCCAGGCGGTCTCCAGCGCAACCTCCATCATATCGTGGAAGGACTCCTGCCGGTCTTCGGCAGAGAGGGCCTCCCCGGTGAAGAGGTGGTCGGAGACGGTGAGGATGCTCAGGGCCCGTTTGTGGCAGGCGGAGGCGGTCCAGTAGAGACCGGCGGTCTCCATTTCCACCGCCAGCATACCCAGATCCCGGGCCTGCCTGTTGACCTCGGGAGAGGGATGGTAGAAGTGGTCGCTGGAGAATACGCTGCCCACCAGGGTATGGACGCCCAGTTCCCTGGCAGATTCCACGGCGTTGGCCAGCATCCCGTAATCCGCAGCGGGGGTGAAATACCCCGGGAAGGCAAAGGCGGAGCCGTAGTTGGAATTGGTGGAGGCGGCCATGGCGATGATGACATCCCGCATCTTCACCTGCTCGGCAAGGCCGCCGGTGGAGCCGATGCGGATGATGGCGTCCACATCGAACTGATTGTAGAGCTCCGTGGCGTAGAGGCACATGGAGGGAATGCCCATGCCGCTGCCCATGACGGAGATCTGCTTGCCCTTATACATGCCGGTGTATCCCAGCATGTTGCGGACGGTGTTAAAGCAGACGGGATTTTCCAGGTATCGCTCCGCCACGTGCTTGGCCCGCAGGGGGTCGCCGGGCATGAGGACAACCTTGGCAATCTCGGCGTCCGTGACGCTGATGCTGGCGGAAATGGAACTCTTCGTCATTGTATGCTCCTTTCTCGGCTTACAGGCCGGGGAAGTCGGTGGGGGTATGGCCGTTGAAGTTGGCGGCGGGGACGATGGCGCCGCTCTTCACCTGCTCGTAGCACTCGGCCAGCTTCTCCAGGGTACCGGCGGAGAGCTGCTGCCGGCCCTCGGCGGAGACGTAGCCGGTGGAGTCGGTATCGGCGGCCAGGAAAGCGTCCTGTCCGGTGAAGGTGCCGTCATAAATGGCCTCCAGCTGGCGCTGGACGTTGACGTCCATGACCTTAAGGCAGGAGGTGAGGATGGCGTTGCCGTCGCCCCGGGCACCGTCGTCGTACTGATCCACGTCGCAGCCGATCAACCATACGTTGCCCGCCTCTTTAGCGGCGGTAAAGGTGCCGTTGCCGGCGTTGCCCGCGGCTACGAACAGCACGTCGCAGCCCTCGGCAATCAGGGCGTCGCCCACCACCTTGCCGGTGGCCTCGTCGCCGAAATCGCCGATGTAGTTGCCGCCTACGGCGGTGCCGGTGACATCAATGCCCGCATAGGAGGGCAGCTCCACGTAGCTGGCATTGGTGCCGTAGTGCTTGTTGGCATAGTTCACGCCGGACATGAAGCCGAACTGATAGTTGACGTTGGAGGGATAGGCCATGCCGTTGACCACGGCCACCTTGCCGGTTTTGGTCTCCAGAGCGGCGGCGACGCCGGAGAAGAAGCCGCCCTCCTGCTCGGAGAAGGTCATGGTATATACGTTGTCCAGAGTGACCTGGTTGCCCTCGGCGTCGGTGATGGTGGAGTCCACCACCAGGAAATAGGTGTCCGGGTTGGCGGCGGCCACGTCGCCGCAGGCGGCGAAATTGAAGCCGGGCAGGACGAACACGTCGTAGTCGCCGGCCATGCGCTCCACGGTGGGAACCAGCTCGTTGTAGTCCGGCTCCTTGACGTCGCTGACCGTGCAGTCGGGATGGTCGGCGATAAAGGCCTGGATGCCCTCGTAGCAGTTCTGGTTGAAGGAGCCGTCGTCAATGCCGGTGGTGGTGATAATGCAGATCTTCAGCTTGACATCCGCGGCGCCGCCGTCGCCTCCGCCGCCGCTGTTGCCGCCGTTGCTGCCGCTGTCACCGCTGTTGTTTCCGCCGCAGGCAGCCAGGGTCATGATCATGGCCAGGGACAGGAACAGTGCCGCGAGTTTTTTTGCTCTTTTCATCAATTTTTCCTCCTGATGTTGTTTTGGCAGGCATACGAGAACAATTCTGCCGGATTCTGCTGGGTCTTTAAAAATTGGTACTACCTGATTATACTAGCTGGAACCCTGCTTGGCAAGACGGCATTTGCACAAATTTGACGGCCTTAGATAAAATTCTCACCGCTTTTCATCAAACAGGGCGGCCAGGCTCTCGGTATACGGCGCGCGGCAGATGCCCTTCTCTGTGACGATGCCGGCAATCAGCGTGTGGTCGGTGACGTCGAAGGCGGGGTTGTAGCACTTGACCTCGGGCAGGGCCATGGGCTCTGCATACCACTTCTCCCGGATCTCGTCCGGATCCCGCAGCTCAATTGGAATGTGATCCCCGTCCGGGCAGTTGAGATCGATGGTGGAGGTGGGGCCCAGAACATAGAAGGGGATACCGTAGTGCCTGGCCAGGATCGCCACGCCGCTGGTGCCGATTTTGTTGGCCGCATCGCCGTTGGCAGCCACCCGGTCACAGCCCACAAAGCAGGCCTGGATCCAGCCGTTTTTCATGACGATGGAGGCCATGTTGTCGCAGATCAGCGTCACGTCGATGCCGGCCTTGTGCAGCTCGTAGGAGGTGAGGCGGGCGCCCTGGAGCAGGGGTCTGGTCTCATCGGAAAAGACGCGGAAGTTCATGCCCCGCTCCTTGCCCAGAAACAGGGGGCCGAGGGCCGTGCCGTACCGGGAGGTGGCCAGGGGGCCGGCGTTGCAGTGGGTGAGGACGCCGTCGCCGTCCTTGATGAGGCTCAGGCCGTATTCGGAGATGGCCCGGCACATGGCGATGTCCTCGTCGTGGATGGCCCGGCACTCCCGGCCCAGAAGGTCCAGGATCTCCGGCACGGATTTCCCGGCGTTGGCGGAGACCACACCCTCCATGCGGTTCAACGCCCAGCTGAGGTTCACGGCGGTGGGGCGGGAGGAGTTCAGATACTCCTTCCGGGTGTGGAAGGCCTCCGCAAAGGCGGCGTAGTCCCCGATTTCCCACTGGCGGGCCAGGGCGTAGATGCTGTAAGCGGCGCAGATGCCGATGGCCGGGGCGCCCCGGACCTGGAGGAGCTTGATGGCGTCGTACATCTCCTCCGCTGTGCGGAGGGTCAGATATACGGTGCGGTTGGGGAGCTGGGTCTGGTCGATAATGACCACGCTCTTTTCATCCTCGCCCAGACGCACATTGTCGATGTGAGTTACCTGCTTGAGTTCCGTGCTCATGGGAATCACTCCAATCTGAAATGTATTTGAGACAGTCCGGTATCCGCTTTGACGTCAGGCCCTGTCTGAAAGATGTCAAGACACCCGGTCGGCGGCGCTCTTTCCGCCGTTCTGCGCTGATTTTGCCCGCCATACGCAGGGTATGGCGGCGTCAAGCCGCCCTGACCGGCGAAAAATCTCCCGCCGCCGGGCATTTCGCCATTTATCCAACAGGGCCTAGGCGTTGAGGTATCCGCCGTCCGCCGTCAGCAGGTGGCCGTTTACATAGTCTGAGGCGGCGGAGGCCAGAAAGATCACAGGGCCCATCAGGTCCTCCGGCCTACCCCACCGGCCCATGGGGATCTGGGCGGTAATGGCAGCCACCGCTCCGTGGTTTTGCCGGAGCTTTGCGGTGTTGTCCGTGACCATGTACCCCGGGGCGATGCCGTTGACCTGGATGTTGTACCGGCCCCATTCGTTGGCCCAGGCACGGGTCAGGCCGTGGACGGCGTGCTTGCTGGCCACATATGCCGCATCCCCGGAGCCGCCCCGGAAGGACTGGACGGAGCAGGTGTTGATGATTTTGCCGTGTCCCAGGGCAATCATTTGCCGGGCGATCTCCCGGGTCAGAAGGAAGAGGCCGCGGAGGTTGACGTCCATCACATCGTCAAAGTCCTCCATGGTGTGTTCCTCCGCCGGGGACAGCCTGATAATCCCGGCGTTGTTTACCAGGATATCAACCCTTCCGAAAGCGGCCACGGCCTCCGCCGCCGTCTGTGCCGCGGTGTCGCCGTCGCCCAGATCGGCCCTGATCTCATATGAGCGGCGGCCCTCCGCCTCGATCAGGGCGCGGGTGGGGCCAAGGCCCCGGGGCCCCACCCCCACAATGTCCGCTCCGGCCCTGGCCAGGGCGACTGCCATGGCCTGTCCCAATCCCCGGCTGATGCCTGTGACCAGGGCGGTCTTTCCCTCCAGGGAGAACAGGGAGAGATCCATAGACGCACTTCCTTCCGTCAGTGATAGATTTCGTTGGGCAGAGGGTGGGGCGGCAGCAGGCAGTCCTCGTCTCGATAGGCGGGACACACCACGCAGGAAACCAGTACAAAGTCCCCGTCCGTCACCCGTGTGGTCTGCCACTGACCGGCAGGGGCCAGGACCTGAAACTGCTCGCCCCGCTCCAGCCGGGGCCCCAGGGACAGCGCGGGCCCTGCCTCCGGGGATTCGCCGCCGCCGCCCAGGGTCATCTCCAGGCTGCCGCCCTGGTGCCAGGCCCAGACCTCGGAGGCCAGAAGACGGTGCCAGCGGGAGATTTCGCCTTTTTGCAGGAGGTAGTAGATGTAGCTGCAGGTGTCCCGTTCCCCGGGGAAGCCGGGAACGGGGATGGAAATTCCGCTGCTCTCCCGGAAGGCAAACCAGCCTCCCTCGGGGTGGGGCTGAAGGGACAGCAGACGGATCAGCTCCTGTGCGCCGTATGCCATAGAGCGCCCCCTCTCAGCTCCGCTTTTCCGCCAGCTTTTGGTAGAAGCCGGTCATGGAGCGCAGGGTCTCCGCCTGTTCCGGGGCGATCTCCACACCGCCGCCCATGCGGTCCACATAGTAGTACACCTTGGCGGTCTGCTCCACCACCTCCAGCCGGTCAAAGGCGGCCAGAAGGGTGGGACCCCAGGCCAGGGAGCCGTGGTTTGCCAGCAGCACCGCATTGTGGGTGCGGACAAAGGGGCGGACACTCTCCGGCACCTCGTCGGTGGAGAGCATGGCAAATTCCGTGACGGGGACTTCACCCAGGCCGATGACCATCTCCGCCAGATACCGCTCCTTCAGCGGCCGGCGGCAGACGGCGAAGGCAGTGGACAGAGGGGGGTGGGCGTGGACTACGGCGTTGACGTCCGCCCGCTCCCGGTAGACCATTAGATGCATCTTGCTCTCGGAGGAGGGATGGCGGTCCCCGTCCAGAAGGTTGCCTTGCAGGTCGCACAGGACCAGCATGTCCGGCGTCATACGGCCCTTGCCCACGCCGGAGGGGGTGACGAGGATTTTATCCTCCCCCACCCGGGCGGAGACGTTGCCGTCGTTGCTGACCACATAGCCCCGCTCGTACAGGAGATGGCACACGGTGCAGATCTCCTCCCGAACGCTTTGATAACGCTCCAAAAAAACACCTCTTTCTGAAAATTGCCGCCGTTTTATGCAAAAACGGCATGCCGGAATAGGTTGACCTTTTGCTGTTTTCAGTATAGCGGAATGCCGGGAGAAAAGCAATGGGTTTTTACACTTTGCAAAGGCGGGGGACAGTGAAAACCGGTGCTGTGCAGAGTATTTCTGCCGGGCAGGGAATTGCCACTGGAAATCGGCGGGAGAATATGGTATCATACCACCGGATTCCCACTGGCCGGGAAGAGGCGGTGGGGGTTTGGGGACCGGGACGTCCGGCGGAGATATCGTCCGTTTGCCGGGCAGAGAGGCATGCTGTGTCCGGAGAATCCACGCGGCCCGGGAAAGACGGACCAGGGGCCGCTGAAAGCGGCCTCTGGTCCGGGTTTCCCAGTGTGTTCACGGGCATCAGGCCAGATATTTGGCGGCGATGCCCTCCAGGGCGGCGGGGTTCGACTGATTCCAGGCGTCAAATCCCCGGGCGGAGGCGGCGCGGCCCACCTCTACCAAAAAGGAGGGAATGCGCTCTTCCAGGATAACGCCCAGCTCCCTGCCCATGGCCTCGCAGCCCTGGCGGTCGACTCCGCCCACGAACAGTGTAAAGGCGGGGCGGGGTTTGCCGTCCACCAGCTTGGATGCCCCCCGGAACCCGATGGATCCGGTCTGATGGGTGCCGCAGGAGGACGGGCAGCCGGAGATGTGAATCTGGGGCAGGGCGCCGTCGGGCAGGTCTGCCTCCCGCACGGCGGCGATACAGGCGGACAGCAGGCCCTGGGAGTCCCGGGTGCCGACCTGACAGACGGTACCGCCGATGCAGCTGACAGAGGTCTCAAAAAGGGTCCGGGCGCTGTCCGGCGTCAGATCCAGAATCCGCTGTGCCTCATTGCCGGTGAGGTTTACGAGGTAGGCGGTTTCGTCGGGGGAGAGGCGCATCTCCGCACCGGGCATGTCCGTCAGCGCGTCGCTGAGGGCGCAGAGGGTTTCCGGTGCGGGCTGGCCCCCCATGGGGTGCCACACCACGGTATACAGGCCGGGCTGCCGCTGTTCCAGCGTACGGGGCCCGGAGACCTTGGAGCCGTCTCCCCTTTTTTCCGGAGGGAAGGGCGGCAGCTCCAGATCCAGGTTTTCCCCGGAGGCAAGGACCTCCGCCAGCTTCTCGTTATAGGCCCGGGCATATGCCTCCGGGCCGCCCAGCGCCTCCTGCATATAACGGGTGCGGGCCCTGCCCCGGTTCTCATAGTTGCCGTAGGCCCGGAAGGTCAGCCACATGGCCTTGATATAGTAGAGGATTTTCCGGGGCTCCACAGCCTCCGCCACCTTCACGCCGAAACGGGGGTTGTTCCCCAGGCCGCCGGCGCTGTAGACGTCAAATTTCCCGTCGGGCCGGGCGGAGAAGCCCAGATCCCGGTATGTGGCGTGGGTGACGTTTTTGGGGGAGCTGGAGAAGCCGACTTTCAGCTTTCGGGGCATCTTCTCCGCCTTGATGAAGTGCATCAGATACTCCCCGGCGGCCTCCGCCCAGGGCAGCACGTCGAAGTGCTCATCCTTCTCTGTGCCGGAGAGGGGGGAGCACATGACGTTCCTGGGGAAGTCCCCGCCGCCGCCCATGGTGACGATCCCGGCGTCCAGCGCCTCCTCCATAATGGCGCAGACCGCCTCGCCGTCCAGGTCGTGGAGCTGAATGGTCTGGCAGGTGGTGAAGTGTACCCGGGGGATACGGTATTTCCGGATAACGGCGGCGGTAAAGGCCAGTTTTTCCCGAGTCACCCGGCCGGCGGGCATCCGCAGCCGCAGCATGCTGGCGCTGCCGCCCTTCTGGGCATAGCTGCCGTAAAATCCGGAAAAGCCCTTATAGGCGGCCTTGTCCAGCTCGCCGGCGTAGAATGCGGCGGTTTTTTCCCGGAAGGCGGGCAGGTCCTGCTTCCAGGTCTGGGGATGGATCGTTTCCATGGTTGTACCTCCTCCTGTGCCGGTGGAGCTCCGGCTGGGATATCAAAGACACTATAGGATTAGATGGGATTAGTTTATCATATGGAGTGGATGATAACAACTGTTTTTTATTATAGCAACCTTCAGAAATAATGACAGCAAAGGAGGCAGATACAAGAGGTACAGAACAAGGATGACGATGCAGGCGGCCCGGCGCCCGTCAAGGGGAGAGACGCAGTGATGTGCTGCCCGTATCCGGCCAACTGCTGTCAGTATTTTTGAAGGTTGCTATAAATTAAGGGAGGCGATGCTGCTGATGAAGAGGTTTGACAGGGTTTGTTGCGCGCTGCTGGCGGCGCTGCTGCTGGCGGGGTGCGGGGCACGGCCGGAGGAGGATGCAGCGGCGGGGACGTCCGGCGCTGCGTCTTTTACCGACGCCCTGGGGCATACGGTTTCACTGGACAGCTGGGAGCGGGTGGTATCCCTCTACGGCAGCTTTGCCGAGACCTGGATGCTGGCCGGCGGGACGCTGCTGGGCACCACGGAGGACGCGGTGAGCGAACGGGGGCTGGAGCTGGGGGAGAGCGTCTCCGTGGTGGGTACGGTGAAAGAGCCCGGTTTTGAGGAAATCCTGGCGTTGGATCCGGACTTTGTGATTCTCTCCGCCGACGTAGTCGGCCAGGTGAAGCTCCACGGCGCCCTGGAGGAGGCGGGGGTTCCCCACGCCTATTACCGGGTGGACAGCTTTGCGGAGTATCTGGCCATGCTGGAGCAGTTCTGCGGGATGACGGGTCGGACCGATCTGTATGAGGAAAACGGCCTTGCGGTAAAGGGGCGGATTGACCGGGTGCTGGCGGCCGTGGAGGGAAAGGCCAGGCCGACGGTACTGCTGATCCGGGCGTATTCCACAGGGGCCAAGGCCAAGGGAGAGGACAATCTGGCAGGGGTGATTCTGCGGGATCTGGGGGCAGATAACCTGGTGGACCGCCACCAGAGCCTTTTGGAGGATGTGAGCCTGGAGGAGGTCATTGCCGCGGATCCGGATTTCATTTTTATCACCACCATGGGGGCTGAGGACAAAGCGCTGGAGTTTATGTCCCAGACCTTTGAGGAGCACCCCGCCTGGGCGGGGCTCAGCGCCGTGAAAAACAGCCGCTATGAGCTGCTGCCCAAGGAGCTGTTCCACTACAAGCCCAACACGCGCTGGGGGGAGAGTTATGCCTATCTCGCAGAGATCCTGTATCCGGAAATTACCGGCCAGATCCAATAGGGCCAGGGGGGGCGTGGCAGTGCTCCTGACTGCCCTTTTGCTCTGCACGGCACTGCTGAGCCTGCGCTGCGGCAGCCGGGATATCCCGCTGGCGGAGCTGCTGGAGGCATTTCACCGGGAGGATTCCAATGATCTGGCACGGCGGATCCTGTTTTATGTGCGGATTCCCCGTACGCTGGCCGGCGGGCTGGCGGGCTGTGCCCTGGCCCTTGCGGGGGTGCTGATTCAGGCGGTGCTGAACAATGCCATGGCAAGCCCCAATGTCATCGGCGTCAATGCGGGGGCGGGGTTTGCCGCCATGCTGACGGCGGCGCTGGCTCCGTCTGCGGGGCTGATGTCCCTGGCCTCCTTTCTGGGCGCTCTGGCCGCGGCGCTGTTCATCTATGCTCTGGCGGCCAGGGCGGGGCTGTCCCGCACGACACTGATCCTGGCAGGGGTGGCGGTCAGCAGCATACTGACCGCCGGAACCAACGCCCTGACGCTGCTGTATCCTGACACGGCGGTTGGTGCCGCCGCCTTTATGCTGGGGGGATTCAGCGGCGTAACGCTGGCGTCTATCCGGGCCGCCGGAGGTTATTTGGCGGCGGGGATGCTTTTGGCCGCTCTGCTGGCGGTGGATCTGGATGTGCTGCGGCTGGGGGAGGAGAGCGCCGCCGGCCTTGGCCTCCATGTGAACCGCACCCGTTTCCTGGCGATTCTGGCGGCCGCTCTGCTGGCGGGAGGGGCGGTGAGCTTTTCCGGGCTGCTGGGATTTGTGGGGCTGCTGGTGCCCCATATGGCCCGCCGGCTGGTGGGGGGAGACATCCGCTGGCTGCTGCCCGTTTCGGCCCTGCTGGGAGGCAGCTTTGTACTGCTGTGCGATGTGGCGGCGCGGCTGCTGTTTGCGCCGTTTGAACTGCCGGTGGGCATTGTTATGTCCCTGCTGGGAGGGCCGTTCTTTTTGTATCTGCTGCTGCACCATAAAAGGAGCCGCATCTATGCTTGAGTTTTGCCATGTGACAACCGGATACGGCGGTGTGCCGGTGATACAGGATCTCTCCCTCCGCATCCCGCAGGGAGAGATTACGGCGCTGATTGGGCCCAACGGCTGCGGCAAGACCACCCTTCTGCGGGTGGCTGCACGGCAGCTGCCCCTGTATGCGGGCGAGATTCTGCTGAATGGGCGACCTGTCGGCGCGTACGGGCGGAAGGAGTTTGCAAGGACGGCCTCTTTTATGCCCCAGATACGGGCGGTGCCCTCCATTACGGTGCGGGGGTTGGTGTCCCACGGCCGGTTCCCCCATCTGGGCCTTTCCCGGCAGATGGGGGCGGCGGACCGCACGGCGGTGCAGCGGGCCATGGAGGACACGGGGGTATCCGCCTGGGCGGACAGGGATCTGCGGGAGCTCTCCGGCGGCGAGAGGCAGCGGGTGTATCTGGCCATGGCCCTGGCCCAGGAGACGGAAGTGATTTTTCTGGATGAGCCCACCACATATTTGGATCTGGGGCGGCAGTACGAGGTGCTGGAATTGGTGCAAAAGCTGAACGGCGGGGGAAAGACCGTCGTCATGGTGCTCCATGATCTGGCGCAGGCCCTGGGGTACAGCCACCGGGTTGTTTTGATGGAGCGGGGGCGGCTGGTGCTGTGTGCCGGCCCTGAGGAGCTGTATGAGAGCGGGAAGATCGACGAGGTTTTTGGCGTGCGTACCTGCCGGGCGGGTGAGACATGGTATTTTATGCCGCGGAACAGCGGATAGCGCGGAAAAGGAATTTTGGCCTTGTTTGAAAAATGTCGAAACGCCGTCTTACGGCATCTCTTTTCACCAGGGTTGCGTTGATTTCCCTTAAAATCTGTCAGGATTCCTGCGGGAAATCGCCTTACCTGGCAAAAAAATCTGCCGCAATCCGGCATTCCGCCAATTTTCAAACAAGGCCTAGACGGAGTAAGAAAATGCGGAAAAAGTTGGTCCAGAGGGTTGACAAAGAGGGTGGATGCTGTTAGAATACGTTTTGTTCGCGGGCATAGCTCATCTGGTAGAGCGCCACCTTGCCAAGGTGGAGGTAGCGAGTTCGAGCCTCGTTGCCCGCTCCAGAGGGAACCAGGACGGCCAGATGGCCGTCCTGGTTTTTTTAGGCGAGAGGAAAACCCGCTGCCTCTGCCGAACGCGCGGAGGGTGTATTCCATCGGAGCTGCGGCAGGGTTTCCGCAGACGGCCTCCAGCCGTTTGCGGGATGGCGGGCAGCGGGTATGAGCCCCGCTGCCCGCTCCGGGGGGAAGCAGGACGGCCATCCGGCCGTCCTGCTTTTTAGAGGGGCGAGAGGCGGATCCGCAGACTGAATATATGCCAGTCTTCTGACAGCTGTCTGCGGCGGCGGGGGCGGCTGCCCGCAGGGGCCTTTGACCCTTTTCCATATATGGGGATTTGGCGCGCCGTTTTTCTGGCATAATACGGAGGCGGTTTGCCGCGGTATCGGAGCTGGCCTGAGTTTTACGGAGATACTCTGTACAAACGGACAGCAAGTTGCTATAATAGACCAAAAAAATCAGAATTTGACAGAGGGGGCGTTCCATGAAAAAAAGACGGATTGCGGAACAGGCGGAGCCTCTCCGCCGGGAGGCACCCCGTTTTGACCCGGCGCCGGAGAGGGGGCTGACCTCCGCCCAGGCCCGGGAACTGGCGGAGGCGGGCTGGGATAACCGCCCGGTGGAGTCCCCCACGAAATCCGACCGGCAGATTATCCGGGAGAATCTGCTGACCTATTTCAACCTGATTTTCATGGTGCTGGCGGTGTGCCTGCTGCTGGTGGGGGACTGGCGGGATATGACCTTCCTCTTTATCGTGGCGGCCAATGCGGTAATCGGCATTGTTCAGCAGCTCCGCTCCAAACGGACGATTGAGAAGCTGTCTTTGCTCTCGGCCGCTAAGGTTCGGACGGTGCGGGATGGAGAGATCACAGAGCTGCCTGTGGACCAGCTGGTGCGGGAGGATGTGGTGGAGCTGACCGCCGGATGCCAGATTCCCGCCGACGGTCCCGTGCTCTCCGGGCAGATACAGGTGAACGAGGCCCTCATCACCGGTGAGGCCGACGCCATTTCCAAGGGGCCGGGAGAAGCCCTGCGCTCGGGCAGCTTTGTGATCTCCGGCAAGTGCCGGGCCCGGATGGATCTGGTGGGCGCGGACTCCTATGCCGCAAAGCTGACCCTGGCGGCCAAAAAGGATGCAGGCCCAGGCAAGGGCGAGATGATGCGCTCCCTGGATGCCCTTGTCCGCTTTATCGGTGTGGTGCTGATTCCCATCGGCGGCGCGCTTTTCTACACCCAGTTTGTCACCCAGGATTTGGGGCTGCGGCAGTCCGTGGTGTCCACGGTGGCGGCGCTGATCGGCATGATTCCGGAGGGGCTGTTTCTGCTGACCAGCGTGGCGCTGGCGGTGAGCGTAGTGCGGCTGGCCCAGAACCGGACGCTGATCCACGAGATGAGCGCCATTGAGACCCTGGCCCGGGTAAATGTGCTGTGCGTGGACAAGACGGGGACAGTCACCAGCCCCCAGATGCAGGTGCGGGAGGTGGCGCCTCTGGATGCGGCTGCCTGGACCGAGGCGGATATTGCCGACGCACTGGGCGCTTTTTACCGCTGCATGGAGCCGGATAACGATACGGCCCGGGCGATTGCGGAGAAGTTCTCCTACGGTCCGGCCTGGCCCAGCCGGGGGACCGTGCCCTTCTCCTCCGCCACGAAATGGAGCGCGGTGAACTTTGCGGGCCGGGGGGCCTATGTCATCGGGGCGCCGGAATATATCCTGGGCAGCGAGGCAGCCCCCCTCCAGGACCGGATACGCCGGTATACGCAGCAGGGCTGCCGCGTACTGCTGCTGGCCCAGTGCGACGGGGCTGAGGAGGGCCGGCTGCGCGGCCTGATACTGCCCATGGCGCTGCTGGTGTTGGAAAACCCCGTCCGTCCGGCGGCGCCCAAGGTCTTTCGCTATTTCCGGGAACAGGGCGTGGAAGTGAAAGTGATCTCCGGGGACGACCCGGTCACTGTCTCGGCGGTGGCGGCCCAGGCGGACATCGCAGGCGCGGAGAGCTATGTGGACGCCCGGGAGCTGAAAACTGACGCGGATATTGCCCGGGCCGTCCGGCAGTACACCGTGTTTGGCCGGGTGGTGCCCAATCAAAAGCGAAAGATCGTCCGGGCCCTCCAGAGCCAGGGCCGCACGGTGGCCATGACCGGAGACGGCGTAAACGACGTGCTGGCCCTGAAGGACGCGGACTGCGGCATTGCCATGGCCTCCGGCGCAGATGCCGCCTGCCAGGTGGCCCAGCTGGTGCTGCTGAACAGCGACTTCTCCGCCCTGCCGAAGGTGGTGGCGGAGGGGCGGCGGGTAATCAACAATATCCAGCGGGCTTCTGCACTGTATCTGGTGAAGAATATCCTGTCGTTTTTCCTGGCCGTCATCACCCTGTTTGCGGATTTCCCCTATCCCTTCGTTCCCATCCAGCTGACGCTGATCTCCTCCCTGACCATCGGCATCCCATCTTTTTTCCTGGCGCTGGAGCCGAACCACGACCTGGTTCGCGGGAGGTTTCTGCACAACGTGTTCCGCAAGTCCTTTCCCGGCGGGCTGACGGCCATCTTCGTGGTGCTGTTTGCGGAGCTGTTTGTCTACGCCCTGGATCTGACCATCGGGGAGCTGTCCACCATCTGCGTGGTGATTATGGCCATCAACTGTCTGACCGTGATCTACTATGCCGCCCGTCCTATGGATCTCAAGCGCACCGCCCTGCTGACCGTCATGAGCGCCGCCATGGCAGCTGCGGTGGTGTTTTTCGGGGATGTGTTCTCCGTGTCCCTCGCGGGGCTCTCCTTTGCCGCCTGGCTGGTGCTGGCGGCCATGGCGCTGCTGGTGGTGCCCGTCCAGATGCTGCTGGAGCGGCTGTTCGACAGGTGCAGCGACCTCCTGGCCCGTCGGACGGAGCGGAGAGCCAAGCGGCGGGAGACCCGCCGGCCACCCCGCCGCAGATAGATACCGGCGCCCCGGCCCTTTTCGGCCGGGGCGCCATTTCGCGGTTTTGCGGATACTGCGATGCGGAAAAGCGGATCGTCCGCCGTCTTTTCAGACGGCGGACGATCCATAACAGGGAGAGAAAGTGTGATGACAGACAGATGGGACGGCGGGATCAGCCGATGCCGCCCAGCGCAGCGCCGGCTACCAGGGCGATGACACACAGGGCAATAAACACATAGCCCAGATACTCGAACCACTTGCCCACGGGCTTCTTGGCGCCGCGGTTGACCTCCTCCAAGGCCTCCTTGCGGGGCAGGACAAAGAAGAACATGATGGCAGCGAGGCCCGCGCCCAGGGGGCAGATGTAGATGGACACCACGTCCATCCACTGGGAGGTCCAGGGCTGGATCAGCAGGGCCACGATGACGCCGATGACGCCGATCACCGCCACGGCGGGGCCTCTCTTGAGCTTGAACTGCTCCTGCATGGTGGCCACGGGGGCCTCGTACAGATTGACGATGGAGCTCAGTCCCGCGAAGAGGACGGCGATGTAGAAGATGACGCCGATGATCCGTCCGCCGGGCATGCCGTTGAGGATGTTCACCAGATACACGAACATCAGGCCGGGGCCGGGGGTAATACCGTCAGGGGTGCCGATGCCCTCAAAGGAGAAGCCAGAGGCACCGATGGCGGGGATGATGACGAAGGCGGCCAGCAGGGCGGCGATGGTGTCAAACAGGGCCACGCGCCGGGCGGAGGCGGGGATGTCCTCGTCCTTGGGCAGGTAGGAGCCGTAGATCACGGAGCCGTTGCCCGCCACGGACAGGGAGAAGAAGGCCTGGCCGAAGGCGTAGATCCACACCTGGGGATTCACAAGGCCCGCGGGATTCAGGGTAAACAGGAACTTGTAGCCCTCGGAGGCGCCGGGCTGGAAGCCGATGTAGACGGCCAGGATGACGAACAGGCCGAAGAGCACCGGCATCATGATCTTGTTGGCGGCCTCAATGCCGTTGGCCACGCCCATGGCCATGATGATCATGGCCACCACCAGGCCGATGATCAGCCACACGCCGTTGCCGATGCCGAAGATGCCGTTGCTGAACATCATGCCAAGGGCCTCGCCCAGGGTCTCGGCCTCGGGAGCCGCGCCGCCGAAGGTGCCGCCGATGGCGCCCATGTCGGTACCCAGCGCGTACAGGCTGCCGGTGATGGACATGAAGGCGTACTTGAAGATCCAGCTCATGACCACGGTGTAGCCGATGGCCAGCATCATGGAGCCGATGATGGGGACGAGGCCGATGGCCTGGCCCAGCTTTTTGTTGCCGTTTTTAGCCTCGGTGCAGTGGCCGAAGGCGTCGATGGGGCCCGCCTGTGCCCGGCGGCCCAGGGCGAACTCCTCCATGACGCCGGAGTTGCCCACCAGCAGGACAATGATGAAGTAGGGAATCAGGAAGGTCAGGCCGCCCCACTTGGCGACCATGATGGGGAAGCGCCAGATGTTGCCCATTCCGACAGCGGAGCCGATGCAGGCCAGGATAAAGCCCCACTGGCTCTTAAACCCGTCGCGGGTCTGCAGAGTCTCATTGCTCATAGACGAAAATCCTCCTCTTTCTCACAAGTTTCCGACACACAGATCCGCCGCACCGTGCGGCGGACGAGAAAGCCCATGGGCTTTCTCGGGTAAAGGGGATTGCGGCAGCCGGAAAAAACACAGGCAGCGCCCGCGGGAAAAATTTCAGTTTTCGCGGGCGCCGCCTGTCAGCTCAACGGGTCTGCGCACTCTCCACGCGGCGCAGTTACGCTGAATTATAGGGATGGGTTATTTCTCCTCGTTGGGGTAGGGCTCCAGGAAGGCGTGGAAGTGGCGCATGGGCAGGTTGTGGCCCCAGACGATCCGCATGTTGGGGATGCTCTCCCGGTCCTCGTACAGGGCCTTGACCGCGGCGATGACATAGTCCAGGTGCTCCTGGGTCAGGCGGTCGCGGTCAATGGCAAAGCGCACCACGTTGGCCAGCTCCGCCTGCTGCTCCGGGGTCTTGAGGTCGTATTCCATGGAGTAGTCGCCCAGCTCGGAGACGCGGATTCCGTAGCGGCGGATGAGCTCCAGGGAGAAGCCCTCTCCGGCAAAGGTCTCGTGGCCGCGCTTGCCGTCGAAGAACTCGTCCATATTGATGTACACCGCATGGCCGCCGGCGGGCAGCACCACGCCCTTGACGCCGGCCTTGTAGAAGCCCTGGGCCAGGTACTCGCACTGTTTTACGCGCCCGTCCATGTAGTTGAAGTCGCAGCTCTCATACAGGCCGCAGGCCAGAGCCATGATGTCACGGCCGCTCATGCCGCCGTAGGAGTCGTTGCCGTAGCAGGAGATCTGCTTGACCTTCAGCAGCACGCCCACGTCGGTCTTGACGGTGCCGTCCTCGTTGAAGTCGGAGAACTTCTTCCAGAAAAGCCCACGGTCGCGGAAGGCCAGCATGCCGCCCATGTTGGCGTGGCCGTCCTTCTTGGCGGACATGGAGAAGCCGTCGCAGTAGGAGAACATCTCGGTGGCGATCTCGGCAATGGACTTGTCCTCGTAGCCGGGCTCGTTCATCTTGATGAAGTAGCAGTTCTCCGCCCAGCGGGCCACGTCGAAGATCAGGGGGATGTCGTACTTGTGGGCGACGCGGTTGATCTCCTTGATGTTGGCCATGGAGACGGGCTGGCCGCAGATGGGGTTGTTGGTGATGCAGGTGAAGATCAGGGGCACGTTCTCGGGGCCGACGCCCTGGATCAGCTGCTCCAGCTTGTCGATGTCCATGTTGCCCTTGAAGGGGTTCTTCTCATAGCTGCCGCCCTCGGGAACCTGATACAGCAGCTCCTTGTGGTAGAGGTTGCGGGGGATGGAGCCCATCTGCTTGATGTTGCCCTCGGTGGTGTCGAAGTGGCCGTTGGAGGGGATGGTGAAGACCTTTCCGGGATGGCGCTGGGCCAGGATCTTCTTCACGATCTCCATCAGCACGGACTCGGCGGCACGGCCCTGCTGGATGATAAAGCTGTTGGGACGCTCCATCTGTGCGGCGCCGCCGTTGAAGAGGCCGCCCTCGTACTCGCACAGGTACAGCTCGTTCATCATCTTCTCCACGTCCCGGCAGTCGGTGCGCACCAGGTCGATGGACTTCTTCCAGTTCTTCTCGCCGCCGCGCTCAAAGATGTCGCGGAAGGTGTCCAGCAGCACGTAGTAGCCGGTGTTGCGGCCGTAGGCCTCGTCGCCCAGGAACAGCGTGGCCCACTGCTGGTTGGTCATGGCGGTGGTGCCGGAGTCGGACAGCATGTCGACGGTCAGCATCCCGGAGGGGAAGGCGAACTCGTTCCAGTGGGTGGCGTTCAGGGCCCGCTCACGCTGCTCCACGGTGACGGTGGGCAGGTCGCGGACGGCGAAGGTGAAGTGATGGGGAGCGGGAACGTCCAGGGGATAGTGCGTCATGTTCTTGTCCATTTTGAATTACCTCCATAAATTTTGGCTCTCGCCATTTGTTCAGGAGGTACCCCGGTCGTCGCCGCGCCGGATTTCCCAATTCCGGCACGGCGCCTAGCGGACAGTACCTGGTCCAAAGGGTACGGTTCTCCAAAAGCTCCCGGGAACGGAGCGTGGATACAGGGGTTACAGCGCGGCGATGACCTCGATCTCCACCAGTGCGTCCTTGGGAAGCCGGGCGACCTCCACTGCGGAACGGGCGGGGAAGCTGCCCTCGGTGAAGAAGGAGGCGTACACCTCGTTCATGGCGCCGAAGTTGTTCATATCGCTGAGGAACACCGTGGTTTTGAGGACGCTGTCCATGGTGAGGCCGGCGGCTTCCAGAATTGCCTTGACGTTGGTCAGGGACTGGCGGGTCTGGGCCTGGATGCCCTCGGGGAATGCGCCGGTGGCGGGATCGATGGGCAGCTGGCCGGAAGTGATTACCAGGCCGTTTGCCTTTACCGCCTGGGCATAGGGGCCGATGGCTGCCGGGGCCTTTTCTGTGCTGACAATTGTTTTCATAATCATGCGCCTCCTAAATAGCGTGAAACGATTTTATCAGAATAAAAAAATTTTGTCAACAGAAATTATTAGTTTTATACGAATAAACAGATTGAAAATATAAATTTTATGGAAATGATATATAAATACCTGAGGGTGCGGTGTGTCAATTGATGTGAAAAAAATTTTTTGACAGGCCGTGGTTCCGGTAATATAATAGTATGGAAATTCAGATGAGACGGACGGAAGAAGGGGAAACCGGGGATTGCCCGCAGCTGTGCGGGCGGAAGGGAGAGGCGTATGCCCAACATTCCCAATGCGCTGCTGCAGCAGTATGTGAAATTGACGGAGTTTCTGGGGGTGGCGCTTGGGCCGGATTATGAGGTGGCCCTCCACGACCTGACGGACAAGAACCGCTCCATTATCGCCATTGCCAACAAGCATATCAGCGGGCGGGAGATCGGCGCCCCGCTGACCAACGTGGCCCTCAGTATCCTGATGGACAAGAGCTATGAGACCCAGGATTACCGCCTGCACTACTCCGGCGTCTCCGCCGCGGGAAAGCAGCTGCGCTCCTGCACCATGTTCATCAAGCAGAACGGACGGCTCATCGGCATGCTGTGCATCAACTTCGACGACAGCCGTTATCAGGCTGTCAGTGAGCAGATCATGGGCCTTTGCCATCCGGATGTCTTTGCCAGGGGGCTGACCGGCCAGGCGGAGGAGCGGAGCGGAGCCGCATCCAAAACGGCCCACCGGACAGAGACATTCCGCAATTCGACGGAGGCTGTGGCCCTGGATGCCATCGCCCACGAGCTGGAGCGGCTGGGGGTGACGGCGGACAGGCTGACCTCCGACGAGCGGATGCAGATCATCGCTGGGCTGGAGGAGAGCGGGATATTCCTGCTGAAGGGCTCGGTGAAGGATGTGGCGGCCGGGCTGCACTGCTCCCAGGCCAGCGTTTACCGCTATCTGGCGCAGATTAAGAAGTAGCGGGGAGACCCGGGGAGGGGCGGCGCCCGCACAGCGGGGAGCCGCATCCCCGCCGCAGAGATATGGAGGGAGATATTGGATGGTTCGTGAGTACGGCCGCCGCCTGCTGTGGCTGGCCGGGGGGCTGACAGTGAGTTCCGTGGGGATTACCATGATGCTCCAGGCCAATATTGGGCTGGAGCCTTGGAGCGTCCTCCAGCAGGGAATGGCCCAGACCTTCGGCATGACCTACGGCACCGCGGCTGTTCTGGTGGGGGCGGCGGTCATCGCCGTCGCCGTTGCCTGCGGGGAGGGCTTCGGCATCGGGACCCTGGGGAACATCTTCATCTGCGGGCCCATGATCGATCTCCTGCTGTACCTGGGCTGGATTCCCCATATGGAGCGGTTCTGGTCCGGTGCGCTGATGCTGCTGGGCGGCCTGGAGCTGCTGGCCCTGGGGACCTGGATGTACATGAAGAGCGCCCTGGGAGCGGGGCCCCGGGATGCGCTGATGGTAGTGCTGGCCAGGCGGACCGGGCGCTCCGTGGGTGTTTGCCGGGCTGTTGTGGAACTGGTCATCATTGTTGTGGGCTGGTGCATGGGCGGACAGGTGGGAGCGGGTACCGTAATTTCCGCCCTGGGACTGGGGTCCCTGTTCAATTTGAATTTTGCCCTCTTCCGTTTTCCGGCGGCGGAGGTGCACCAGGAAAACCTCTCGGAGACGGTGCGCCGGCTCCGGGGCAGAGAGACGGAGGGGGCAGGGGAGAGCGCCTCCTGAGATGAGAAAATCCCCACCGGGAGGCTTTCCCGGTGGGGATGCTTTGTTTTGTTTACAGCTGTTTTACCGTGTAATACACGGCCAGGGCAAAGACCAGAACGGCCAGAATCCACATGGCGTAGTAGGCGGTGTTGACGCTGACCAGCGCCGCCACAACAGCCGCAGCGGAGAGGCCGCAGGCGGTGTAAATGGGCAGCAGGTCGGCATCGGCGGACAGGAGGCGGAATCTGCCCAGCTTTCCGCCGTTCCGGTCGGCCTTCCGCGACAGAACTGCGGCGGCGGCCAGAAGAACCAAAAAGACCACTGCAGCGGACAGAATCGCAGGGCGGTAATAGGGGCTGGAGAGCGTCTTGCGGCAGACCCACAGGAAAACCAGGGAAATGCCCAGGATTGTCAGGGCAATGGCGCACTCCCGGTCATACAGGCTCCAGAGGATGACCAGGAGCATCACCACGGGGACCACTACGGACAGCAGCGTTACCACCGGGGCATTCAGCGCCCGGATCAGGAGGGCGGAAACGGCCAGAAAAGCGCCGCCGCCGGCGATATACCAGCCGATCACCCGTCTTTTTTTGTCGGTTTTCCACAGGAAGCTGAGGACGGCGCCGAGGACAAGAACTGCCGCACCGAGACCTGTGAGAATCCAGAAATATCTGTCATACCAGGCAATCTGCCGCTCCGCGCTGCCGCCCAGATAAAAACGGCGGATGATCAAAAGATACAGCTCGGCGACGCAGCCTGCCAGAAAAAATTTCATTGCGCCGGTGAGGGGCTCGTCCCGCTTGACCGGCTTGGAGCGGCGATTGGGGTTTTTAGGCATTTATAAGGACCTCCAGGGAGTTTTTCTTTCTGACCATGTCCGCGGGGGGATTCCCCCGCCAACACACCCGAACAGTATAACAGGTTTTTTTCCAATTTGCAAGGGTAAAGTGCAGGGTCCGGCCAGATTTTTGGTATGGAATGGAATCCATGGTTGAGATATGGCGTGAGGCGTGGTATACTGATGCGGAAAATACGATTTGCGGTTGGACTTAGTATGTCATTTATTTTGTTTATCATGATTATTCCGTGAGATTGAGGGATGGTATGAGACGATTTATCAGCTGTATTTTGGCGTTTGCGCTGCCCCTGGGCCTGACGGCATGCTTCGGTGCACCGGCGGATCCGGACAGGGTCCAGGAGAGCATCCAGGTCATCGCTATGGACACGGCGATGTTTATCTCCACCTATGGGAAGCGGAGCACTGCCGCCGCCTATGCCTCTGAGGACATGATCCGGGATCTGGAGGCCAAACTCTCCCGGACTGAGGCGGAGAGCGAGGTCGCCCGCCTCAACAGCGCCGGCGGGCAGCGTGTGGAGGTGGGGCCGGAGCTGGGGAGCCTGCTGGCCGCGGCGGAGGAGTACCGGGCGGCCACGGGGGGCGCGTTTGACGTCACCGTGGCCCCGGTGGTCTCCGCCTGGGGCTTTACCGGGGATACCTTTCAGGTCCCCTCGCAGGAGGAGCTGGATGGTCTGCTGAAAAAGGTGGACGGCTCTGCCGTCCGCGTGGAGCGGCTGGGGGAGGAGGCCTATGCCGCCTCCCTGTCTCCCGGGCAGTCCGTTGATTTGGGCGGCATTGCCAAGGGCTACGCCGCGGACAGGCTCACGGACGTATTCCGGGAATACGGGGTCCCCCGGGCCACGGCCCAGCTGGGGGGCAATGTGCTGGCGTGGGGAGACCGCCCCGACGGGACACCCTGGCGGGTGGGAGTTCAGGATCCGGCCCGCCCGGGGGAGCAGGACGGCTACGTGGGTATTTTGAATCTGAAAAACGCCTATGCCGTCACCTCCGGCGGCTATCAGCGGTATTTTGAGGAGAACGGGAAAACCTATCACCATATCATTGACCCTGCCACGGGGTATCCGGCGGACAGCGGCCTGGTCTCCGTCACCGTGGTGGCGGCGGCGGAGGAGGGGAACGGGACGATGTGCGACGCGCTGTCCACCGCCCTGTTTGTCATGGGGAAGGAGCGGGCTCTGGATTTCTGGAGGTCCCGGGGCGGGGACTTTGAATTGGTGCTGATAACGGAGGACGGCTGTGTCTGGGCCACAGGCGGCATTTCGGAGAGGTTTACCTTTGATGCGGAGAGCGGTTATGAGTATCATGTCGTCGCGTCCTGAGCTGCGCCCCAACCTGTGGGACGCGTTGGTGGCTATCGCAGTGGCGGCCCTTGCCGTGGGCAGCGCTTTGGCGGCCTGGGGCGGGCAGTCCCCCGGTGCGGAGGAGCTGACTGCGGTGGTCACGGTGGACGGGGAGGCTGTGGAGCGGATTTCCCTGGCGGCTCCGGAGCGGACGGAGCGGACGGTCCGCGGATACGGCGGATATGTGCTGACCCTCGCGGCAGAGGAGGGGGCGGTCTGGGTGGAGGAGTCCGACTGCCCCACCGGGGACTGCGTTCACACCGGGCGCATTACCCGGGGCGGGCAGAGCATTGTATGCCTGCCGGCCCGGGTGGTGATTACGCTGACCGGGGCATCCGGCGAAGCGCCGGACGGCGTGGACGCCGTGCTGGGATAGGGGGCGGATTATGAAGCTGACGACAAGGCAGCTGACCCTGTGCGCCGTGCTTGCGGCCATGGCGCTGGCCCTGAGCTATCTGGAGAACCTGTTTCCCGTCTCTCTGGCGATTCCCGTTCCGGGGGTGAAGCTGGGCCTTGCCAACATTGTGACGGTGTTTGCCCTGTATGCCCTGGGGCCCGCGCAGGCAATGCTGATTTTGATATCCAGGTGCGTTTTGGGCGCCGTGTTTGCCGGAAATATGAATGCGCTGATCTTCTCCCTGCTGGGGGGGGTATCGGCAATGCTGGTGATGATTGTTCTCTCCCGTCTGGGGCGGCTGTCGGTTTACGGGGTGTCCATGGGAGGCGCGGCGGCCCATAACTGCGGACAGGTTGCGGCGGCGGTGCTGACCCTGGGAAATGGGGCGCCGCTGTATTATCTGCCTGTTTTGCTGGGGGTGTCCCTGCTGACCGGGGCTCTGACGGGCCTGGTGGCCGCGTGCCTCTTCCGGGCGCTGGCCCATACGGATTTGATGAAAGGGTGATGGAGTTGGACCGGGGACAGGTGAGTAAAAAAGATGAGATCATCCTTCAGCAGCTGGAGGTGATCCGTACGATGACGGAGAATAACCTGAGCCGGATGGGGGCGGATTTCTGGGGTGCCCCTGCCGTTTCCGGGAAGGGGGCGGAGCCCGAGGCGGCAGAGCACCGTGAGGAGAAGAAAACGGCGGCTTCCACCGGGGAGGGCGACGGGAAGGCTCCGGAGGAGGTTCCGCCGCCGGAGAGGATCGAGGATCTCCAGGCGGAGCTGGACAGCTATATCGGCCTGGAGTCCGTAAAGCGGGAGGTGCGGAACCTCATCAATATGGTGACGGTCCATAAGCTGCGCAAGGAGCAGGGGCTGCCCGCTGCCGCCTTGTCGCTGCACATGGTGTTCTCCGGCAATCCCGGCACCGGGAAAACCACCGTAGCCCGTATTATGGCGCGGATTTACCACAGCCTGGGGATTCTCTCAAAGGGGCAGCTGGTGGAGGTGGACCGCAGCGGGCTGGTGGCCGGATATGTGGGCCAGACGGCCCTGAAGGTGAAAAAGGTGATCGACTCGGCTCTGGGGGGCGTGCTGTTCATCGACGAGGCATACGCCCTTAACGGCAATGCTGCCAACGACTTTGGGCAGGAGGCCATTGACACTATTTTGAAGGCCATGGAGGATCACCGGGACGACCTGGTGGTCATTGCGGCGGGATATGACGACCTGATGGACCGCTTTATCCACTCCAATCCCGGGCTGGAGTCCCGGTTTAACCGCTTTCTGCACTTTGAGGACTACACCGTTGATGAGATGATGCGCATTTTTGAAATGCAGTGCCAAAAGGGGTGCTATACCCTGGAGAGACAGGCGGCGGAGATGGTGCGGGAGTTCATTGCCCGGGAGAACGACGACGCCGTCTCCTTTGGCAACGCCCGGGGGGTGCGGAATATCTTTGAGCAGATTCTGGTGAACCAGGCCAACCGTCTGGCGGGTATGGAGCATGTGACCAGAGAGGATCTGATGGCGATTACGCCTGCGGATGTACTGGCGGCCGGGGGCCTGGCGGCGGAGGCCGGTTCCCCCGCCGCCGGAACCCCGGCGGAGTAGATAAAAAAGAGGCCGCACGGCCTCTTTTTTATCGGGGTGATAAGGGCGTTTCGATTTCGTAAAAAAGCCTTGTGTTATTTGATATAATATGCTAAGATAAGTACGGAGGTACTTGTGTAGTTGTAACAAATCATCGCTGTGGAAAATCGAGAAAGAGAGGGAGAGTTATGGAGAATTTTTTTAAGCTGAGAGAAAACGGCACCACTGTCCGCACAGAGCTTTTGGCCGGTCTCACCACTTTTATGACCATGGCCTACATCATTGCCCTGAACCCGAACCTGCTGACCAATTTTGACGTGGGGTCCTCGCTGTGGAACGGCGTGTTCCTGGCCACCTGCATCGCCTCCGCCATCGCCATGTTCTGCATGGCGTTCCTGGCCAACAAGCCCTTTGCACTGGCCCCCGGCATGGGCCTGAACAGCTTTTTCGCCGTGGTGGCGGCCAACATCGCGGGGCTCACCGGCATGACCTATGTGGAGAGCTTTCAGGCTGCACTGGTTATCATTCTGATTGAGGGCATTGTGTTTATCGTCCTCTCGGTGCTGAACATCCGGGAAAAGATTGTGGAGGCCATCCCCCTGGGCGTCCGGCTTGGCATTGCCCCGGCCATCGGCATCATGCTGATGAATATCGGCCTGGGCTCCAATGCGGGCGTGTACTCTGAGACCGGCGGGCCGTTCTACGTTATGCGGGATTTCTTCGGTGCACTGACCCCCAGTGTGGCCCAGACTGCCATGGGCTCCGGCTACAATGCCATGATCCTCTCGGTCGTTACCATGTTTATCGGCCTGTTTGTCATTGTGATTCTGGCCAAGAAGGGCATTAAGGCGGCGGTGCTGCTGGGGATGCTGGTGGCCTCTGTCATTTACTGGGCGGGTTCCGCGGTGTTCCTGGGCGTCAATCCCTTTGCAGCGCTGTCCTCGGCCTCCTTTGTGCCTCCCTTTGCGGACATGGCGTCCACAACGCTGTTCAAGTTCAACTTCCGGGGATTCCTGGATATCGGCTGGTTCACAGCCATTACCCTGATCATCACCTTCTGCATGATCGATATGTTCGATACCATCGGCACGCTGGTGGGCACTGCGTCCCGGGCCGGTATGGTGGATAAAGAGGGCAATATGCCCAACATGAAGGAGGCCCTGCTGTCCGACGCCGTGGGCACCGTTGCCGGCGCCTGCTGCGGTACCTCTACGGTCACAACCTTTGTGGAGTCTGCCTCCGGTGTGGAGGCCGGCGGCCGCACGGGCCTCACAGCCCTGACTACCGGTGTCCTCTTCCTGGCCTGCATCTTCATCGCCCCTGTCGCCGCTGTCATTCCCGCCGCCGCCACCTCCGCGGCACTGATCTACGTGGGCGTGCTGATGCTTATGGGATTGAAGAACGTGGACTTCGACGATATGGATCAGATGGTTCCCGTGGCGCTGATGCTCATCGGCATGCCCGTCTCCGGTTCCATCGGCCATGCCATTGGCCTGGGATTGATTTCCTTCACCGTCATTAAGGTGTTCAGCGGCAGGGCCAAGGACGTCTCTGCCCTTACCTATGTGATCTCTGCGCTGTTCCTGGTGAAGTTCTTCCTCATTGTATAACCCCGAGAGTACATCGGCACACAGAAATACGTTTGGGAGAGGGCCTCCGCAGCAGAGGCCCTCTCCTTTATTTTCTTTTGCGCAGGCCGTCATAAGGCGGCGGAAAGCACTGCCCGTTAAGGACGATAACGCCGCCGGCGCCTATTTTGGGCCCAAGGGCCACAGGGCTCCCTGGGCAGTTGATGGAAGGGGGGAAGGCGGTGTATACGGGCGAAAATTGCAGGATTTCTGTAGGAGTAATGCAAAACGGAAGAAAAAATGAAAGAACAGCAGTACAAACTTGCAGAAAAAGCCTAAAAACTCAAAAATGTACTTGAAAAATGAAGGGAGAAACAGTATAATATGCAGCATGGGCAAGACCATGTATCAAAAACAGGAAAAGAGGATTTTAAGATGAAAAAGATTTTGTCTGTGCTGATGGCCGTCATGCTGATGGCCACCGTACTGGCCGCCTGCGGCGGCAGCGGCGACGCCGGCAAGGGCGCGGCCAAGGTGGACACCAACACCGTGGCCGTGGGCGCCGTGGTCATCGCCCGGGACGATATTCCCGAGGACGACATCTACGCTTTTGTCTCCGCCATCTTCGAGAACAAGGATACCATCACCGAGCAGCACGCCAAGGGCGGCGAGCTGGATCTGGACTTTGCGTCCTCCGTCACCAGCGTCCCCTACCACCCCGGCGCGGCCAAATACTTCTCTGAGAAGGGCAAGGACGTGGCCGCTGTGAAGGACGGCGCCGGCACGGGCAGCTCCAAGGCCCTGACCTTCGGCACCGGCGGCGAGTCCGGTACCTACTACGGCTTCGGCGGCGTGCTGGCCAGCTATGTCTCCAACAACACCGACGTCTCCGTCACCGCCGTTACCTCCGGCGGTTCCAAGGCCAACATCGAGGATCTGGCCGCCGGCGACGTGCAGCTGGGCTTTGTCCAGTCCGACGTTATGAGCTATGCCTACAACGGCGAGCGCCTGTTTGACAGCGCCGTCACCGGCTTCTCCGTGGTAGCCGCGCTGTACATGGAGCAGGTCCAGATTGTCACCACCAACCCCGACATCAAGTCCGTTGCCGACCTTGCCGGCAAGTCCGTCTCCATCGGCGACCGGGGCTCCGGCGTGTGGTTTAACGCCGTGGACGTGCTGGGCGCCTACGGCATTGACCCCGACAGCGGCATCAGCCCCGTGTTCCAGGGCTTCGGCGACAGCGCCGAGAGTCTGAAGGACGGCAAGATCGACGCCGCCTTCGTGGTGGCCGGCGCGCCCACCACCGCCATTGTGGACCTGGCCACCTCCAAGCCCGTGTATCTGGTGAGCCTGGACGAGGAGCACACCAACAGCCTGCTGGAGGCCTCCCCCTACTACAGCGCCTACACCATTCCCGCCGGGACCTATTGAGAGGTTCTGTTCAGAGACCGTTAAAGTTCCCAGCCCGGAGGGGAATCTATCCGGCAAGGGCCGCGTTTCGCGGCCCTTGCTGTGTTGAAAGGGCGGTAAGGCCTCTGCTTTGCGCCGCCTTTTCAACACGGCAAGAGAAATTTGATCGTGGAGGTCAACCCTATGAGCGAGAAAGACAAGAACGCCCTGCCAGATGTGGAAGTCGGCACAGCGGCGGAGATGGACGAGGTCATGCGCAAGTATGACCGGGAGTCCGCCACCCGCATCTGGGAGGGAACGCCCAAGATGGTGGTCAGCGTGGTCACGGCGATGTTCTCCCTGTACTGCATCTGGTCCACCTTGTGGAGTACGGCGGATCTGCCCATCCGCCTGTCGGCCTTTCTGGGCCTTATCATCATTATGGGCTATCTCAACTACCCTGTCCACAAGGGCCATGTGACTCCCAACTCCATGCCCTGGTATGACGTGGCGCTGATGGTTTTGGGGGCAGGGGCCTTTTTTTACTACTGCCTGAATTACCGCAGCCTGGTTATGGTCATCACCAGTGCCGCTAAAATTGACCCCTGGGGTGAGAATCCCGTAGAAGGGGCCTGGCTCTATATCATCCTGGGCATTGTGGGTATTCTGTGTTTGGCAGAGCTGTGCCGCCGGTGTGTGGGCCTGCCCATCCTCTTTGTGGTGGGGGCGCTGATGATCTACACCTTCGCCAGCGGCCAGAGCCTGGCCCGGGTGATCTACACCCTCTTCTACGGTACCTCCGGCGTTATGGCCACGCCCATCCAGGTGTGTGCCAAATTCATTGCCGTGTTTATCATCTTCGGCTCCTTCCTGGAGCGCACCGGCATCTCCAGCTTTTTCATCGACCTGGCCAACTGCGCGGCGGGCGCGTCCTCCGGCGGCCCGGCCAAGGTAGCGGTGATCTCCTCGGCCCTGTGCGGCATGGTCTCCGGTTCCTCCGTGGGCAACACGGTGACTACCGGCTCCGTCACCATCCCCATGATGAAGAAGACCGGATACAAGGGCGAGTTTGCCGCCGCGGTAGAGGCTGCCGCCTCCACCGGCGGACAGATTATGCCCCCCATCATGGGCGCCGCCGCATTTTTGATGGCGGAGTATATGGATACCACCTACGCTACGGTGGCGCTGAAGGCCATTCTCCCCGCACTGCTCTATTTCACCGGCATCTTCCTCTCCGTCCATCTGGAGGCCAAGCGCCTGGGGCTCCAGGGGATTCCCCGTGACCAGCTGCCCAAGTTCCGGCTGCTGATCCGCAGCATTTACCTTCTGATTCCCCTGGTGGTGCTGGTGTGGCTGGTGTCCACCGGCGCACGGACCCTCCAGTTCTCCGCCGCCATCGCCATTGTGCTGACCATTCTGGTGAGCCTCCCCAACATCTTCAGGGACAGCCGCGCCCAGCACGGCGAGGGGTTTGCCGTCCATGCGGGCAAGGAGGTGGCCTCCATGATCGCCTCCTCCCTGGAGGCCGGCGGTAGGGGCTGTATCACCGTGGCGGTGGCCTGTTCCATGGCCGGCATGGTGGCGGGATGCATCACCGTGACGGGCCTGGCCTCCAAGCTGGTCAGCGCAGTGGTGAACATCAGCCGCATGATCCCCAATGAGGCGCTGGCGCTGTTCATCGCCCTGTTTTTGACCATGCTGTGCTGCATTGTGCTGGGCATGGGCGTGCCCACTACGGCCAATTACTGCATTATGGCCTCCACCTGCGCACCCATTCTGATCACTCTGGGTATCGGCAAGATTCCGGCACACTTCTTTGTATTCTACTTCGGCATTGTGGCGGATATCACACCGCCGGTGGCATTGGCTGCCTATGCCGGCAGCGCCATTGCCAAGTCCAACCCCATGAAAACCGGCGTCAACGCCACAAAACTGGCCATTGCCGCCTTCATCGTACCCTATATCTTTGCCTTTAATCCCGCCATGCTGCTGGTGGACACCGGCCCGCTGGATGTAATTGTCATCGTTGTCTCCTCCCTCATCGGGCTCTTCGGTGTGGCGGCGGCCCTCAACGGCACGCTGTTTTGCAGAATCAATCCCCTGTTTCGCCTTTTGCTGGTGGCGGGCGGCCTGAGCATGATGATTCCCGGTTTTGCCAGTGACGTTATCGGCCTGGCATTGGTTGCCGGCGTTACAGTGCTGCAAAAGCTGCGCGTCCAGAAGGATGCGGCCTGAGAGGTGTGCTGACGGAACCCCCGCCTGTTTCGAAAAACAGGCGGGGGTTGTTCACATGGGGCAGATGCGCTGTTTTTCGGCAGAATGCGCCCCTTGCCCCTTTGAAAATTAAGAAGCTGTACCAACAGGCGGCAGCCCGCGTCCGGACAGAAGATTTTCCGGCCGGACTGCTGAACTTTTCTCAGTATTTTCGAGAACTGCTCTAAGGACATACGCCGGCTGAGGGATGATGCGGCTATATGCCCCGGCAGCCCCGAAATGTGATCGGCACCTCCCTAGTGATCGTCGTCCCGCAGTCCGCCGGAGAGATAGAAATCCTTAAAGGATTCCAGAGAGACCTGATGCTGGCGGAGAAAATGGACAATTCGCTCCACATGGCCCAGGTCCCTGGTGAGTGCGGGAAAGGAGGCCCAGAGCTGCGAGTTCTCCATATGAATGATCACCCCGTATTTCTGGCTGGCTACGTCAAAGGTGATCTGGTAGGGTTCCAGCAGTTCCAGCTGCCGGGAGGACTGTTCCCACAGATAGCGGGACAGGGTGGAGATAAAGCTGTCCGCCGTGGGCTTTTCCACCAGTTCCCGGCGGTAGTATTCCTTTAAGAGCGGATGACTCTCCGGTCTGGCCCAGATATCGTCGACCGCACGGGCCATAGAGCGGTAAATGGTGTCCGGGTTCTGTTTGCCTCCGACTCCCACCAGCTTTTTGCACAGCTTGTCCATGCTGGGCGGCATCGGCTGGGTTTTTACGGCCTCCTCGATTGCGTAATGAAGCAGGCCATAGCCCTCCCAGCTTTCGTGGTTCGCAAGCTCCGTCAGAATCTGTGAGAGGCTTTTCATCCCTGTCATCCTTTCTATTTCTTTGGATGTGTACAGAATATGACAAAATTTCCCTCTTTTCCGCACTTGTGACCAAATATGACGGCATCTGACAAAAGTTGACACAGGCCGCAGCCCGCCGGGGCCGCAGAACTGGAGATGGCGGGGGATATGGACGCGCCGCTGCAAAGAGGGGTATCCCCGCGTGTGAGCACCGTATCCACCGCGGCGGAGATTGGGCGGACAGTGGGAAACCTTATCTGGAGTATACCATCGGTTGAGAAGGGGAAACACGGTTTTTCGGGGCTAAAATAGACGCCGGCAGGCGTATTTCCCCTTGTCAATCGATGGTAATATGTGGGGATTACACAGCGGATTTTCAAATGGGCAGGGCAAAGGCGCGCGGGAACCCCGGCAGATTTCAAAAGTTTTGACGCCGTACATCGGAAAGGAATCCGTCGGTCGAACATTTTGCCGTTTTGAGGCAAGACCTCATTTCAGGATATGCTCTTTCCGCCAAGGCGGGGAGCGTGAGAGAGGTGTACTCGGCAGAGGCGGGGCGGCAGCCCTCCGACACTGCGGCAGAAGGAGAGGGCGCGGCCGGCGCCGGCGGCGGGCCGCTGCGCATACATCTGATTTATACAGATAAGCGTTAAGCAAAAAATTCCCCCATTCCCAGGGCAGGGCCTGGGAATGGGGTGTCAGCTGATTTAGAATTCCGCAGCCTGGAGGGTCTCTTCCTGAATGCCGTGCTTTTCCGCATAGCCGGTGAGGATCAGGGTGAGGGCGCCGTCACCGGTGACGTTGCAGGCGGTGCCGAAGCTGTCCTGAAGGGCAAAAATGGCCAGCATCAGGGCGGTGGCGTCGCCGGAAGTGGCAGGATCGGTAAAGAGGATGCCGGTGATCAGGCCCAAAGAGGCCATGACTGTGCCGCCGGGGACGCCGGGGGCGCCGATGGCAAAAATACCCAGCAGCAGAATGAAAAGAATCATGCGTCCAATGCTGGGCAGCTCGCCGTAAAGCACCTTGGAGACAATCATTACAAAGAACGTCTCGGTGAGGGCGGAGCCGCAGAGGTGGATGTTGGCGAACAGGGGAATGCCGAACTCCACCATGTCGGAACGGAGCACGGAGCTCTTCCGGGCGCAGTCCAGGGCCACCGCCAGGGTAGCGGCGGAGGACATGGTGCCCACGGCTGTCAGATAGGCGGGGCCGTAGTGTCTGACGACTTCAATGGCGCTGCGGCCGGAGTAGGCCCCGGCAAAGCCGTACAGGACCGCCATCCAGATGTAGTGGCCTGCCATGACGATGACGATGGCCAGCAGAAAGGCGGGGAATTGCTTGGTGATGGTGCCGTCGTAGCTGAGCCCGCAGAAGGTCAGGGCGATGAAAAAAGGCAGTACGGGAATAACAATCCGCTTTACCACGCTCAGGACGATGTTCTGGAACTCCTGGAGCAGGTTGGTGACGGTTTTGGCCTTGGTCCACACGGCGGCGAGGCCGATGAGGATGGAAAAGACCAGTGCGCTCATCACGGGCATAATCTGGGGGATATCCAGCTGGAAGGCCACGCCGGGCAGCTCCTGCAGCCCCTCCATGCTGCTGGCAATGGGCAGATGGGGCACCAGAATATAGCCCGCCACCATGGACATGAGGGTGGCAAGCACCGTGCTGGCGTAGGCGATGACGACGGCCACGATCAGCATCCTGGTGGCATTGGAGCCCATCTTGGTGATGGAGGGGGCGATGAAGCCGATGACGATCAGGGGGACGCAGAACATGATGAGCTGGTTGCAGATGTATTTCAAAGTGACCACAACGGTCATGACGCTTTCGGGCAGGAACAGCCCCAGAATAATGCCGGCGATGATGCCGATGAGCAGTTTTCCAGGCAGGCTCTTCAAAAATTTCATAAAATTCCCTCCTCAAAAATTCCCAAACACAGACCTGTAACAGTATATGGCGGTCAGACGCCGGTCATGATGCGGATAATCTCCTTATCGGTTTCCCGCATACCGAGGCGGCCCAGACGCCCGATATTGGCAATGGTGTTCTCTACGCCCTTGGAGACGATGCCCTCGCCTCCCCGGAACTGCTGGTTGCTGCGGTACATGTTGTATCCCAGGATGCCCGCGTCCACTGCGGCGGCGATTTTTGCCGCGCAGGAGGGCTTGGCCCCGTCGCAGATCATGCCGGAGATGGTGGCCAGGGCGTTGACCAGGGTGTGGGCGATTTCGGTAAAACCGCCGCCGTTGAGATAGGCGATGGCGGCGCCCGCCCCGCATCCGGCACTGACCGCCCCGCAGTATGCGCTGAGACGGCCGATGCCGGTTTTCATATGGATGGTCAAAAGATCGCTGAGAGTGACCGCCCGAAGCAGGGTCTCCTGATCCGCGCCCAGCTCCTTCGCATACTCGATGACAGGCACTGAGGCGGTGATGCCCTGGTTGCCGCTGCCGGAGACGATGATGACCGGCATCTCACAGCCGCTCATCCGGGCGTCGGATCCCGCGGCGGCCATGGCCCTGGCCCGGATCTTGATATCGTCGCCGTAGTGCTCCCGCAGGACCTTGCCGATATTGGCGCCCCAGTCGTGGGCCATGCCCTCCTGTGCAATGGCATAGTTGTAATCAATCTGCCGCTGGACCATATCCCGTATGTCCTCTGTGTCCATGGTGTTCACAAAATCCACAATGGACTCCACAGACAGGCAGCCGCGGTCCGTCAGCCCGGCGGCATTGTCCGCCGATACCACGGTGCCGGCGCGCAGCAGGGCCTCGCCGTTTTTCTCAATAAGCACGATGTTGGTGTGGTAGTCGGCAATGCGCAGACGGACGGTGTCCTCTCCGGCGGTGAGATTGATGATGATATCGAAAACGGCGTCTCCCATGGCGGGGATCACGCGGACTTCATGGCCGTTCAGGTAGTCCCGGATAGCGGCCTTCTGCTCCTCGCTGACCTGGGAGATCACCTCCAGAATCTTTCCGGCGTCGCCCGCCACCACGCCGGCTGCGGCAGATGCCTCAATGCCTTTCAGCCCGCCGGTGTTGGGCACCACCACGCTTTTGACGTTTTTAATAATATTGCCGCTGGCCTCCACCAGAATCCGATCCGGCAGGCGGCCCAGGATTTCCCGGGCCTTGGCAGCGCCGTAGGCGATGGCAATGGGCTCCGTACAGCCCATGGCGGGCACCAGCTCCTCCCGCAGAATCTGCACAAAATGGTGATAGCGCTGGTCTGTTTTCTCCATTGTACTCCTCCTTTTCGTGCTTCGTCCCCCATCTGCCGCAGGCGGAGCGGAGGCGGTTGTCCCCAGCGGGCGGAGAGGCCGCCCTGCACCATTTGCGCCCCGGATTTCTTCGGCAGTTTTGGGGGTTTCTGCCACTGACCGACGGGATCGGCACGGTTTTGGGGATTGGGAAGCTGCCGGCGGGCATGCCGCCCTCTGACAATCAGTGGTATGGTTGAAGCATAGCATTTGAGCCGGTTGTTGTCAAGGGAACCGGCAGCTGCGGCACCGGCAGTCCTGAGGAGCGGGATCCCCAAAAGGGCGGCGCCCCGGAGTATTCCCCGGGGCGCCGTTTGCACCTATTTCCCGCAGTAGCGCCGCAGGCCGCAGTTGTAGAGCGCCGCCATCCGGGGTTCCCGCACCGGCTCGGCCCGTTCGTCGTCTCCCTCCTGGAGATACCAGGCGTCGCCATTGGTGCTGAGCACCGGCTCAAGCGCTTTCAGGCTGTAGGTATCCAGCTGGAGGCTGCCCCGGTTCCACACCCGCAGCACATTGGGGATGTCCACATCTGCGGGGGAATCGATGATAGCCAGCCGCAGCTCTTCAATATAGGCGCCGCCGAACTGCTGCTCGATCTTTACGTCCTCAAAGCCGCTGTCGTAGAACGCCTCCAGCGCCAGGCCCAGATCCGTGTTGTTCCACACCGGGGCGATGAGATGGGTTTCGCTGAGCTGGATGCGCTTTTTTCCGTTGGGACGAATGCCGGAGAGGGGAATCAGGTCGTCCAGGACAAAGGGGGCCGTTCTGGTCTTGGGCAGAAAGACCCGGGCGGCGCTGTCGGAGGTCAGGCTTGCCAGCAGCGCGTGGATGACCCAGTCCAGAAACAGGTCGAAATTCCGCCCCGAGGTCCGGCAGCGCTGGGCACCGGCGTTTAAAAATTTGGACAGGGACTCGTAGTCCGTCAGACCCATGGGCGGCAGAGGGCCTTCATACAGCGATTTTAAGCGGTTTGGTACCAGCATAGAGTAAACCTCCTGAAAAAACCGGGACAGTCCGGCGGAAATATTCAGCATGAGAGCTGCTGTGTGAGGAAAAAACTGTATTTTGCTCATTCTATCACATGTGGCGTCGAAAAACAACAGAAAAAGCGGTATTGCGCGGAACTTGAATTTGGGCTATAATAAAAAAAATTACACAGCGAGGAGAGATTTGGAATGATTATCCGGAAGCCGGCGGCGGAGGTGCTCAGGGCGGACAGCTATGATGAGATGCTCCGGCATATTGAGCGCATTGGCCGGGTCTGCTATAAGAGCGAGGATAAGATTGCGGAGGGCTCGGCGGAGAAGTTCATCCGGGGGATTATCAGCCGGGGCCATGAATCTGTGATTGAGCATGAGAGCATTACGGTGAAGTTTGTCTGTGACCGGGGCGTGACCCATGAGATCGTCCGCCACCGGATTGCCAGTTATTCCCAGGAAAGCACCCGGTACTGCAACTATGCAAAGGAGAAGTTCGGCAGCCAGATCACCTGCATTGACCTGGCCACCGGCTTTGCCTATGATCTGGACAACGAGGCGGATCGGAAAAAGTACGACGTATGGCGCGAGGCTATGGAGAATGCGGAAAAGAGCTATTTCCGCCTTCTTGAACTGGGGGCCACGCCCCAGGAGGCCAGGAGCGTTCTGCCAAACTCCCTGAAAACGGAGCTGGTGGTCACGATGAACCTGCGGGAGTGGCGGCACTTTTTCCGGCTGCGGGCGGATCAGGCGGCCCATCCCCAGTGCCGGGAGGTGGCCCGCATGCTGCTGGAGCGGTTTGCCGCAGATTATCCCGTGTTTTTTGCAGATTTACTGGAAACAGAGAGCTGAGGACCACAATACCGGCAGATTCATCCATTATATCAGTTGGAAATTCATATAACATACATGCAGCATAGAAGCACCGCCCTCTGAAACCCAGAGGGCGGTGCTCAGCTTGTCAAAAAACCGGCAGACAGGAGGAAACAAGGAGGGAGATGCGGGGGAGCAGGAGGGCTGCATCCGCAGATGCGTTTCGGAGCGCAGGCGCCCTTGGCGCGGAGATGCAGCGCCCGCCCCGCCAGACGCGGCCCTCTTCCGTCTCCCCTCCGTCAAAACAGCCGGATTTTCACCCCGCCGGAGTGGGAAATTTGTCTCCGCAGCCGACAGCGTCCCCCTTGTATTCCCGGGGGAAATCCAGTAAAATGGGAATAGTAAACGATTAAATCACTGGGAGGTGATCCTATGAGCCGGCAGGAGGCCGCGGCGCAGTACGCCGCCGCGCTGAAGCAGGGCCGCAAAACCTATCACGACTGTGTGCTCCGGGGGCGGTATCCCTATCCCCAGGTGCTGGATGAGATCATCAGCGAGACCATGGTGGCCGGGCAGATGGATATGGGCGTGGTGGAAATTCCCATCGACCAGATCAAGGGCACCAAGTCGGCGGGGCGGCGCACCGCTTTTGCGGCGGATTTCATGCCGCTGCTGGATGCGGACACGGAGTTCGGCGGGAAGTGGATGGACCTCTGCCAGGCCCACCTGGGGGACGAGGGCATCCGGGACCCCATCCGCTGCTTTGAGTATCTGGGCCGGTTTTATGTCCAGGAGGGCAACAAGCGGGTCAGCGTATTGAAGAGCTACGGCGCCCCGGTGATTCCCGGCTATGTGACCCGGATGGTGCCCGTGTGGTCGGAGGATCCGGAGATTCTGGCCTATTACGACTTTATGGAGTCCTACCCAAAGACCCGGCTCTACCGGGTACGGTTCAGCCGGGCGGGCAGCTTCCAGAAGCTTCAGAAGGCCCTGGGATATGAGCCGGACCACGTGTGGACGGACGACGAGCGGCGGCGCTTTACCGCCGGGTACACCTATTTTCAGGAGCCCTTCCGGAAGCTGGGGGGCGGAGAACTGCCCATCACCACGGCGGACGCCATGCTGGTGTGGCTGAAGGTCTATGCCTTTGACGAGCTGCTGACTCTCCCCGGCCCGGAGCTCAACAGGAGTATTCGGGCGGTGTGGGCGGACGTCAAGGCCCTGACGGAGCCCATCGAGGTCAAGACAGAGGCGCCGGAGCCCAAAGACAGCGGCTTTTTGGGACGCCTCTTCAAGGGCAAGCCCGCCCACCTCAATGTGGCCTTTGTCAGCGACCAGATGCCGGAGCACAGCGACTGGGCCCGGGCCCATGACCTGGGACGGCAGTATCTGGAGGCCGTTATGGGCGACCGGGTGACTACCCAGGTGTTCAACGGCGTCCGGCCCGGCGATGAGGCCGAGACCGCCATGGAGGAGGCCATTGAGAACGGGGCTCAGCTGATTTTTGCCGTCACGCCGCCGCTGATCGGGGCCTGTCGCAAGACGGCGGCCCAGCACCCGGATGTACGGATTTTGAACTGCTCGGTCTCCATGCCCTATGCCGGGGTGCAGACCTACTACAGCCGTATCTATGAGGGAAAGTTCATTGCCGGGGCCATTGCCGGAGCCATGAGCCGGGATGGGCGCATCGGCTATGTGGCGTCCAGCCCCATCTTCGGCGTGCCCGCCAGTATCAACGCCTTCTCCCAGGGGGCCCAGCTGACCAACCCGGATGCGCGGATTCTCCTCCGCTGGTCCTGTGTGGAGGAGAACGCCATGGAGGACTTGGCTCGGCAGGGCGTTGCTCTGATCTCCAACCGGGACATTCCCACGCCGGACCGCATCCGGGAGCCGTGGGGCCTGTGCCGCGTGGAGGGCGGGAAATTCCGCTCCCTGGCCTCTCCCTACTGGCACTGGGGGAACGTCTACACCAACCTGGTCCGCGGTGTGCTGAACGGCGGCTGGGACGCCCTGGGCCCCCGGGGAAACCAGGCGGTGAACTACTGGTGGGGTATGAGCAGCCGGGCCATTGACATCCTGCTGGGAGATGATCTGCCCGACGGTATCCGGCACCTGGCGGAGATTCTCCGCCGTGGGATTATTGACGGGTCCATCCAGCCCTTTCCCCAGGCCACCACGGAGGAGATTCTCCACATGGATCGGTTGAACGGCTGCGTGGAGGGGTGTATTCCCGGGTATGAGGAACTGCTGCCCATGGCCCGGTCCATCGTCCGGCTCCAGGGCGTTTACCGGGAGAGTATCCCGCCGGAGAAGGAGGATCCCATCCTGTGAAGCTGCTGCTGATTTCCGACAGGGAGAGCCCATACCTCTGGGACTACTATCAGCCCGGGCGTCTGGACGGCGTGGATCTGATCCTGTCCTGCGGGGATTTGAACTCCAAGTATCTCTCCTTCCTGGTGACTATGGGCCGGGCGCCTCTGTTCTACGTCCACGGAAACCACGACAAGACCTATGACCGGCACCCGCCGGAGGGGTGCGAGTGTGCGGAGGATCGCATTGTCAGCTTCAGGGGGCTGCGGATTCTGGGGCTGGGGGGAAGCTACCTGTACAGCGGCGGCCCCCACCAGTACACCGAGGAGCAGATGGCCCGCCGCATCCGGCGCCTCCGGTTCCAGCTGTGGAAGAGCGGCGGTGTGGATATTGTGCTGACCCACGCCCCCATGCGGGGCTATGGCGACGGGGAGGACTACGCCCACCAGGGCTTTTCCTCTCTCCTGCATCTGGTGGACAAGCACCGGCCCAGGTATCTGATCCACGGCCACGTCCATGCCAATTACGGGGCCAATTTGCCCCGCGTGCTGCATCGGGGTGAGACGACGGTGATCAACGCCTATGAGCGGTTTGTACTGGACACGGAGAACCCGCCCCGGGGCGGGGAGTAAAAACAGTGAGGGGGCCCCGCATCTGCGGGGCCCCCTCACTACAGACTGTCAAAAAGAAGGGAGACCTCCGCAACGGGAAGGAGGGGTGTGTGCGGGGAACCCAGGAAGGGTTCCCTGCGCGATTGAAATCAGGGAT
>ERZ808035.247-NODE-247-length-59381-cov-6.642436_pt1 | contig 59381 bp, 45 predicted proteins | sample MGYA00380189_ERZ808035 | MGnify/ENA primary metagenome ERZ808035 (study PRJEB31490, sample SAMN06133407) | mouse gut metagenome | isolation source: M5_1 | host: mice | place: China: Chengdu | collected 2015-05 ... | reverse complement strand
ACGTATCGAGCAGAAGGTTGAGAGGGAGCAGGTTGCCAAAGTGACAGGTACCAACAAGGATGACACGCTGCAGAAAGGGCCTGTGAAGCGTGCTGAGGCCAAAGTCTATCCTAACGATCCGTGTCCTTGCGGTTCCGGCAAGAAATATAAACAGTGTTGTGGAAGAAAATAATAAAACATGAAGTTATACTGAGACTGCAAAAAACGCAGTCCAGATATAACTAAATCATGTTTGAATACAATCAAATTACATGAAAAGGTGGTGACGTTAAGTGGTAGAACTGGATAACATGAAATCCGAACTCTTGAGTTATGAAAGTCCCTTAGCGGAAGTGAGGGATTCACTTTGACTTAGATAACAAGTCGAAGCGGATTGAAGAACTGGAAATGGAAATGCAGGCTCCGGACTTCTGGGACGACCCGGAGAAATCCAACCAGAAGATGCGGGAGTCCAAGAGCCTGAAGGATATCGTGGATACGATGAATGGGCTGAGCAGTCAATACGACGATATCCTGACACTGATCGAGATGGGATATGAGGATAATGACCCGGCGATCATCCCGGATATTGCGGAAGAATTGAAGGAATTCAAAGAAACTTTTGAAAATATCCGGATCAATACATTGCTGTCGGGAGAGTATGACAGAAACAATGCGATCCTGAAGCTTAATGCCGGGGCAGGCGGTACGGAGAGCTGCGACTGGTGCAGCATGTTGTACCGCATGTATACAAGATGGGCGGAACGCAAAGGATTTGCGTTGGAGGTACTGGATTATCTGGACGGTGACGAGGCCGGAATCAAATCTGTGACATTCCAGATTAACGGCGAGAATGCATACGGGTATCTGAAATCGGAGAAGGGCGTACACAGGCTTGTGCGTATTTCGCCTTTTAATGCCCAGGGCAAACGTCAGACCTCTTTTGTGTCTCTGGATGTAATGCCGGATATCAAGGAAGATGTGGACGTGGAAATCCGGGACGAAGATATCCGTGTGGATACCTACCGAAGCAGCGGCGCGGGTGGACAGCATATCAATAAGACTTCCTCCGCCATTCGAATTACCCATTTTCCTACAGGTATCGTGGTGACCTGTCAGAATGAACGGTCCCAGTTCCAGAACAAGGATAAGGCTATGCAGATGTTGAAGGCGAAGCTGTATATGCTTAAACAGGAAGAAAATGCAGAGAAACTGTCCGGTATCCGGGGCGATGTGAAAGAGATCGGCTGGGGTAACCAGATCCGTTCTTATGTGATGCAGCCCTATACAATGGTGAAAGATCACAGGACGGAAGAGGAATCGGGCAATGTCAATGCAGTGATGGACGGCGCCATAGATCCGTTTATCAATGCCTATCTTCGGTGGATCAATGCCTGAAAGGGCAGTTTGTGCCAGAGGCGGGGTATGCCAGGATTAGAATAGACTGTCCGGTCATACACAATATCTGTAATAGGAAACATGTCAAAAACCCTGAGTGATGATCAGTTGATTTTACTCCGGGTTTTTCTGTTAGACCATTTGATTTCGGAGGAGAAAGAAAAGAGGAGATTATGAACAATCGCGAACTGGCCGGGAAACTGACGGAAAATATGAACCGCTTTTTTGTGGGGAAGGAAGACGTGGTGGAAAACCTGTTGATCTGCCTGGCAGCAGGTGGACATGTACTGCTGGAAGATGTGCCGGGTGTGGGCAAGACTACGCTGGCTCTGATCCTGGCAAAGAGTACGGGATGCAGCTTCGGGCGTATCCAGTTTACACCGGATACACTGCCGGGAGATGTGACAGGAGTGTCAGTATATCATATGAATACCGGTGAATTTGTCTACCAGCCGGGGGCAGTCATGAACCAGATCCTGCTGGCCGACGAAATCAACAGAACGTCTCCGAAAACGCAGGCCAGTCTGCTGGAGGCAATGGCGGAAGGACAGGTCACGGTGGACGGAAACGTACATGAGCTTCCACGTCCGTTTTTTGTAATTGCAACGCAGAATCCTGTGGAATTTCTGGGCACTTATCCGCTGCCGGAGGCACAGATGGACCGTTTTATGATGCAGCTTACCATTGGATATCCGGACAGAGAGCAGGAAATCAGGATGGCATCGCAGTTCCTGCGGGGTGAGACAACAGAGCGGGTTCAGGCTGTATGTTGTGCGGAGGATCTTCAGGAACTGCAGCGGGAGGCGGCCGGGATCACGGTAAAAGAATCCGTATTGGGATATATGGAGGATATTGTCTGTCTTACCCGACAGGAGAAGCGGTTTGTCATCGGTGCAAGCCCGCGGGCTATGCTGGCCATGGTGCGGGCATCCCAGGCCCGGGCTTTCTTCCGGGAGCGTGATTATGTGAAACCGGATGATGTGAAGGCGGTGGCAATGCAGGTACTTGGGCATAGAATAGCGCTGTCCGCCGAAGCGAGAATCCGGAAGGAGGATAAGGATAAGATTCTCAAGAGTCTGATTGTTCAGGCGAAGATACCTGTATAGGATCATGCCGGGATGAAAAGATTTTGGATGTCCGGGAATGCATAAACGGCTGGAATGGCATGTTAAAAAAGCATGTTACTTGGATCGAAAGGTATATTTGTTTATGAAACTGCGCAGGTGGATTCTTTTAGATTTATGGGTATTGTCGCTGGCTGCTATCAGCTGCTACGGGGGTGCGGTCAGTTATGGTATTTTCTGGGGCATTACGTTTGTGCCGGTCATTTCGCTGCTTTATCTGGCAGTGGTCTTTCTGCGTCTCAGAATTTTTCAGCAGATTGAAAATAACCATATGGTATGCGGGCAGGCAGCGCCTTATCTTTTTGTGATAAAAAATGAAAGCCGTTGTCTTTTTGCGGGAATCAGTGTATCTATGTTTTCTTCTTTTTCCATGGTGGAAGAACTGCCGGGAGATGTGGAATATGAGCTGCTTCCGGGGGATAAGTGGACTTTTGAGACCAGGTTAACCTGCCGTTACAGAGGTGAGTATGAGGTGGGTGTAAAGGAAATTATCATGACGGATTTTCTTCGGCTGTTCCGGATAAGCTATCAGATTCCCAATGCCGTTAAAGCGCAGGTGCTTCCGAGAGTGACCCGGGTGACAGGGTTGAAAAGTGTGGCCGGCCTGACCTCATTTGCCCGGAGGGAATCCTTGTGTGAGCGGACAGAGCCGGATATTGTGGTGCGTGATTATGCCCCGGGGGATGCCGTAAAGCAGATCCATTGGAAAGCTTCGGCCAGAGAGCAGAAACTGAAAGTGAGAAACAGGATCGGTGAAGAAAAACAAGGTATTTCGATCCTGTGGGATACCGGACGGTACAGTGCAGACCCCCGGGAGTATCTTCCTGTGGAGGATAAAATGCTTGAGATCGTGCTGGCCCTGGGAGTCTTTTTTGCAGAAAAAAATATTGTCTTTTCAGATTACTGCGGACAGAGTGGCGTGACAGGCGGACAGGTGAGGGGAATCGTGGACTTTGACGGCTTTTACCGGCGGGTGTCTGAGGTGGTGTTTGACGGGAATGAAGATTTCCATGTGCTGTTTGCGGAACTGGCAGAGAGGGGCGTATTTGCGGCCTGCAGGATTCTCTTTTGCGTGGTGCAGGAGATGGACGATGAGATGCTGAACATGGCGGAGGAACTGGACCGGGCGGGGACATTGTCTGTTTTTTATGTGGTGACGGATGCGGATATGGAGCGGTATGTGAGGCAGAGCAGCGAGCGGCATCAGATCATTCCTGTTCCCGTGTCGGCTGAACTGGAAGGGGTCTTATGATGGACAGGCTGATCCGATGGAATGAAAAAAGTACCTGGCGTGTGGTGAATGCGGCACTGCTCACCGTTATCGTGATTCTTGGCGGCGGCAGAAGGTTGGGCATCTTTTCGCCCGGTCCGTGGCATATTCTGACTGGTGCGGCAGCTTTTTTGGCACTGATGTTGTGGGATCATGTTTCCGTGCGCGGGCAGCTTATGGGACTGACCGGCGCGGCGGCTCTTTTTACAAGTATGGGTGCAGCGGCGGGCTGGCAGGAATGTCTGAACTTTTTCCGTGCATATGCGGGCTGGCTTGGAGGCAGTCCGGCGCAGCGGACGGAGTGGGCTGTGGGATTCGAATTGCTGCAGACACTGTTTCTTGTGCTGGTCTGTTATGTTCTCAGACTTCTGATGGAAAAGGATTTCCGGCTGCAGCTTGCGGGGGCATTGCTTGTTCTGACAGTGCTTCTTTTTTCTCTTTTTCGGGAAAAAGAATTGTCAAAAGCCTGTGTGGCATTTGTTTTGTGCTATGTTCTGCTGACCTGTGCGGAGTGGATCCAGATCTGCTGGAAAAAGGAAAAAGGGCGGGGCAGGGAGGCATATATGTTGAGACTTCTGCCCTTTGCGGCGGCATATTTTCTTCTGCTTATGGTGCCCGCAGCCCCGGAAAAGCCTTATGACTGGCAGATTGTCAAGAATGTATACCGGCAGATGCGGGAGTCTTTCACGAAGCTGACTCAAAACATTGCAGGCGCGGGGGATGAAAACTATGATCTGAGTCTGGCCGGATTTTCCGGGAGCGGGCAGATCGGCGGAGACCTGCAGGAAGAGAACCGTGAGATCATGCGAATCTTTGATAAAAACGGTCTGGTAACCAATGTGTATCTGAGCGGCAATGTTTATGACAAATTTGATGGACAGGGCTGGAAACAGACGGACCGGGACAGTACAAAGGAACGGTATCTGGACACGATAGAGACGGTATATGCCCTGCGCAGGTATGATAACAGCTTTTTTACGGATTATCTGCGGTATGCGGATTTTAAGGTGGAGTACCGTTATTTCCGCTCGGAATATTTGTTTTTGCCGCTGAAAACCATGCATGTTATACAAGATGGAAAAACCCTTGATTTCAGGCAGGAGGGAGGCAGTCTCTTTTTTGACCGCGGGAAAGGATATGGAGCGGAATACGAGGTGTTCTTTTATCAAATGAACGGTGGAAGAGAGTCCTTCGACAGATTCCTTGAAGAAACAAGAGGTACAGGAAAAGAAGCCGGAAACACAGCAGATCAGGATATACTGGACGGCCTTCTCAGGGATCTGAAAAGAAAAACAGGTGTGGAGATTTCACCGGCGGCTCTGGATGCCCACAGACAATATGTCTATGAACATTATCTGGAAGAGGTGTCAGTCTCCGGCGAAACGCAGCAGTATCTGGATGAGATTACTGCGGGGGCGGAGACGGATCTGGAAAAGCTGCGGGCAATCGAGACGGCGCTTCATACTTTTTCTTATACGTTGTCACCGGGGAAGCTGCCCGCCGGGATCAGGGACGGCGGAGCATTTTTGGATTATTTTTTGCTTGAAGGCAGGAGAGGGTACTGTAGTCATTTTGCTACGGCATTCACACTGCTTGCCAGAAAAGAGGGTTTTCCGGCGCGTTACGTACAGGGGTTCTGTGTTCCTGCAAGCGGAAAGGAAGAAACGGAGGTCTACTCTTATATGGCCCATGCGTGGCCGGAGGTATATCTGGACGGCATCGGATGGATTCCCTTTGAGCCTACGCCGGGTTATTCGGAAATGCGGTATTGCCCATGGGAAACTCGTGGAGGGGAAGATTCCGGTTTTTCTGACGGCGGAAGGGAAGGAGAAAATGCAGGTATTGAGAGACAGGAGAGCATCCGGAGGCAGTCTGAGAGGGACTTGGAGGGAACGGATTCCGGAGAGAAGGGAGAAGACGGGGAGCAGGAAAACAACACCCGGATCTTGACAGGACCAGGTATAGTGCGGTTTCTGGAAATTTTTGGCGGGGCGGTTTTTTCTGTTTTGTGCGGGGTGCTGATCATCCTTGTGCTGACCCGGCTGACGGGCATATACCGTTATCGGAGAATGAAAGAGGGGGAGAAGCTGCGAACGGAAGTTTACCGGAATATACAGATTCTTTCTCTGCTGGGAGTCGAACGTGAAGAGGAGACGCTGGAAGAATACAGACTGCGGGCGGAGAGGATTCTTACGGAGAAAGACTGCCTGCAGTTTCTGGAAAGCTACGAAGCGATCCTGTACGGCCGCCGGGAAGCAGACAGGCATATATTGGAGGAGACGATCCGGCAGCAGAGAGCGCTCACTGCAATCCTGAAAAAGAGAAAGCGCGGGACATATTTCTTTTATCTGCTTTTCCGGACCAGATCCAGATAGAATTCGGCCAGTGCGGCGTTCATACAGGGGATGATCCACAGCATGGCGATGCCGCAGGAAAAAAGGCTTAACAGCATAAGCGGCAGGAAACTGAGATAGAGACAAAGCAGTTTGTGTTTGTGACCGGCCATCAGGCGGCGGCTGGCCGAAAGCAGTTCCCGTGCCGAATACTGCGGAAAATCATGAAGCAGAAAAAATGCCTGCCCGTAAAACAGACTGGCGATCACAGGAACGATATCTGACAGGAGGATGGACGCTGCGTAGAGCAGCAGTTCATCATACCCGGAGGAAAGCGTTACACGGGCGGCCAGAATAAATCTGGGAAGATCACCCAGACAGGCGAATAGCGAAAGCCAGAACTGTACGAGAAGCGCTTTTTCCGGAAAAAAGCGGAAGCCGTAAAATACGTCTCCGCTGACGGCATACTGACCGCAGACGATTTTTAAGTAAAAATACGCAAAACCGGAAGAGAACAGCCCGGTCACGACGGAAATCACAAATGAGACTGCGGAATACAGAAATGTGCCCATCAGAGTACCTGTGCCTCCGGTAAAAATGAGAGCCATCAGCGTCAGGCAGACTGTGCTGAATGACACAAGAATACCTGCACCGATGGCGGCTCCATAATATCCGAACATGTGCTCTCTGGCGGAAGCCTTAAGCTCCGAAGAAGAACGGAGTCCGCAGCAAGGTGCGTACTCCTGGTCAAAATTGTTGTCGCTGTTCATGATAAACCTCCTAACCCGTCAGAACCCGGTGTCGAAATTCATGCCCCGGTACTTGCCGGCAGCGTCGGAGGCCTTCATCTCTTTCTGGTAGGGATTCTCTTCGTTATAGTATTTGATCTGTGTGGCAGTGGTGCCGCCGGACACGTATGTGCGGCCGCATTCGGGGCACACAGATGTACGGATGGAAACGTTGCAGGCTACCACTTTGCCGTTATTTTCTGCGGCATCCTTATAGGCATTGTTCACATGTTCCTGTTCGTGGCTGCGTACCCGCGATGCAGCCGCAGTGGGATCGATGTGGGAAGGAGCCTTGAAAGATACATTTTCGTCAGAGCCGTCCTGATATTTACGCTCTTTACATGTCTGGCATTCTGCGGGGGAAGATTCCTTGCCGGCTTTCCTTTCGGTGGATTCGCCCGGATTGCGGATAACGGTGTGTTCCGCTGACGCCTCTTTGCCATAGGAGTAATTGATTCCGTTGATCATAACGCACCAGCCTTTCTTTTTTATGGTATAGGAATTTCGCTGCCGTTTAATATGGCATTAATGAGTTCCTCGTAGGTCATACCGTACTGTTCTTCGATGATCTGGTCGGCCTGTTCCATGATTTCCGGGTGGGTATAAAGCATCCGGATGCCTGCAGCCAGCATAAAACAGTTAAAGACAAGGCCGATCGAGGCACAGATGATGCCGATTCTTGCCGTCGTGTCGGTTTTTCGCGAACGACCTTTTGACAACAGAGCCAGTACAACGCTGATGCCTCCGAGAATAAAAGTCGGATAAAAAGTGAATGTAGCGCACAGAACAACTGCCAGAATACCCGTAACCATGGCCGCTGCTGCCAGCTTACTGCCATTTGGCCTGCAAGGCGCCGGCTGCCCGTAAAATTGACTGTCCATAGGAGTCTCCTGTTTCTTTTCCGTGTTTTTCAGTATTGACAGAATAAATTTCATTGTCAATAAGTTTTCATAAATTATACCACAGAGGCGGGGCAAATGCCAAGGCATAGTCTTAATTTGAAGAAAGAACGCCCGAAATACGTAATTTACCACACCGGCAATATTGACCAATTTCCAGAATATGTGTAATATATAAGTTGTAATCAAATATCATGGAGGCGCAGTTTGGAGCGTGTCGTGGATCATACCGTTTCAATGAACAAACAATGAAAGTGTGTGATCATGCAGAAGCGGATTATTTGTGAACGAATTTCGACAGTATTACGGATCAGTGAAAAAGGACGATATATATAATAAAGTGTGCATAAACGGGGGAAACGGTTATGAAGAAAAGATGGAAAAAATCTGCCGCCCTATGTCTGGCGGTACTGCTGACCAGTTTTGTGCCGATGGGTACAATGCAGGCAGCTGAGCAGTCGACAGAACTGCAGGTGCAGGAAGCCGTAAAGGATGCGGTACAGGAAGAGATTTCAGAACCGCAGGATGCAGCGGGCGGCGTGACATCAGAAGAAACTCCGGAAGTGCCGGATCCGGCAGACGAGACAGAGACGGAGGAAGAGGCACCGGCACCAGAGGGTGCAGACGACGTGTTCTGGGATAATGTTGATGTGGCGCTGGAAGAGAATAACGGGCCGGTGCTTTCGCAGATAAAGCTTGAAACGGAAACAATGCAGCCGGAACAGCCTGACAATGATTCGGCTGCCGATAGTCTGGAGCCCGTGATTGATGTAAAACTGCCGGGAAATGTCCAGACCCGTTCCATAGGAGGAAAGATCGAATATACATATATCGGCAACCATGACCAGCGTATTTATGTTTCCGTGGAACAGGGAATTGCGCTTTACTACTATTTTGAATCCTTGTCGGAAATGACGGAGGAAAGCAGGAGTGAAGAGCAGTTATCCTCTCTCTGGCAGGGGGGATCCCAGAACGGTTATCAGGAGATCGCCTTGAATCAGGATGGTAAATATATTCTGTATCTCAAGGCTGATGCCGGAAACGGGCAGACGATCAGCCTCAGAACGGACGGCATGGTGGTGGATACGGTAGCTCCCGTGATCACGGGGATAGACAACGGAGGCAGCTATCCGGAAGGCACTCCATTCCATGTGAACGATGATAATCTTGCTGTCGTGAAAATAAACGAGCAGGCGGTAGAACCTTCCACAGCAGACGGCGCATATCAGCTTACGGCAGACGGCGCTTCCCCTTCCTGTGTGATCAGGGCTGTAGATAGGGCAGGAAATGAGACGGTCTACAGTGTTACCGTGGAACAAAAGAACCCGGATCAGGATCCCGACAAAGACCCGGATCAGGACCCGGACGAAGAGATCAGCATTATTGACATGAACGGCACGTATTCCCTGCAGGCCGGCAAGGCATACCGGCTGGGCATCGGAAGATGGACACTGAATGGAGACCCTACGGTTTATTGCGGGGACAGTACTTTTTATGTGAGTGTGGACGGTGATTATACCTTTCAGCGTAAAAAATAGTCTAAAGGACAGTGGAAACTGCTGAGCAAAGCGTATATGCGCAGTTTATCTGATATGGCCGGAAACCGGGCGGGAGACAGCAGGCAGTGTGAGTGCAGCTTTTCGGTCGGTTTGGCCACAGGCATGAAAAAGGGGTGTGAGTTCAGGATGCAGAAACAGATGGGAAATAAAAAGATTATAATTTGTGCTGCCGCGGCGGCGGTTCTGATCGCGGCAGCAGTGACGGCGCTGTTTTTATTCCGTGATGATGAGGCTTTCCGCTCGATCATGGTTTATGAACTTGAAGGAAGTGCCGTGATTGACCGTGCCCAGATCGGTACGATTGATGCGGCGGAGAATTTATATCTGGAATCCGGCGACCGTGTCAGCGTTGCGCAGAAAAGTATGATGCGCATGAAGCTGGATGACGATAAATACGTAACGGCGGAAGCCGATACGGTGTTCGCGCTGGAAGCAGAGGGAGATGGCGGAAATTCCAGAACCAGGATACGGCTGGAACAGGGAGCAGTCACCAATGAGATTCAGAAGCCCCTTGGCGGCGGTGATCTGTATGAGACAACGACTCCTAATTCCGTCATGGCAGTGCGCGGCACGATCTATCGGGCAGAACTGTATGATGACGGTGCAGGCGGGCAGGATATGAGACTGTGCTGTTTTGACGGAACAGTGGCGGCGAAGCCGGTTCTTCCCGATGGCACATACGGAGAAGCGGTACTTGTCCATGCCGGCAGTGAAGTGACTGTATACAGTGACGGTACGGTGACGGATGTGAAAGAGATTGACTTTGAAAGTCTGCCGGAGCAGTCGCTGGAGACATTGAGCGGTCTTATGGAAAGCGGGGCGCCTGTTACGGGCATCAGTGCAGAGGAGTTGAGCAGTTTTATTGCGAATTCCACTGATGACAGTGAAGAGGCGGTGATGGCAGAAGCCGATGAAACAGATTCTCAGAGTGAGTCTGACACTACGGAAGCTTCCGTGGAGGATACAAAGGCTGAGGAGGACGAGGTTTTGCAGGAGGAAGACAGGGACGACGTTGATCAGCAGAAGCTGGCGGCCGGCCGGGACAAGGAAAAGACCGGCCAGAGTAAGGGCGGCAGTACGAAGAAACCTGATTCCGGAAAAGAAAGTAAACCGGCAGACGACAAAGATACCGGAAAGGACGGGACACCGGCGGCAGGTTCCTCTGACAATGGAAATACAAGTAACGGAGGTTCCGGCAGCGGCAATTCCGGTAATAACGGTTCCGGAGATTCCGATCAGCCTTCGGAGGAGGGAAAACCCGGAGATGACGACCAGGATAAAAAACCGGGCGGCGATTCCGGCAGCAAACCCAATCCGCCTGCGGAAAAGATCTATACAGTAACTTTTGAGTATCAGGGAACGGTATTTGCGACGCAGAACGTCAAGAGCGGCAGGAAGGTGTCGGCGCCTGTACTTGCTCCGGCCGCAGCAGGCAGCTGGGATTTTGACTTTGATAAGAAAATCAAGGCGGATACGACCATTCAATGGAAACCATAAGGCGGGCCGGACAACGTGCATCGGGCATGGACGGAAGAAGGGACTAGTTTAAAATATCATGAAGCATTTATGCAGAATCAGAGCGGCGGCGGTTACAGCCGCCGTTATTCTGGCGTCTTTGATTTTTCTGTATTTCGGTACGGCTGGGTATTGGGATCTGGGCATATCTGACCGGCTGAACCAGAAAGAGTCAGTCACCAATAAAAAAATCTATATTATCGGGATCGACGACCGGACATTGAAGCAGTACGGCTCCATCAATACATGGAGCAGAAATATACCTGCAAAACTGGTTTCCATTCTGAATGAAGTTCCCGACGAGGCGCCTGCAGTGATCGGCTTCGATGTGATCTACAGTGAGAGCGCCCAAAGAGGAGCGGACGACAATTTTGCGAGAGTCTGTCAGGAGGCAGGCAATGTCGTGTGCGCCATGAGCTTTTCCTTTAAGGAACAGCCCGAAAAAGGAGAAGACGGCAGGATTGTATACAACCCCTATCATGTGGATTATGTGATCGAACCTTATGAGAACCTGAAGGATGCGGTGATGCTCGGTTTCGCCAATACCTTTGTGGATTCTGACGGTTATGTGCGGCAGGCCATGGCGTATCTGGATCATGAGGAAGAGCGCGTGTACAGTCTGTCAGCTCGGGTTTATGACCGTTATCAGAAGAACAGAGGGGAAGAAACAGTCCTGCCGGCTGTGTACGGCCGGAACAATCGTTTCTTTTTTTCCTATTCCGGCAAGCCGGGCGGTTACAGCGTGGTCTCTATGGCAGATGTGCTGGACGGCACTGTGGACAGGGCATTGTTTCAGGATGCCATCGTGCTGGTGGGCGCTTATGCAGTGGGAATGCAGGATTCTTACATGCCGGCGATTGCCCATAACAGTCAGATGTACGGGGTGGAAATTCACGCAAATATTATAGAGGCATTGCTGGAAGGCAGGACGCAGCTTCCGGTTTCGCCCTTTGTCTATGCGGCGGCGGGTGCTCTTTTATGCGGCCTTTTCTACGTAGGTACGAGAAAAATGCGTCCCCTGTCCGCAACAGTTCTGTTTGCAGTCTTAACGGTTCTGAATTTTGTCTTCGGGAGAGTGATGTACCGGCGTGGGTGGATCGTGCCGGTGGTACTCGTACCGGTCTGCCTGCTGGTGATTTATCTGATCCGTATGGTGCGGGAATATTTGTCGGAAATCATGCGCAGAAGACGTGTGATTAATGTCTTCAAGCAGTATGTGGCGCCTCAGGTGGTGGACAAGATCAGTAAGGATAAGGATTTTGAACTGGTGATTGGTGGAGAAAACCGCCATATTGCGGTGCTGTTTGTGGATATCCGCGGGTTTACCACCATGTCGGAGAGCCTGGAACCGGAGGAAGTGGTGGAGATTTTGAATGAGTACCTGGGACTCACCACACAGGCGATCTTCGATAACGGCGGTACACTTGATAAATTTGTGGGAGATGCAACGATGGCGGTCTTTAACGCGCCCTTCGATCTGGATGACTATATTTTCCGGGCAGTTCATACGGCCTGGGATATGCAGGCAGGAGCGGCGGCAATTGCAGAGAAATTCAGCAAAAGGTTTGGCAGGAGTGTATCCTTCGGGATTGGTGTGAACTGCGGCAATGCCGTTGTGGGCAACATCGGATGTGATTTCCGTATGGACTATACGGCCATTGGCGATACTGTCAATACGGCGGCCAGACTGGAAAGCAATGCGGCTCCGGGGCAGATTCTGCTCAGCAGAGAAGTTTACGAGGCAGTGGAGGACAGAGTTTTTGTGACGCCCATCGGCGAGATTCCGCTGAAGGGAAAGAGCCAGGGTGTCTTTGTATATCAATTGGACGGATTGAAAGAAAAGGGAAAAGAGGATAGGAATGAAAAAACTGTATCTGGTTCCTGACAGGAAAGATATGGACCGGATGTGCAGGCTGGGGGAGACCTATGACTGTGCATTTGAATATAATGATTTTTTTATGGCGGGGGTTCTGGATGATGCCGGCAGGCAGGAAGAACTGATCCGGTCGTACAGGCGGCACAGGCCGGATTTCGGACAGGATACCATGCATGGTGCATTTCTGGATGTGACCATACACAGCAGTGACCCGCTGATCCGGGAGGCATCCATGCTCAGAGTGCGGCAGTCCATGGAAATCGCGCAGCGCATGGGGCTGCGGGGCGTTGTTTTTCACACCGGAAGGATTGCGGGATTTCGTGATCCGGGCTATCTTGAGAACTGGCGGTGTGTGAACAGGGATTTTTTTACCGAACTGGCAGACTGTTATCCGAAGCAGCAGATTTTTATGGAAAATATGTTTGACGAAGCGCCGGACATACTGGCCGGACTGGCCGAAGAGATGTCAGGTGTGGAGAACTTCGGTATCTGTCTGGATTATGCCCATGCTGTGATTTCGGGCTGTCCGGGACATATATGGATCGAGACGCTGGCACCCTACATACACCATATCCACATCAACGACAATGATCTGAAAAACGATCTGCATCAGCCTGTAGGCAGCGGAGCCCTGGACTGGCAGGAATTTGACAGTCTTGTCAGAAAACACGGGATCGACGCGACGGTTCTGGTGGAAGTGAACGGCTATGATGCACAGCAGCAGTCATTACAATATATGAAGAAGCATGGGATTTATCCGATGGAAAAAGAGAGGGAGAGATAAAGTGCATTTACAATACGAAGATTTTGAGAAAATAATGGATATCGGAATAAGGCTTTCCACGGAGAAGGACAGAAACCGCCTGCTTATGACGATTCTCGACAAGGGTATGGAGATCACGAACTGCGATGCCAGTACTTTGTATCTGTATGAAAATGAAGAACTGAGATTTAAATTTATGAAGACTCTTTCCAAGGGTGTCAACCGCGGGATGGATGGAGAGCTTATCGATGATATTCCACCGGTTCCCATGAAAGAGGAGAATGTATGCTCGTATGCGGCGATCCACAGGGAGATCGTGAATATATCGGATGTCTATGCCAGCAGCCGGTTCGACTTTTCCGGTCCCAGACAGTATGACAGTCTGACTGGATACAGCACCCGCTCTCAGCTTGTGGTGCCGCTGGAAAACAATGAAAATGAACTGATCGGTGTGCTGCAGCTTATTAATGCCATGGATGAGGAAGGAAATGTGGTCGCTTTTGACGAACAGTATGAGATCATCATCCGCGCGCTGGGGTCTATTGCAGCCATTGAACTGACCAATCTCTCCTACGTGGAAGCACTCAAGACGCAGATCTATTCCTTTGTGGAGGCGCTCACTACGGCTTTGGAGGAGAGAACGCCGTACAATGCACTGCATACCAGAAATGTAGAAAAATACGCCAGTCTGCTGGCTGACTATATTACGGAGTTACATAGAGAGGGAAAATGCGAAGAGACTTTTGAGCCTGCCCAGAAAGAGCAGCTGATGCTGGCGGCGCTGATTCATGACATCGGTAAGATGGTTGTGCCTCTCAGTATCATGAATAAGGCAACCAGACTGGATAAAGAAATCGAAAAGGTGGATGACCGATTTGCACTGCTGAAGGCACTGTATGAGATCGACCTTTTGAAAGGAAGGATCAGCCGGGAAGAGTATGAGTCGGCTGTCACAGGACTGGATGAGGAACTGGCGTTTATTCATGAGATCGACGTGATCGGTTATGTCAATGATGAGGCCTGTGAACACATCAATCTGCTTGCCAGAAAAAAGCATGTCAGCGAGGATGGAACTGTACTGCCCTATCTGACCGAGCGGGAGGTCACCTGTCTGAGCATCCGAAGCGGTACTCTGACGCTTCAGGAGCGCAAAGAGATGGAAAACCATGTGGTCATGACTTCCAAAATTCTGGATAAGGTGCAGTTTTACAAAGGATTTTCCAAAGTACCCAAATGGGTGGGAGCCCACCACGAATATCTGGATGGCAGCGGCTATCCGAAGCATCTGCAGGGCGAGGAGCTGGATCTGGAAACAAGGCTTCTCACGGTGGTAGATATTTATGATGCCCTTGCGGCAACGGACCGGCCCTACAAGAAACCGATTCCCAGAAAAAAGGCAATTGAGATTCTTAAAGATATGGCCGACAAGGGAAAGGTGGATCTTAGACTTGTAGAGTGGCTGGACGAAGCGCTTGACAAAGCTGAAAAGCTTTGTTAAGGTGTCCGGAAAAGCGGACGACGGCAGATCACTGCAGCTGCTGTGAGCAGTTAAGCAGATAAATATATAGTTATATGGAGGAAGACATGGATATCATTTTAAAGCTGAAAGAAGAGTTGAGTGTGGAGAAGTGGCAGGTGGAGGCTGCCGTTAAGCTGATCGATGAGGGAAATACCATTCCTTTTATTTCCCGGTACAGAAAGGAAGCTACCGGTTCTTTGAACGACGAGGTGCTCAGAAATCTGGATGAGCGTCTGACTTATCTGCGCAATCTGGAAGAAAAGAAGGAGACAGTCTTAAAGAGCATCGAGGAGCAGGGAAAGCTCACCGATGAGTTAAAGGAAAGGATCATTGCGGCGGAGACCATGGTTGTGGTGGAAGACCTTTACCGTCCCTATCGTCCGAAAAGGAAGACGAGAGCCAGCGTGGCGAAGGAGAAAGGACTGGATGGTCTGGCTCAGTTTATTCTGGCCCAGGAGACCACAGAGCCCATCGAGGCGGAAGCAGAAAAATATATCCATGAAAATGAGGAGGATCCGGCGAAATCCGTGAAGACGGCGGCGGAGGCGCTTCAGGGAGCCAAAGATATCATCGCAGAGATGGTTTCAGACGAGGCAGATTACCGGATTTATATCCGCGGCATTACCGTAGAGGAAGGCAGACTTACCAGCACGGCAAAGGACGAGAAGGCGGAAAGTGTCTACGAGATGTACTATCAGTATGAAGAGCCGGTTAAAAAGGTTGCCGGTCACAGAACCCTCGCCCTGAACCGGGGTGAGAACGAGAAGTTCCTTGTGGTTAAAGTGGAGGCGCCGGTGGACCGGATCTTACAGTATCTGCGCACGAAGGTAATCACAAAGGACAACCCGGTCACATCGCCGGTTCTGGAAGATGTGATTGCTGACAGCTACGACAGACTGATCGCGCCTGCCATTGAAAGGGAGATTCGCAACGACCTGACGGAAAAGGCAGAGGACGGCGCGATTTCCGTATTTGGCAAGAATCTGGAGCAGCTTCTCTTACAGCCGCCTATCGCGGGCAAAGTGGTTCTGGGCTGGGATCCCGCTTTCCGTACCGGATGCAAGCTTGCGGTGGTGGACGAGACCGGAAAAGTACTGGATACGAAGGTCATTTATCCGACGGCGCCCCAGAATAAAGTAACTGAGGCCAAAGCAGAACTGAAGAAGCTGATTAAAAAATATAATGTATCCCTGATCTCTGTAGGCAACGGGACGGCATCCCGTGAGTCTGAGCAGGTGATCGTGGAACTTTTAAAAGAACTGGATACACCTGTGCAGTACGTGATCGTCAATGAGGCGGGTGCTTCCGTATATTCGGCAAGCAAGCTGGCTACGGAAGAGTTCCCGAACTTTGATGTGGGACAGAGGAGCGCGGCTTCCATAGCCAGAAGATTGCAGGATCCTCTGGCAGAGCTGGTGAAGATTGATCCCAAGTCCATCGGTGTGGGACAGTACCAGCATGATATGAATCAGAAGAAGCTGAGTGAAGCACTGGGCGGCGTGGTGGAAGACAGTGTGAATAAAGTCGGTGTGGATCTGAATACGGCATCTGCATCCCTTCTTGAGTATGTCTCCGGCGTGACCAAAGTGATCGCCAGAAATATCGTGGATTACAGAGAGACCAACGGCAGATTTACCAACCGTGCACAGCTTCTTAAAGTGGCGAAGCTGGGACCGAAAGCATATGAGCAGTGCGCCGGTTTCATGCGCATCACGGACGGCGACAATCCGCTGGACGCTACCAGCGTGCATCCTGAATCCTACGAAGCGGCCATGCAGCTGCTCGACAAGCTGGGACTGACCATGGAAGATGTGAAGGAAGCACAGAAGAAAGCAGCGGCTAAAAAAGCATCGGGGAAGAAAGAGACTCCTGTAAAAGAGAAAAAGAAACCCCAGCAGAAGATTGTCATCCGCAATACCAATACGGCCATGGGCAAGGCGCTGGCTGCAGCGATGGGCGGTGTGACTCTGGACGGCGGCACAGATACAGAATCCGGCAGGAACAAAGGACAGGCCGGCGGCAGGAACGAAAACGGTGCAGATAAGACAGACATCACAGTCAGCAGTCTTGAGAAGAAGATCAAGGATAAAAAGAAGCTTGCGGAGGAACTGGGGATCGGTGAGATTACACTGACAGATATTTTGAAAGAATTGGAAAAACCGGCTAGAGATCCTCGTGACGATATGCCCGCACCGATTCTCCGGAGCGATGTGCTGGATATGAAGGACTTAAAACCGGGCATGATTTTAAAAGGAACAGTGCGGAATGTGATAGACTTCGGTGTCTTTGTGGATATTGGCGTACATCAGGACGGGCTTGTGCATATTTCCCAGATTACCAGCAGGTACATCAAGCATCCTCTGGAAGCTGTCAGCGTAGGCGATGTGGTGGACGTGCAGGTACTTACCGTGGATGTGGCCAAGAAGCGGATCGGGCTGACGATGAAGATCAAGCAGAACGCATAGGCGGGCTGAATCGGAGAAGAATGAGGCGGCAGTTTCCGGTATACGGAAGAAGGCATTAAGGACTGCAGTGCGTGCATCATTCCCCACAGTGAAGGCGGGTATGAACATGTAGCAGCCCGGATCAGGGATGTGATCGAGTTGGGAAAACTGTGATATTTTATCCGGAGGTGGTTTATGGCTACGATAAAGGAAATTGCTGAGATAGTGGGTGTATCAAGCGCTGCCGTATCAAGAGTGCTTAATTATGATGAGGGTATATCGGTCAGCCCGGAGACGAGAGCTGCTATTTTTGCAGCGGCCGAGCAGATCGGCTATAAGAAGCGGGTGATTTATCCGAAGATCGATCATGTAGCGCTCTTGTATTTCACGGAAGAGGAAGACGAACTTGAGGATATTTTTTATCATAATATCAGGGATGAACTTGTCAGGCAGGCGCAGATGATGAACATCCAGCTTGATATATATACGAGAGATGACGGCATGGATGTGATTCCCGGAGACCTGAATGCCTTTGTGGCGATCGGCTGGCTGGACCGGCAGGAGATCAACCGGCTGTACAGTATATGCGAAAGAGGTGTTTTTATCGGAACATCGCCGGATGAGAAACTTTTTGATGCCGTCAGACCGAATATGGATTCTTTTGTGACGCAGATCGTGGATTATTTTGTGGAAAAGGGGCATAAGTCCATCGGGTTTATTGGCGGGCCGGACAGAAATATTGACACAAGGGAGCCGTCTATGGATATCCGGGAATGGTCTTTCAGGCAGAGTGTCCAGTACTATAAATATCTGAGGGAAGATTTTATTCTGATATCGGATAAATTCACTGTACAGGAGGGATACCGGCTTGGTAAAAAGCTGGTTGGCGGGAAGGAATTTCCCACAGCCCTCTGCGTGGCCAGTGACACGCTGGCGGTAGGCGTGCTGCAGGCATTAAACGAAGAAGGAATACAGATTCCGGAGCAGATTGCGGTATTCAGCATAAATGATGTGAACATTGCAAGATATGTATCGCCGCCGCTGACTACGATCCATATTGATATTCCAAGCATTTGTGAGACAGCGCTGGAACTGCTGCGAAACAGAGTGCTCAATGGCGGGAAAATTACGAAATCTGTTTTTGTGAACGGTATTCCGGTTTACCGGAAAAGCTGCTAGAGAATGCAGGCGGCAGATCACGCAATCGAACTTGTTCGATTTGTTATTTTGCGAAGCAAATTACTTTTTTTATATTTAAAGGTGTATAAGGATTGATGCAGTCGACGGGACTGCATCTTTTTTGTTTGCGTATAGGAAATTCTTCCGCTTATCCGAGTTCGCGAAGAAAATCTCGTAAACGAGCTTTGCAAACAAACTTTGCTCGTTTTATTTTCGGATTCGGCAGATTAACCAAAAATTTTTTATAAACATCATACATATAGTCAAAATGAATAAATGTGATTGACAAAAGTAGAGGTAAATGATATATTTCAAGTAGTAAATATATTATTAAATAAATAATAAATTATTTACTAACAGGAATACATATTATAAAAGGAAAAGGTTGAAAGCAGAATTTTCAACCGCGGGATTTGCGTCCACGGGCTGCCTGCCATAAATTTGTTGAATGTATTGTCTGGCAGAAACCGGGACAAAAGCAGCGCAGAAAAGGAGAGGATTATGAAGAGAAAGTTATGTTTGGCGGTATTGACGGTATGTATGATTACTGTATTTGCAGGCTGTGGAAAGGCACAGGACAGTATGGCGGAAGGGACACAGACAGAAACGGAAGCGCCGCAAGGCAGTCCGGCAGCAGCCACACCCGATGAAAAGGGAAATTATCTGGTGAACGGAAGCTTCGAAGAGCCTGATTTTACAGGGTGGAATGTGACAAATATTGATAATGTAACGGAGGAACTGGATGTCTATACAAGAGAGACAGACTGTTTCGAAGGCGTACAGTCGCTGCACTTCTATTCGGGAAGCAATGATGTTAATTTTACGGCGGAACAGACAGTTTCCGGTCTGGAAGCAGGCTCATACAAGATGACGGCTCATATTCAGGGAGACGCCGCAGGAGATGAAAATGCTTCTGTATACTTCTATGCCATTGTCGGCGGAGAGACCATTAAGGCCGATGCGTCTCTGGACGGATACGTGAACTGGTATACGGCGGAGCTTCCGGGGCTGGATGTACAGGACGGTGAGATCACAGTAGGCGTCAGTGTCAAGACTGCACCCGGCGGCTGGGGAACCATCGATGATATCACACTGGTAAAGGAGTAGCACATGCAGTTTGTAAAAGGAATGGATGTGTCCATGATCAAAGAGCTGGAAGGCTATGGGGCAGCTTATTATCTGGATGGCAGGAAAGGGGATCTGTTTGAGATCTTAAACCAGTGCGGCGTTAACATGATTCGCCTCAGAATCTGGCAGGATCCCTACGATGAAAACGGAAATCCTTACGGGGGCGGGATGAATGATCTGCAGACCACCATGGAACTGGCAGAGCGCGCGGTTCGTAACGGAATGTCCTATCTGCTGGATTTTCATTACAGCGATTTCTGGGCGGATCCGGCAAAGCAGGTGAAACCAAAAGCATGGCGCGGTTTATGCGGTGAGAAGCTGGAAACGGCGGTTTACCTGCATACTGTCAATACATTGAAAGCAATGAAAAATGAGGGATTCGTCCCGGCAATGGTACAGGTCGGAAATGAGATCACAAACGGCCTGCTCTGGCCGGACGGACATATTGACCATAGGGAGGAGATGGCTGCTCTTCTGCAGGCGGGTATGAAAGGAGTGCGGGAGGTCTGTCCGGACACCATGATCATGCTTCATCTGGATTTCGGAACTGACAACAGTATGTATCGGAATTGGTTTGACAAGATACAGCCTTTTCGTTTAGATTTTGATGTGATAGGCATGTCCTATTATCCCCACTGGAATGGAAGTCTCCAACTTCTTCTTGATAACATGAATGATGTGAGCAAAAGATATGATAAGGACATCATTATTGCGGAGACATCCATCGGTTATACGACAGACAGTCTTGGATGCAGCGGGGTCGTATTTTCGGAAGAACAGGAAAAGGCGACAGGCTATCCGGCCACTATGGCGGGGCAGGAGGCTTTTTTGAAAGACCTGTATCAGGCTGTCAGAAGTGTATCCGGAGGAAGAGGAATCGGTGTATTTTATTGGGAACCTGCATGGCTTCCGATTCCGGACTGCAAGTGGGCGAATCAGAACGGCTGCGATTATATGAACGATAAAGCAGAGACGGGAAATGCCATCGCAAACCAGGCATTATTTGACGCATCCGGCAATGCCAACAGTGCCCTGGTAAATTTAAAGATGATGTAGGGAGGTTATGGGATGAAAAGGAAAGCAGTAACAGTATTGACAACCGGTGCGCTGGCGCTTCTGGCGCTCTCCGGCTGCGGCGCGGGAAAAGGAGCGGATACAAAACTTACCGTGTGGACAAATATGAGCGTCGAGGCTGATACGATACATAAATATACCGAAGAGTGGGGCAGTGCAAACGGATATGAGGTGGAGGTGATTCACCAGTCTCCGTCAGTACAGCAGTTTGCGCAGGCTGTCAACAGTCCGGAAGGGCCGGATGCGGTAATTGGTATTCCGAATGATCAGCTGGCGGATTATGTGAATGCCGGATTAGCAGCACAGGTGCCTGACGGGTTATATGAGGACGGAGATTTTTCGGAAGCGGCTGTTCAGGCGTGTTATGTGGAAGGAGCCAGATACGCAGCGCCTCTTTCGGTGGAAACAACAGCACTTTTTTATAATACCGACATGGTATCCCAGGTTCCCGAAACATGGGAGGAACTGGTGGAACAGGCGGTGTCCGGCGGGGGTGTGTCTTTTGACGCTACCAGCATTTATTATGATCTCGGATTTGTGAGAGCCTGCGGCGGATATATTTTTAAATACGAAAACGGCGCCTATGATGTAGCCGATATCGGACTGGCGAATGAGGGTGCAGTTACGGCATATGAATTTATCAATGCTTTGTGCAACGAGCATAATCTGCTTTCGGCAGACGTTACAGCGGACATAGCAAGGAGTAATTTCCAGAATGGCCAGACAGCCTATTTCATCGGAGGCCCCTGGGATATCGACGGCTTTACTTCCGCGGGAACGAGTTTCGGTGTAGCCGAGATGCCGACTTTTAACGGACAGCCGTTTGTCACGCCGGTGGGAACCCAGGTGAGCTTTGTGAGCAATAAGAGCGACAGCCAGGATAAAGCATGGGAAATGATCATGTACCTTATTGACAAGGGTGCTATGGAAATGTATGAGAGCGGCGACAGGATTCCTGCAAAGTTATCCGATCAGGCGAATGAAGCCATCCAGAGCAATGAGTACTCCAAAGCATTTATTGCCCAGATCAACAATGGAGAGCCCATGCCTACAGTATCGGAAATGGGGCAGCTGTGGGGCATTCACACGAATAATATCCGTTCCATGTGGACAGGGGAACTGACACCGCAGGAAGCTGCAGAGAATATGGTGAAACAGCTGGAAGAGGCGGTTGCGTTGATGAATTCAGGAAAATAGATTGAAAAATCAAAGATTTTTCAACTTTCTATTTAAGCAGTATCGCAAGCAGGCTTGCGATATGCATGGGGATTAGAGTGAAAAAAGTCAGCGTTGCAGACTTTTTCACTCAGGAGAATGCCTGAAATACGGCATTCTCCGCACGGATTTGAGGCACAGCAAAACGCCAAAAACGGGCATTTTTTCCACGGATTATGAGATTCCGCAAAGCGGGATCATGGGGGTTATTATGAGAAAAAAGAACAATGCAAAGGCCTACGGTTATCTGTTTCCGGCACTGTTGTCGATTCTGATTGTTACGTGCCTGCCGATTGTATATACCATTGTGATTTCTTTCACAAATTACAACATGTATCATCTGAGTGATTTTTCTTTTGTCGGATGGGAAAATTATCTGACTGTTTTTTCGGGCAGTATAAGACATGTATTTTTTCCGGTGCTGGGATGGACGGTGTGTTTTGCGGTGATCAGTACACTCGGCTCCTACGCGACAGGACTTATTCTGGCTATTCTTCTGAACAATCCCCGCATGAAGGAGTCAAAAATCTACAGATCTGTTCTGATCGTGCCGTGGGCGCTGCCGTCCACGATAGCGATTCTGGCATGGCAGGGACTGCTGAATGAACAGTATGGAGGAATCAATAATCTGCTTCATGCGGCAGGAATCGCATGGAACGTTCCGTGGCTTACGGATCCGTTCTGGGCGCGCACGGGAATCATTATTGTTAATATATGGCTGGGATTTCCTTATATGATGAATGTCTGTCTGGGAGGTCTGCAGGCTATTTCCAATGATTACTATGAGGCGGCCAGGATAGACGGCGCTACAAAGTTCCAGTGTTTTAAAAGCATAACGCTGCCTATGGTTACAAAGCTTTCCGTTCCGCTGGTGATATCTACTTTTGCATCAAATTTTAATAATTTCGGCAATATCTTTATGATCACCCAGGGCGGGCCGGCGCGAGTGGACAATCAGTTTGCCGGGTATACGGATATACTGGCCAGCACTACCTATAAAATGACAACATGGTCGAACAGGTACGAATTATCGGCAACTTTCAGTGTACTGATCTTTATCATCGTTGGGACGTTTACGCTGATCAACATGCATATGTCCGGGTCATTTAAGGAGGTGGATTAGAGATGGGACATAGAGGAAACGGAGACAAAAGGAGCAGCAAAGAAGAAGACGGCAGGGTGTACTCCCATGGAAAGAAAGAACAGAAAGCTGTCTATTGTGAAAAGATATCTCCTTCAGAGCGCAGAACGTTGTGGATCAGTAGGGCGGTGATCTGGATCACAATGATCATGGTGATCTTTCCGGCATTGTGGATCGTTATGTCATCTTTTTCAGCAGGAGACAGTTTTTTCTTATCATCACTGTTTCCGGATAAATTCAGCACGGAGCATTATGTGGATCTTTTCAGGGAGACCAACTTTCTGCTTTGGGTGTGGAATTCTTTGAAGCTGTGCCTGATCGTGGCGGTCATTCAGCTGGTTCTGACGTCTCTGGCAGCCTATGCCTTTGCCAGACTGCGGTTTACTGGCAGGAAGTACGGACTGATGTCGCTTCTTGTGCTGCAGGTTTTTCCAAACAGTATGGCGGTGGCGGGTTATTATATTCTGATTTATAAATTTGGACTTGTAGACAGTAGCCTGGCGTTGATTTTTGTGCTGGCAGGAGGGAGCGCTTTTAATATATGGCTTCTGAAGTCATATATCGACGGAATCCCCGTAGAGCTGGATGAGGCGGCATTGGTGGACGGCGCCAATCAGTTTCAGGTCTTCTATAAAGTGATCCTGCCTCTTGCAATGCCTCAGTTAGCAGTACTTTTTCTTTTTTCTTTTATAGCTACATACAGTGAATATGTGATCACTTCCATTTTCCTGCAGACACCGGGAAAAATGACGCTGGCTTTAGGGTTACAGTCGTTTATCAGTGATCAGTTTGCAGCACATTGGACGATGTTCTCGGCAGCGGCTGTGATTTCTTCACTGCCGATTATGGTGGTTTTTATGTGTCTGCAGAGATTCATCCAGAACGGTCTGGTAGCCGGCGGGGTGAAAGGGTAATGAAAACTATCAGAATCAGTTAATCAGAAGCGGAGCATGGTGCCTTGTGTTCCGTACACGAAAGGGGAAGCAAAATGAAAAGAAGAACTTTGAGAATGGTAACTGCGGCAGTTCTTGCCGCAATACAGTTAGGCGCGGGACTGCCGGTTTATGCACACACAAATACCGGCGCAGTTAACACAGGCAATTTTATCAGGGGTGTGGATGTCTCCACACTTGATATGCTGGAAGATCTGGGAGCGGCATATTATCAGAATGGTACGCGGAATGATGCACTGACCATTCTGCGCAATAACGGCGCAAATTATGTCCGCCTGAAGCTGTGGGTAGATCCTTATGATGAAGCAGGGAATGCATACGGCGGGGGAAATAATGGCTATGCAACTACCCTTGCTCTGGCCAAGCGGGCCAAGAGTCTTGGAATGGGAGTGCTGATTGATTTCCATTTAAGTGATTTTTGGGCGGATCCGGCAAACCAGATCAAACCAAAGGCATGGAAGAATTTAACATTTCCGGAGTTAAAGAATACATTGTATGATTACATGAGAACCACATTGAACAATTTTGCCGCAGAAGGGATCGTGCCGGAAATGGTACAGGTCGGAAATGAAATATCCACCGGTATTCTGCATAATGATGGAAAAGTCGGTGACGGAAATAATGATTTTTCCAGACTGGCGGAATTGCTCGGATCAGCCATTTCCGGTGTCAGAGCATCTGCGGCCTCCGGCACAAAAATCATCCTGCATTTAGACCAGGGTGGAAAGAACTCTTTGTATACGTGGTACTTCGGAGAACTGCTTGCAAAGTCGCCGAACCTTGACTTTGATGTATTCGGACTTTCCTATTATCCGATGTGGCATGGCACAATGGAAGGATTGCAGTATAATTTGAACTATCTGGCATCAACATATAATAAAGAAGTCTGTGTTGTTGAGACTGCGTATGCATGGACCACCGAGGATGGCGATGGTGTCGGCAACGTGTTTATAAGCGGTGATGAAGCGGTAGGCGGTTATCCGGCTACAGTCCAGGGACAATTTGAATTTATGAATGATCTTGAAACGGTTATTCTCAATATTCCAAATGATAAAGGGATAGGATACTTCTATTGGGAGCCTGAGTGGGTACCGGTTGAGGGTGGTACATATGCTTCCGCTGCCGGAGTGGCATACAAAAATGATACTGTTACGCCGAGTAATACATGGGACAATATGACGCTGTTTGATTTTAAAGGCAACGCTCTGGATTCCATGAAAGTATTAAACCAGCCGACACAGAACCTGCTTTCCAATATAAGCTTTGAGGCAGACGGCGCGGCGACTGCACTGTCAGACTGGAATGTGTGGCTCAGCGATTCGACTGCGGAGGGAACGGTAAAGACAGAATACGGCAATGCCTATGATGGTGAATATAAGTTAACGTTCTGGGATGATGAAGCCTATAGCTGTTCTGTTTATAAAACCTTTACCAACCTGCCCAACGGAACATATCAGTTCTCCGTCTGGGCAATGACAAACGGTAAACAGGATACACTTCAGCTTTATGCCAAGAACCATGGAGGAGAAGAGGTTAATACTGCAATTACCACAAGTGATATAAACTGGAACAGGTTTACGCTTGACAATATCGTGGTGACAAATAATGCACTGGAAATCGGTGTTTATACGGTTGCAGGTGCCAATGACTGGTGTAATCTGGACTTGGCGGTTTTGAGAAAAGTTGATTAACAGTGTAAAAAAAACTGCGGTAACAGTTTGGACGAAAGCTGAACTGTTACCGCAGTTCTCCAATTTGATAAAACCTCTTGACTGCCTCCATAAATACAGCTATGATGATGTTAGAAGGAAAGGTTTGCCAGTAAGTGTATCATGGCAGGTTTTTTAGGAATAAACATATATAGGATGAATCATCATAGGAAAGGAGGTACAGGATGAGCGGGATGACAATCAATGGCAGTAACAATGGAATTTTTAAGTCTTATTCCCGGATTTCCAGCGGTAAGAGAATCAATTCCGCGGCGGATGATGCGGCCGGGCTTGCGATTGCGAAGAAAATGCAGCGGGAAGAGACCGGGCTGAGTGTGGGTGCCGAGAATGCGAAAGCCGGCATTGGAGCCTTGAATGTGGCAGACGGTGCGCTTGGAGGAATGACAGATTATTTACAGAGAATCCGGGATCTTGCACTGCGCTCTATGAACGGATTGAACTCTGCGGAAGATAAGCAGATTTATCAGAACGAGATTGATCAGCTGAAACAGGGTATTCAGTCGCTGGCCAAGAATACTTCATTCAATGAGCAGAAGCTGTTAGACGGAAGCAAAGCGGATATGGGTATTGCGACCAATCCCAATGGCGGCGGTATGAAGATCCAGATGGAGAACTCTACATTGGAGGCGCTTGGCATTGCGGATCTGGATGTAACGTCGGCAGATTTCAGCCTGGATTCCATTGACAAGGCACTGGATATGGTTTCTTCCAGAAGAGGAAGTCTGGGAGCAGCGACGAATCGTCTGGAACATACCTATAATTACAATACCAGAGCGTCCCTGGAACAGCTGGGAGCAAGAAGCCGTCTGGAGGATCTGGATATTCCGAAGGCAGTCTCCGAGAAGCAGAAGAAAGAAGTTCTGGGACAGTATCGGATGATGATGATGCGGCAGCAGATGAACCATAAGAACATGATCACAGGTATGTTTTTCTGAGACCATGAAATATTAAGAAAATCTAAGAGCGAAAGAATAAGAAGAGTCTGTACATCGAAGCAAGGTGTACGGACTCTTTTATTTTAGTTAACGACATTAGAAATTTCGTTTTCGGCCTTGCAGGTGCTTCCGTATATGGCTCCTGCAAGAGCCAGAAACAGAAATTTGTTATGTCGTTTACTTATAGGTATAGGATTTGGCTGTCAAAAGGTGTTTCAGCCGGCTGAGGGGGCATCCATGCCCGCAAATTGCTGAGTAGTATTTTCTGCTTGACAAAGATGATATGAAAGTGTATGATAAATCCAACAAGAGTAATCAATGAACCGTGCATTCGCACATTCAGGCATATTCTGCCGCTTACTCAACATGACAAATCAAATAGCGGCAGGAGCGAAGCGTTGAACATGATTGTGTTTCATGGGACCGGCTGCAGTGCACGGACTATTTTGCATTGATGTGGACTGAAATACAGCGCAGGACAGTAACTTCCTTCCGTCGTAGCAAGAAGGAGGGTAAACCATATGGAACATGCAGTTGTTGGAAGAGAGGAATTTTTTATGGCGATTGAGGGAGGAAAGGCGAAATCTTATACGGTGGCGGATATTGAGGCGCTTCCGGAAGGAGAACGGGCGGAACTGATCGATGGTGAGATGTTTATGATGGCAACGCCGACGTTGACACATCAGGATCTTCTGATGCAGATGAGTGTTGATATCGGATTGTATATCAGGGAGCACAGAGGGAAGTGTAAAGTTCTTCCGGCACCTTTTGCGGTCTATATCAAAAATGATGAACGCAATTATGTGGAACCTGATATTGCGGTGATCTGCAATCCGGACAGACTGGACGAGAAGGGCTGTCACGGCGCGCCGGACTGGGCTGTGGAGATTCTCTCACCGTCAAGCAGGTACATGGACCGCGTGAGAAAACTGGCACTTTATGAAGCGGCGGGTGTACGTGAGTACTGGATTGTGGATCCGCAGCAGAAGAGCGTTACGGTACATCATTTTGAACGTAAATCGGAACCGGTGCAGTATAACTTTTCCGAGAAGGTAAAAGCAGGTATCTATGACGACTTTTATGTTGATTTCAGTGAGTGGAAGTAGTGGAGGAAGTAGTGAAACCGGAAAATTTCCTTGCATTCACACAGGAACTGTTGTATACTCTCTTTGGTGGGAAACGGAGGTTTCCGGTATTACATAGAAGCATATGATACGGATAGGACGGGAACCACTCACAATTTAATAACAGGAAAAGTTCTTCGGGGTTGGGTGTGATTCCCTACCGGCGGTATAGTCCGCGACCTGTTACAGCATGGCAATATGTTCTGCAGAATGCCGATCGAGAGATTGGAGGATAAGAGCAATTTTGAACATGATGTTGTAATGGCTGATTTGGTGCAATTCCAAAACCGACAGTAAAGTCTGGATGAGAGAAGAAACGACAGGATGACACGCGGCGGTGCCGTGTGGAAGATTGTTTGCTTTGCTTTATTACCCCGAGACGTTTGTTTCGGGGTTTTTTGCACGAGAACTTTTTCCGACAAAATTTTGGACAGGAGCGAAGTGCTCCGGAATGGAGGAAAAATGGGTAACGGATTATTACAAAGTATTGCGGACAATGCGACATTCGTGTTAGTCTGCGTAGGTGTGGCTGTGGGGTTGTTTGCGATCGCATATGCGGCGGAGAAGTATGTGTATAAGAGGGACGGCATCACGGAACGGATTTTAAGTACCAGAAAGATCACGATGATAGGGCTTTTTTCTGCACTGGCTGTGATTCTGCATATATTTGACTTTCCGATTCCGTTTTTAGCACCCGGATTTTATAAACTGGATTTCAGTGAGATTCCGGCGCTGGTGGGCACTTTCGCCTTCGGTCCTGTAGCCGGTGTAATGATCGAGTTCTGCAAAATTTTGCTGAAACTGGTGATCAAGGGAACCAGCACCGCATTTGTGGGTGATCTTGCCAATTTTGTGATTGGCTGCAGTCTGATTCTGCCCGCATCGATTATATATATGTTTAAGAAAACAAGGAAAAGAGCGTTCCTGTCCTGTATAGCCGGTTCCATGATCATGACGGTATTCGGAACGGCATTCAACGGTATATATCTGCTTCCGGCATTTTCTGCACTTTTTGGTATGCCCATGGAGGCGATTATTGCGGCGGGCGCGGAGATCAACGGCAATATCAATAATGTTACGTCTTTCGTATGCTTTGCGGTGGCACCGATCAATATTATCAAGAGCGTGGCGGCATCCGGCGTGACGCTGCTGATCTATAAGCCGCTCAGCCCGATCCTGAAGACGGCGCATATCTCTGCGGAGCGGAAAGATAAGATCGCGGTGGAAAGATAGGAAAGCGCTGAGAAAGTGCTTTTGTACGGTATAGGAAATTTACGGGATTTTTTGCAGAAACAAAAACGAAATTTTTATGTTGTTAACTTAAGTTGTTAACTATAAAAACAGAATAATATTCATCTTACAATTTTGTAAGATGAAAAAGGGAAAATGTAAGCAGATTCGATGGATTACATTTTCCCTTTTTGCTATGGTATAGGAAATTCTCTGGTAGGGGGAAATATATTTAGGAAGGATAACTGTCTTTTTAGGTAAAAAAGGTGTTATATATATGAAGGTGAATTAAGGTAATATTAAGGTTTCACTATTTTGATTTTAAGAATTGACTGCTATGATGTTCCCGTAGACAGGAAAGAGCGGTTAAGGCGGGCCGTCGCCGGAGCAGGCAGAATGCACCGGCTTGAGAAGATGTTAGATGGTTATGGAGAAGCATTTGCATATAAATGAAGACAACTACAGGGCAGGATCGTTACATATATATGTATAGAAGGGTTTTCGATGCGGGAAACGCTTCGTTCAGGCAATAAATGACTGCGGAAATAACGATTTTTAAAGAATAGAAAATGAATGGAATCGAATTTTACAAAACCGAAAATGAAATTTTAATGTCATTAACTATAAATGTTCGGGAGCAAAACAGGAGGAGTAATTATGGATGCACTGGTTGAGATCAGGGATATGTGCAAAACGTACAATCCCGGAGAGAATGAAGTAAAGGCGTTGGATCACGTAAGTCTGACAATCCGTGAGAAGGAGTTCGTTGCAATCATCGGACATTCCGGTTCCGGTAAATCGACACTGATGAATATGCTGGGATGTCTGGATGTGCCGACCAGCGGCAGTTATTATCTGCACGGACATGACGTGGCGGGCATGTCGGATGATGAACTGTCGGATATCCGTAATCAGGAGATCGGCTTTATTTTTCAGGGATTTAATCTGATTCCCAGCCTGACGGCCCTTGAAAATGTGGAATTGCCGCTGATCTACCGGGGTGTTGGAAAACGGGAACGGACGGAATTGTCCGACCGGGCGTTAAATAAAGTGGGTCTGGAAAACCGTAAGGATCATAAACCGTCGGAGATGTCCGGCGGTCAGCAGCAGAGAGTGGCCATTGCCAGGGCCATAGCCCAGGCACCACCCATTATTCTTGCCGATGAGCCTACCGGAAATCTGGATTCCAATTCCACAAGAGAGATCATGGGAATTCTCAAAGGACTGCATGAAGAGGGCAGAACCGTGATTCTGATCACACATGATAATGAGATTGCGGCTCAGGCGAAGCGGGTGATCAAGATCATGGACGGAAAGATCGTGGAAGACTATGAGAACGAGATACAGCAGGCCGGCTGACATGGTTTCGGAGATACGATTAACGAGATCTGTGCAGGAAACCAGCCGGGTAAAAAATAAAAATGAAAAAAGGCAGAAAAGTAAAGGGAGCAGAAAATAATATGTCGGACATAGAAAAGACAGGACGGGTAGAACTTAAAAAGAAAGAGCAGGAAGAAAAGGATATGAAAGAAGAAATGAAAACAGCAGATTCCGGTAAAAAGAGTGAAAATACGGTAAGTACTGCAGAGGCGGGCGGACAGACAGAGAAAAAGGGCAGGAAGCATAAGGATAAGAAAGAGAAAGTACCGGGGACACCTATGGATAAGAAGAAAAAGAAGAAGATCATAAGGCGGTGTGTCATCGGCGGTGTGGCCGTGGTGATCGTGCTTTTCATGGTAAGCAATTCTATTGCCGCAAAAAATGCCGGGACGGTGGTTTATACGACGACCGCTGTCATACAGGATATAGAGCAGACCCTTAATACCAGCGGTACGGTCAGGAGCGAGGAGACGAAAAGCTATTTTGCCCCGGTGGCGGTGAAGATCGGCACAGTAGATGTAGCGGCGGGTGACAGCGTTAAGAAGGGACAGAGTCTCGTAAAGTATGACGGGGATGCTCTGGAAGAGGCAAAACAGATTGCGCAGTTAAAGCTGCAGGCCAGCGAAGGCGGCTATGAAAGTTCGATCCATAAAAATAATAAGTACATAGCAGAACTGGGAGAGGCAAATGTAAACCTTGCGGTGCTGGAACAGCAGATCACGGACAGCGAGAATTATGTCAGGGAACTGGAACAGAAGATTAATGATAAAAAGACTGCCCTTGCTCATGAGGGCACACTTTTACAGATCTCGCTTTTAGACTGGTCAGATAAGCCGGATTCGGATGAGTATCTGAATCTGCAGAAGCTGGTGCAGTACAATACATTTGAGCAGCAGAATAACAAAGATATCCTTGCATGGCAGAAGGAAGTGGATCTTTATCAGGAAAAAATTGCAGCTTACAAGGAATACCGTTCCGAGATGAAGTCCCAGAAGAGCAGTTCTGAGGGCGGCTCCATGGACAGCGGCAGCAAAAGCCAGCTTGAAGCCAATACACAGATGGAACGAATCAACGGACAGGAAACACTGGACGATATTGAGGAAGTGAAAGACGGTATTCTGGCTGATTTTGACGGAGTTGTTACGGAGATGGAGGCAGTGGAAGGCTCCGTTCCTCAGGAGGGAACAAAGCTTGTCACTGTGGAGAGTACGGAGAAAGTAAAGGTAGAGATCAATGTGTCAAAATATGATCTGGATAAAATTCAGATCGGACAGAGTGCATCTATTGATATTGCCGGAAAGAAATATGACGGAAAAGTGACCAAGATCGATCGTATGGCAACGACAAATCAGAGCGGTGCGGCGGTTGTAGGTGCGGAAATTGAAATCGAAAACCCGGATACGGCGATTTTCCTGGGCGTGGAGGCCAGAGTGGAAATCAGTACGGCATCGGTTTCAGGCGTAGTGGCAGTGCCCCTTGAGGTCATAAATACAGACATGGAAGGTGACTTTGTATTTGTGGCGGAAAACGGCGTGGCTGTGAAAAAGCGTATTACTACAGGCATTACTTCCGACAGCTTCAGTGAGGTGACAGAAGGTTTGGCGGAAGGTGAGACGATCATCATGACGACAGGGCAGAATCTGGAAGAAGGTATGCCCGTGACGGCTATCCCGCAGCAGTAGAAGACGATGAATGTTTGTCAAACTGTACAAATGCCGGCCGGAAGACTATGCGGCGGCAGGAAAGGGATAGGTCGATAGAATGGGACAAATATGGGAATATATAAAGATTGCCCTGATGAACATCAAGAGCAATAAAGGAAGGTCCATCCTTACCATGCTGGGTATCATCATCGGTATTGCTTCGGTGATTCTGATTATTTCCATCGGTAACGGAATGAGAAGCCAGATCAACGGCGAACTGGACAGTATGGCGGGCGGACAGGTGGCGCTTTACGTGAATGATTCCGTGGAAGGTAATGATGTGACTTTTACGGATGAGGATTTTGAACTGATTGAAGAAAAAGTAGAGCACGTCAAAGGTGTTACGCCGCAGTATCAGATGTGGGCCAATGCGGAAGGACGTAAAGGCAATTTTGACGCGCTGGTGTATGCAGGTAATGAAGCCTTGCAATACTGCGTGGCAAAAGAGCCGATGGCAAGAGGAAGGTATTTTACAGAAAGTGATTATCTGGCGGGCAATAAAGTGTGCGTCATCAATGAGACAAGTGCGAGAATGCTTTTTGGCACGACAGATGTGGCGGGCATGAACTTTGACGTGACGATTTACAACGTTACACAGGAGATGACCATCGTGGGTGTCCGGGAAGACAGTAAGTCCACAATGCTCTCCGCCTTAAACGGCAGCGGTTATCTGCAGGTGGAAATGCCGATTTCCACATTGGGATCAGGATACGGATTCTGGGTGGAAGATTTCCAGCAGTTCTATATTGTGGGAGAGAGTGCGGAATTTTCCACGCAGGTTGCGGCAGATTCTCTGCGGCTGATGGAAAATAAGCATAACACCCGCGGAGAGAATAAAATTCTGATGGAGAGTTTCGCGGATGCACAGTCACAGATTGACAGTATCTTAAGTGTGATTACGGTCTTTATCTCTTTTGTGGCAGCTATTTCGCTTCTCGTGGGCGGCATCGGCGTTATGAACATCATGCTGGTGTCGGTGACGGAGCGCACGCGGGAGATCGGAATCCGTAAGTCGCTGGGAGCGAGAACAAATTCCATCCTGCTGCAATTTCTGGCAGAGGCCGGTATCATCACGCTGATCGGTGGTCTGATCGGTATTGGGCTGGGCAGTCTCGGAGCGGTGGCAGTCTGCAGTGTGATGGGATTCCAGGCCCAGGTTAAGGCCACAACTGTGCTGTTTGCGGCAATTTTTTCCTCGGCGGTGGGTATATTCTTCGGAATCTATCCGGCGAAGAAGGCTGCGAAGCTGAGTCCGATCGAAGCACTGCGGCACGAATAGAATCAATAAACGGGCGGAACAAACAGAAAAAACCTCTGAGGCGGTGTGGAATGCAGCTTCGGGGGTTTTTCATTACGCTATCTCCTGTTGTGATGAATATGTATTTATTGTATAAACATTTAAAGCAACATATATGATAACATATACGAAATGGGCATCCTGTTATATGATATGTTTTATAGGAGGCGTAATATGGACGATAGAGATTTAGTGATAAAGCCCAAAAAGCCGAAAGGTGAAGATGGATATAAGACATTTTCGGTGAGAGTGAAAGAAGAACTGGTGGTACAGATTGACGCAATGTCAACATCAACAGGCAGAAGCAGAAATGAACTGATCGGGATACTTTTAGAATATGCAATCAGACACTGCAAAGTGGAACAATAACAGACTACGATCATGACAGAGTTTTTTTATCTGATATTTTTTGAAGATTATTATAAAGGGTTATGATGATGCAATATTTTTAACAGATTATGTCGTATATAGTTATTCTGCCGCATAGCCTTTTCTATAGGTCATATGTTGTAAAATAGAAATAAGGGGAGCCCGTTTGAAAGATTTCAACGAGCCCCCTTTTTATGGTATAGGAAATTCCTCGATTCTTGCAATAACTGTTTAGGGTCGGCCTTACAGCGAGCCAAACCTTGCATCAGATCTTGTCTTCACCACTCTTGACGATTACATTGACATCGTCCAATCCGGTCACATTCACGTTGCGGTTGACTTTCGCGTCGTAGGTATCCGCTTTGATGATCTCGGATAAGTCAATGCCGGTGGCTTCCTTCATGCTTTCAAATAATTTCGCCATAACAACGGGCACATTGCCGGCAACCTGATTGACGCCGTTGCTGTCGCCGTCTCCGCCGCCGATGATCGTGATCTTGTCGATCTGGCCGAGGGGTTCTGCGATCTTCGCCGCGATATCGGGCAGTACCTTGATCATCATTTCGGCTACGGCAGCCTTGTTGTATTTCGCGTAAGCCTCCGCCTTGCGTTCCATTGCTTCTGCCTCCGCAATACCTTTCGCCTGAATGGCTGAGGCTTCCGCCTCACCGACTGCACGGATACCTGCAGCTTCCTGCTCTTTGGAGAAGCGGTCTGCCTCCGCCTGAGCCTTTCTTGCCTCCGCTTCACGCTGGGCTTCGAACTGCTTTGCCTCTGCGTCTTTCTGCCGCTGGTAGAGGGCGGCGTCCGCTTTCTGCTGGGCGGCGTATTTGTCTGCTTCCGCCTGTTTCTTGACCTCCGCTTCCAGTGCACGTTCTTTAACCGCAACCTGCTTCTGTTTTAACTCGATCTCGCGTTCCTGCTTGGCGATATCCGCGTTGGCGGTGGTTACCTCGATGGTCTTACGCTGCTCCTCTTTCTGGATCTCGTAAGCGGCGTCCGCCATAGCCTTCTTGGTGTCGGCTTCCTGCTGTAACTCGGATTTCTTGATGGCCAGTTCATTCTGTTTCTTGGCGATCTCGGTCTGTGCGGCAACAGCGGCATCGTTAGATTCCTTGTCCGCGGCAGCCTGCGCCACTTTGATATCCCTCTCGCTCTCAGCCCTTGCGATTGCGGCGGTTTTCTTGATCTTTACGATGTTATCAATACCCAGATTCTCAATGACGTCGTTGCCGTCCACGAAGTTCTGTACGTTGAAGCTGACGATGTCCAGACCCATTGCAGCCAGGTCGGGCTCGGCGTTTTCTTTCACCAGATTGGCGAATTTCTGCCTGTCGGAAACCATTTCTTCCAGCCGCATTTTGCCTACGATCTCACGGACGTTGCCTTCCAGTACCTCTCTGGCAACACCGGCTATGTACTCGGTGTTTTTGTTTAAGAAGTTCTCTGCCGCGAGACGGAGCCTGTCGGCCTCGCTGCTGATCTTGATGTTGACGGTGGCATCTACATTGATGTTGATATAGTCTGCCGTGGGTACCGCGTTGCTGGTCTTGACGTCGATGGGGATCAGCCGCAGGTTCAGCTTATCCATACGCTCGAAGAACGGAATGCGGATACTCGCCTTACCGATAACAATCTTGGATTTCTTCTTGAAACCGGAGATGATGTACGCCATATCCGGCGGCGCTTTGACGTAGCCGATGGCCATGAAGAAGATAAACAGAACCACCAGAATGATAATGATCAGTGCCGGTAAACCAATTGTTTTCATTGTAATTCCCCTCCTGTAATTTTTTTGTTGACATGAAAGATACGAAGTACACCGTGATACATGCCGGTATGACAGCCGGAAGTTCTATGGGCGGTGTACAGGAATGCCGTATCTTATAGAAAAGTGAAACGAGATACAGTATTCTGGTTACAGTATATCTTATTCCGGCGTGAAATGATATAGAAATCCGCAGAAAATTTGACAGGAAACGACATCCCAAATTGTCAGCCAAAACATGCAGGCATATAAAAATCTCCATTTGTCTTCTTGTCAAATTGATAAATATATGTTATGGTGTTATACATAATAATATAACAGTATGAACAGCAGGAGGGGAGAACAATTAAGCTGATAATTTCAAATGTGTCAGGCATACCGATCTACGAACAAATTAAACAACAGGTAAAAGCGGCTATTTTGTCTGGAGAACTGCAGGCAGAAGAAGCATTACCTTCCCTGAGAACGCTGGCTAAGGATTTGAAGATCAGTGTTCTGACAGTTACAAGAGCCTATACTGAACTGGAACAGGAAGGTTTTGTCAAGAATGTTCAAGGCCGCGGCTGTTTTGTACTGGGGAGCGGTTCCGAACTTATGAAAGAGCAGCTAATCTGTAAAGTGGAAAATAATTTAACAGAAGCTATAAAAGCGGCGAAAATTGCTAACCTGTCTAATGAGGAATTACATCATCTTTTAGATATTTTATTGGAGGCGGATGCAGATGACTAATTATTTGGAAGTAACAAACCTGTCGAAGTCTTTTGACAGCTTTCAACTTCATAACATTACTTTCACACTCCCCAAAGGCTATATTATGGGGCTGATCGGGCCGAACGGATCCGGTAAAACAACTACTATTAAACTCATTTTAAATATGCTCAAACGTGATGAGGGCAAAATCAAAATTATGGGGCTGGACAATATCGCAGATGAGCAAAAAGTAAAGGCAGAACTTGGCGTTGTGTTCGATACCAACTATTTCAGCGATGATTGGAAGGTCGCGCAAGTCGAGAAGTCTGTCTCTGTTTTCTATCCTGACTGGAATTCGGAACGGTTTGCTGAAATGCTGCGAAAGTTCCATATCGCTCCGGCTAAAAAGGTGAAAGAACTTTCAAAAGGGATGCAAATGAAGTTAATGCTGGCCTGTGCGTTTTCTTACGATGCAAAGCTGTTGATTTTGGATGAACCCACCAGCGGCCTTGATCCTGTTTCCAGAGATGAACTTCTTCAGATTCTATCGGAGTATATAGAGGACGGAGAACACAGTGTTTTGTTCTCCACCCATATTACCGGCGATTTGGAGCGAGCTGCTGACTACATCACATATATAAGCTATGGGGAACTGTTTTTCAGCGGTGTCAAAGATGAATTTGTAGATATGTTTCGTATCGTCAAAGGGGGAATGAATGAATTGTCTGCCGATCTCGAGGCAAAAGCTGTCGGTATCCGCACATTCCCCACGGGTTTCGAAGCTCTGGTCAAAACCGAAGATATTGGAGCGTTTTCAGATTTGGATATTGAACCGGTTACCATTGACGAAATCATTGTGTTTACGAGCAAGAAAGGTGAAGCTTATGAGTAATATATTGAAAGCCGCAAAACTGGATTTTTCCCTTGTAAAACCGTATGTCAAAGTGATCAGTTTTACTATGCTTTTCCCTATCGCTTTTGCAGCCATCAATCGTTCTATGCTGACGGGAATTTCTTTTGCTATGTGTTTTATTGCCATGACAACAGGCTACACATTTTCCATCACAGAAAGGAATCATATGGATCGCCTATATGGGATTTTGCCGGTGAAAAAATGTGAAATGGTGATTGGGCGATATCTGTTTGTTTTTGCGCTGGGGACGTTTGCTCTGGTAATTTCACTTATTACCCATCCGATTGTACTGCGTGCAATGGGCGAAAGTGTTGAGCTGTTCGATGTTATCAGTGCAGCCGTTGGCGGCCTGTTCCTGTTTGCCCTTTACACAGTGTTTCAGATTCCCGGATACTATAAATTCGGCTCCATCAAGGGCCGGGTGTTTATGTATATTCCGACAGCAGGTTTTTTAGTGACTTTATTTCTTCTTCCTAAACTGCCCGCAAATAATTCCATGATCAATGTGGCTGCCAGTTCCCCGGGTTTGCGTGTCGTACTTGCAATCTTGTCTGTTGTTATTATGTATGCTGTGTCGATCTGGTTTTCTGTCCGGATTATGAAAAACAAAGAAATGTGAGGCCGGGAAGAAAAAGATAATGATCGAGAGGCAAAGTGATAGATATGGGAGAATATGTACTTACAACAAGCGGGCTTTGTAAAAATTACGGGAAAAATCAGATATTAGAAAATGTATCAATATCAGTGCCTTCAAAAAGCATTTATGGACTTATTGGGGAAAATGGCTCTGGTAAGACAACCCTTTTCCGTATTTTGGCTGGTCTGACACAACAATTTTCCGGTACATTTTCAATCAAGAACGCAACATCTCTACGAGAATTATCGGAGATCCGTAGAAGGATTGGCTTTATGATTGAGATGCCGGCTCTTTATCCTGATATGACGGCATTACAAAACATTTTCATCCAACAGATTCAATATGACGGTTGTAAAGATGCTTCAAAGGCCGTTGATATGTTACAAAAAGTTGGTTTAAAAGCCCAGGAAAATAAAAAAGCACGACACCTTTCTTTAGGCATGAAACAACGCCTTGCTTTGGCGATTGCCCTATTGAACAATCCGGAACTTCTTATTTTGGATGAACCTGTCAACGGACTTGATCCAATGGGAATTATTGAGATCAGAGAATTGCTGCTGTCACTGAATCAATCTTATGGCATTACGATTATTGTATCAAGCCATAATTTAAGCGAGTTAGAACATATTGCTACACACTATGGATTTTTGCATAAAGGAAAGCTATTACGAGAAATTTCATCTTCCGCTATTCCACAATCACCTGACGGTTTGGAACGCTTTTATAAAAATATGTTGGAGGAAGGAAAATGAAACGATTAATGAAAGCAGAGCTATATAAATTCAAGCATGAAAAAATCACTTGGATTATTTCAGCGATTCTTATTGCCTGTGCGTGCATTTCTATTTTTAGCAATACATATGCCAGTGCTGAAGATACCTTTATTAATTTAGGAAAAGATGTAATGGTTCTATATTTGGCATGTGCGATTTATGCAGGAATATCACTTGCAGATGAGTTTGGTAATCGAACGATTATCCATATTATTACACGTGGATACAGCCGCATACAGTTTTTATTAGCAAAGGTCATTCACTATTTGTTTGGATGTACTTTGATTATAATTAGTTATTTAGCTGTATCTACTGTAATAGCAGTAGTAGATTTGGGTATACGGACTTCCGCCTCAGCCCTTATACGCCACATGATACGTTCCGTATTCGGGGGATTACCTTTTTACTTTGCTATGGCAATGGTTTTCTTCTTCTTTGTGATTGTAACAAGAAAAGGAGCGTTGTCTATTGCGGGTTCAGTTGCGTTTTCAATTATCTTTGTTGTCTTTACAAATAAGGCATATTCTGCCCGGACATTTCCAGAACAGAGCTGGTTACGATTGATTCCGGCCGTACAGTTATCTGGGCTTTATGATGGCTCATTGATACTAGAGGACTATTTGCTTACATTCACTTTATCTGTCATTTCCATTTGTGCTATATTTCTTGTGTGTGCCACAGTTATTCGTAGAGTCGAGCTGGGCCGAACCTGACAAAGTATGAAACCTTGGAATTATGGCTGTTCCTGATAAGAGGCAATCGTAAGAAATGCGCGCCTTACAACACCACCGTAAAGCAGCTTCCACCTCCCTCGGCGTCGCTCACCTGAATACTTCCCCCGTGCGCTTTTACAATTTCATAGGCGATGGACAGCCCCAGTCCGAAGTGATCCTTCGTACTGCGGGACTTTTCCACCCGGTAGAAGCGGTCAAAGATACGCTTTTTGTCTTCATCCGAGATACCGATGCCGTTGTCCGTGACGGACAGGTGGAATTTATCTTTCTGCCTTGTAAGGGACAGGCGGATCTTACCGTGTTCGGGCGTATAACTGATGGCATTGTGCAGCAGAATGGAGAGCACCTGGCTGATCCGCGCTGGGTCTGCGGTGCACGGCGGAAGGGCGCCTTCGGGAATCCGGATGGACAGGGCGATGTCTTTTTCCTGTGCCAGCGGTTCGAAGGCCTCGTAGGTGTTCATGAGCAGTGTATCCAGTTCCGTGGGTTCCATGCGGACAGGAAAACGGTGGTTGTCCGACTGCGACAGGGTGAGCATGTCACTGACCAGCGAAGAGACGCGCAAACCCTCCTGCCAGATCGTTTTCAGAAAACCTTCCTGCCGTTCCGGCGGCGCGGTGCGGCAGCATTCCGCTGCAGACAGAATAACGGACAGAGGCGTGCGAAGTTCATGGGAAGCGGAGGCGATGAAGAGAGCCTGCTTCTCCTGATTTTCGATGATAGGTCTGAGCAGTCTGCCGGTAAAGAACCAGGAAAAAATGCCGAGCAGCATGACTGCGGCAAGGTCTATCAGCAGAAAGCGGAAACGCTGTTCATAGATTTGCTGTTCCAGTTTTTGCAAAGAAGAGAGAACCGTGATTTCCAGGACAGAGTTGGACGTACCCATGGTGATGTAACTCCCGTAATATTTGCTCTGCCTGGACGGGGAGAAGAAATCATATTCCATATGGGCAAGCGGGCTGTAGGCATTCGCTTTGACGCCGACTTCCGCCGGAAATTGTGCGGTGTAGGCTTCTTTGCTTTCCTGTAAAAGTAAATCTCTCGCAGCATTTTCATCAGGACCGTTTAACTGGTTGAAGAGAAAGGGCGTGCCGTTATCCAGAACAAAGAACAGATAGTTGCCCTGTGCTTCCATCTTGGACAGCCATTCCATGGAGATTACGGTCTGCTGTTCCAGATTGGTGGAAATGGTATTGATATCGTTTTTAAATGCCTGAAACTGGTTGCGGTATAATCCCGTCTCCGATACGTACAGGTAACAGAGGGACATGACGATCATGATGACGGCGGTGATTCCCGTGCACAGCAGCGTCAGGCGCAGATGTACTTTTTGGAACATGCGGGTGTTCTCCTTATAAACGGTTCAGCTTCATGTCTCCTGCAGACTGTATCCGACCCCCCGGACGGTTTTGATCTGCAGGCTGCTTCCTGTGATCTGTAATCTGCGGCGCAGAAAATGAATGTAGTTGTCCAGATTGCCTTCTTCCACGTCACTCTCCGGTCCCCAGACTTTGAGCAGCAGGGTACCGCGTTGTAAGGTTTTTCCCAGAGAGTGAACGAATATTTCCATCAGCGCAGCCTCTTTTTTCGAGAGAGTACAGGTGCCCTGCGGACCTGTAAGAATACATTCCGACGCCTGCCATGAGATGTCCGCTACGGAGAAGGTGTCGTTCACTGTGAGGGTATGCGGTCTTCTGGTGACGCAGCGGATCCGTGCCATCAGTTCTTCGAAGGCAAATGGTTTCACCAGATAGTCGTCCGCCCCCAGATCCAGCCCGGTCACTTTGTCGGAGAGTGTTCCGAGGGCTGTGATGAGGATCACCGGGGTGGTGATTCCTTTGCTTCTAAGCTCCGTCAGCACGTCAGTCCCCTCCTTGCCGGGAAGCATTCTGTCAAGCAGGATTACGTCGTATATATTCTGTTCCCCGTAGAAAAGCGCTTCCTCGCCGTCCAGACAGGAGTCCACGGTGAAGTGTTCCGTCTCCAACTGATAAGTCAGGGTGTCGTTCAGGTGTCTGTCGTCTTCCGCAAGTAAGATTCTCATGAAGAGTGTTCCTTTCTTATAAATTTGTATGAATCTAATGTTCTTTTGTTGTTCTGGTATAGGAAATTCCTCCGCTTATCCGAGTTTGCGAAGCGGATCTCGCAAAGTTATTTGCGATGGTATAGGAAGTTTCTACGCTTATCCGAGTTTGCGAAGCAAACTCGCAAAGTTAATTTGCGAAGCAAATTTACTTTTATCATAGCACAGCAATCTTTATTTATCCTCTAAAAAGTGTGTTTTATTTTTGCACATTTCTAATTTGTACACACCGGCCGGAGAAAACAGGGTTTTTATCTCTAAAAAAGTTTCTCTATTTTTAGAGATTATTTAGAGGAAAGGTTGTTATGATGAGAATTGTAAAAGGGGATGAAGCTTTGAAAGGCGCCGAAAAAGCAGAGTTATCTCAGAGTAACCGTCGTCAGTGCAGTTGCTGAATCGGTTTTAGAGGTAAATCACTTCCCGGGAATAAAGCAAGAATATATAAGTTAAGGATGGACGGAAAATGAACAGGAGCAGACATGATATATGTAGAAAAAGAAAAGGCAAAAGATTTTTAGCCGGTGTATTGGCCTTTATGATGGCAGCTGCGCTTCTGGGAGGCTGCGGAAATAGTGAAACACCGGACGGCAATATACCGGACGGCCGGATAGAAGATAATGGGAACGGTTCCGGGAACGAACAGACACCGGATCAGACAGACGGAATACCGACGGGAAGATATATGGAAGAAGTGACAGATATGTCGGAAAGCTTGTCCGGCTACCGGAATGGAATATACAGGCTTTCTGACGGCGGGCTTGTAATTACTGATCCGGAGAAACATATGCTGGTATCTAAGGATGACGGGATCTCCTGGGAGCAGAACAGGCAGGACTGGCTGGCTGTGATTTTACGGGATGCGGGATTTGTTTCCGAATATGATGTGGGAACGGAAGGCAGTGTGGGAGTCGTTTATATGAAGCAGCCCGCTGGCGGTGGTAAGGCGGCAGGAGACGGACGAAACGGCGACGGTGACAGCGAAAATGACAGTGAAGAAGGCAGCGGACAGGATCAAATCGAAGAAACTGGCAGTACAGCGGGTGAAGAAGCCCCGGATGAAGCAGGAGAAAATAACGGGACGACAGACCAGGCTGAAGACGGTGACGAGGGCGCAGACATTTGGACGGAGGTGCAGTCTGCAGCGTTGGTAGTGCGACCGGACGGCACCCGGATTGATGTCACAATGCCGGAGCAGGATGTTTTTCCTTCCCATATCTGGATCAAGGATGATGGCAGAATTTTTCTGGGCACGGATGGAGTTGATCTGTATGAAGTGGCTGAGGATGGCACCTGTGAACTGTATCTGAGTCTGGATGACAGTCCGCAGATTATAAAATTCGTGGAAAACCGCATGGTTATTGACGGATATAACTTTGAGGAACTTCTCATTTATGATATGGATGAAAAATCTTATATGGAAGACGATGCACTGACAGACTTTTTTCACGAGAATTACAGTGACAGGAGCTTTAACGGCGGCAGTTTTTATGATTTGTTCTTTTTTCCCGGAGAGGAAGGGGTATTGTATCTGGCGGCGGAGAACGGGCTGTACCGGCATGTATTGGGCGGCGGTGCCATTGAACGGGTGATTGACGGTAATCTTACCACATTTGGTAATCCGGCCTATAATTTGATCAGTATGACACAGTCAAAAGACAATGATTTTATAGCGATATTTACGGATGGGAGGTTTGTACGGTTTGTTTATGATCCTGATGTGCCCACTGTGCCTTCAGAAAGGATCAAAGCATACAGCTTAAAAGAAAACAACGCATTACGGCAGGCCATTAGTCTTTATCAGACGGCAAATCCTGATGTTTATGTGGAATATGTGATCGGCATGGGTGAAAATAATGCTGTTACGAAGGAAGATGCCATCAAGAAACTGAACACAGAGATTATGGCAGGCAACGGGCCGGATCTGCTGATTCTGGATGATCTGCCGATGGAGTCTTATATAGAAAAAGGACTGTTGCAGGATTTGAGTCCGCTTATGGACAGTCTTACCGGTGAGGAAGCGCTTTTTGATAATATCGTGGATTCCTTTAGAAAAGAGGATAAGGTGTATATGGTTCCCTGTGATATCAATTTGCCCGTATTGCTGGGTAGAGAGCAGGATATTGCGGATACGGAAAATCTGGAAGAAATTGCGGACTGCGTGGAAAAGATCAGGCAGGAGCAGCCCGGAAAGGATATTTTCCGTTCCTCTTCCCCGAAAGGAATCATGAAACGGTTTACGCCTGTCTGTGCACCTGCATGGACCATGGCGGACGGCGCGGTGGACAGGGAAGCGGTTTCGGAATTCCTGACCCATACGAAGCGGATTTATGATGCACAGATGGATGGGCTGCCGGAAGAAGTGCTTAGCATGCATGAGGAGGATCAGCAGTATTGGATGACTTATTATGGTGTCGGGCAGGAGGATTACGATTATTATGTTTACGGTGTCGATGAGTTGGAATACATGGTCGGGTATAAGCAGCTGATGCTGGGAAGTGTGGGGTATCCGTATGCATATGCAGAACTGACCTCTGTGCCGAAGGCGGAAGGGTTCGGCGATCGTGTATGGAAACCTTTTGACGGACAGAGCAGCAATGTATTTTATGCGGATACGCTGGCGGGCATCAATGCCGCGTCGCAGAATATGGCATATGCGGAAGGTCTGTTTAAGACGCTGATCGGTGTAGATAAAGTATCAGGAAACGGATTTCCTTTGAACAGGGAGGCATTTGAAAAATCTCTGTACCCGAATGATTTTGTGTCAGAGTTCACTGTCTATTCAGGAATCGGGTATGGTTATGAAGATGGACGGTTTTTTGGATTTGATGTTTACTGGTTTGGCAAGAAGCTTGCGGATCAGCTTCGAGACTGGATGGGGACAGTCAATACACCCTATATCGGAAATGATCTGTTAGAGGAAGCTGTTTACGCTGCGGGGGCGGATTATTTTGAAGGACAGATCAGTCTCGAGGAAGCGGTGGCAGAGGTGGAGAAGAGTATGGCGATTTATATGGCCGAATAACAAAAGATGAAGAAGTTCTAAGACTGCAGAATACGCAGTCTTAGAACAACTAAATCATCTTTGAGAGAATGCAAAGAGCGCATTCTCTGTGGGCTGAGGATTAGGCCAGGACACCAGAGGACGGTGCCTAAGTATAACTAAGTCATGTCTGGAAGAATGAAAAAGGAGAGCATTCTTCCGGGGTTGAGGAAAAAGGATGGGGCTATTCTAAGCCTGCAAAATACGCAGTCTAAGTATAACTAAATTATCTCTCGGAGAATGCGGAAAAGCACGCATTCTCCGCAAGTTGAGGATAAGAGAAGAAGTTAAGCCAGGACACCAGAGGACGGTGCCTAAGTATAACTAAGCCATGTCTGGAAGAATGCAAAAGGCGTGCATTCTTCCGGGGTTGAGGAAAAAGGATGGGGCTATTCTAAGCCTGTAAAATATGCAGTCTAAGAACAACTAAATCATCTTTGAGAGAATAAGAGATGAAGATATACTAAGCCTGCAGAATACGCAGTCTAAGTATAACTAAATCATCTCTCGGAGAATGTGGAAAAGCACGCATTCTTCCGGGGTTGAGAAAAAGAGATGAAGATTTGAATTGTATGTGGAAAACAGAAGGGCAGATGTAAACAGGAGCGAGGGATTGTGGTATGGTGGGCGAGAAGGTTTCGGGAGCAAAATACGGTCTGGTGAGGTCGGGAAAGCGAATGCTGGCGGCGCTGTTTTCTGCGGTTATGCTGGCAGGTACGGTCAGCGGCTGCGGCGGGGCATCGGACGGCACCACAGCAGATGGAATGCCGGGTGATTCCGATGACGGCGCGCAGGGTAACGGCAGTCAGACGATGGAAGAGATCGGGCAGTCGTGGCCGGCGGATACGCCTTTGGGACGTTATGTGGAAGAAACCCCGAATCTGCCTGACGGGTTTGTAGTGTCCGGTGTGTATGACAGGATTCACAAGCTGGAGGACGGCAGTCTGATCATTACGGAGGGGGACGGCTTCATGCTGGTCTCTAAGGATAACGGCAAGAACTGGAAAGAAGATAAGAGATCCTGGCGTACCCGGTTAAAAGAAGAGGGAAAATATATTATGAGTACGGCCATCGGTTCCGACAATACGGTGGCGGTGGTCTGGACAGAACTGCTGGAGGATGATGTACAGGATGAGGCGGCTGACAGCGGCAAAAATGACCGTGACGGAGAAGTTGATGGAACGGGAGGCGAAGACGGCAGCGAATCAGAGGCAGCAGAAGGCGGAGAGGACGGCGAGTCAGGAAAAGGGGAAGCGGGAGATGACAGCGAACCGGAGGAGACGGAAACTGGCGATAGCAGTGAACCGAAGGAAGCAGGAGGCAGAGACAGCGGTGAGTCAGAGGAGATAAACGGGGATAAAGACAGCAGCGAAGACAAAACTGTCGGTGCGGGAACAGCACCCGCAACCCTGGACACGAAGCTGCTGGTCGTAAAGCCGGACGGTACGGAGATTGCGGTTGAAGTAGCCGTGGAGGAAGATGACCGTTGGATCAATAGCGTATATATATCGGAAACCGGTAAAATTATCGTAGGCACGCTCGGCTCTAATCTGTATGAAGTGACGGAGGATTACAGCCTTAAAAAGTATCTGGCGGTGGCGGAAGGACGTCCGGAACTGATCCGGTTTCATCAGAATCTGATGTTCATGGACGGCTGGGGGTATAAGACACCGTTGATCTACGATATGGAGGCCGGCGAGTATCTGGAAGATCCGGTGTTGGAGGACTTTGTGGAGGAGAATTACAGTGACAGTTCCAGTGAGGGATTTTACGATATGTTCCTTTTTTCCGGCGGCGACGATATCCTGTATATTGCAGGCGACAAAGGACTGTACCGCCACGTGCTGGGCGGCGGTGCGGTGGAACAGGTCATAGACGGCAGCCTGAGCAGTTTTTCCAACCCGGCCGCTGATATTGCGGATATGGCAGTGCTGGAAGATAATGAGTTCCTGGCTGTTTTTACGAATGGAAAACTGGTGCGCTATGTGTATGATCCGGATATACCCACAGTGCCGGTCGGTCAGCTTAGAGTATACAGTCTGGAAGAAAGGCCGACTGCGAGACAGATCATCAATCTGTACCAGATGGCTCATCCGGCGGTTTACGTGGAATATGAGGTGGGTATGGGAGAGCGCAATTCTGTTACCAGAGAGGATGCGCTGAAAAGATTAAATACGCAGATTCTGGCAGGAGAAGGACCGGATGTCCTGATTCTGGATAATATGCCCATTGATTCTTATATTGAAAAAGGTCTGTTGGCGGACTTAAGTCCGCTGTTAAATGAAATGAGCGGTGAAAACGGGATTTTTGAAAATGTAAAAAACGCATTTATGACGGACGGACATATTTATACTGTTCCTTGTGAACTGCAGTTACCTTTTATTCTGGGCAGGGGCAAGGATACAGCGCAGATGAAAGACTTAGAGGGAATTGCCGATACAGTGGAAAACATGCGGAGAAGCAACCCAGGTAAAAATTTGCTGGAAATTGCTTCTGCCAAGGGAATTATGAGAATGTTTTCCTTGATATCAGCGCCGGCGTGGAGGACGGAGAGCGGTGAGATCGATTCGGAGGCGATCTCTGATTTCCTGATCCAGACAAAGCGGATCTATGACGCGCAGATGGACGGCCTTCCGGAAAGGGCGATAGAGGACTGGCAGGAGTTAAGCGATTATTATGTAGAGGATTTCGGTAAGCCCATTGAAGATACGGTGTATATCCGTACATACGCAGGAGAACTGCAGTTTATGGGGGATGTGCGGAAGTGTGCAATGGGTTCTCTGTCGAGTTGGTACGGATACTCCAGAGCTATTTCAGCCTGGACGACAGACGGTTTTGAAGACTGTGAGATCATTCCCATGAACGGGCAGTGTGAGAATGTGTTCTGGGCCAGAACCATGCTGGGAATCAACGCGGTTTCTGAAAATGCCGGCATGGCAGAGGATTTCCTGCGGACGGCACTCGATAAGGAGAACCAGATGGGTCTGCCGGGCGGTATGCCTGTCACGAGGGAAGGGCTTCTGGCAGATCTGGAAGGGAGTAAGAGCCGCAGCCAGAGCGGTATCTTTGGTTCTGTTGCCGCCAGCAACGCGGAGGGAACTTGTGTGAGCCTGACGATACGCTTCCCAGAGGACGATGAGGTAGAATTTCTGGTCAACTGGATCGAATCGGCGGATACTGTGTATATAGAGGACGCGGCATTTGAGGAAGCCGTGTATGAGGAGGGCGTTGCTTATATAAACGAGGAGAAGAGTCTGGAAAGCGCTGTGGACGGGATTGAGAAGAAGCTGGCGATTTATCTGGCCGAATAACAAAAGATGAAGAAGTTCTAAGACTGCAAAATACGCAGCCTAAGAACATCTAAGTCATCTTTGAGAGAATGCGAAAAGCACGCATTCTCCGCAAGTTGAGGATAAGAGATGAAGTTAAGCCAGGACACCAAAGTACGGTGCCCAAGTATAACTAAGTCATGTCTGGGGCTGAGAAAAAAGGATGGGGATGTTCTAAGACAGCAAAATACGCAGTCTAAGAACAACTAGATCATCTTTGGGGCTAGACATGAAACAGGATCTGAAGGAGTGAGGAAATTGATTGATTTGAAGAAGGGTTTGCATTTGGAAGACGAGCTTGGATTTGGGGAAGGGCTTGCGTTAGAGGATGATGACGGGGACAGAGTGCCGGGACCGGGTAAATTGTTGAAAAATATGCTGGCAAAAAAGCGTGTACCAGCGAAGAATCAGAGCTCATCGGTGAAAAAGCGCAAGGACACGAGAGCATTTTTCCTGTTTATCGCGCCCAGTCTGCTGGGAGTGCTGGTGTTTGTGCTGCTGCCGTTTCTGGATGTGTTCGGGCGGTCTTTTCGGACGGTAGTGACGAGTAAGTTTGTGGGATTCCAGAATTACGCAACGATCTTTGCAAATCAGGCATTCCGGCTGGCGGTCAGAAATACGGTGCGGTTTACACTTGTCTGTATTCCGCTGCTGGTGGTGATCGGTCTGATGATTGCACTGCCGGTGAGCAAACTGAAGAGTGCGGGAACGATTAAGTCGCTCTATTTGTTTCCGATGGCTATGCCCACGGCAACAATCGTCATTGTATGGAAGATGGCTTTCTATAAACAGGGTTTTCTGAATCTTGCGTTGACCCGGCTGGGTGAACTGACCGGACTGTGGGGAGAGATTCATACGGATTATCTGGGAACGGAGGCAGCATTCTGGGTTCTGGTGTTCAGTTACATCTGGAAAAATGCGGGATACACGATTGTGCTCTGGCTGGCCGGAATCCTGGGGATTCCCAATGAGCTTCTGGAAGCGGCACGGGTGGACGGCGCCACAGAGCGGCAGTGTTTTTTCAGGATCATTCTGCCGAATCTGAAGGGAAGCCTGTATACGATCGTGATTCTCTCCTTCCTGAATTCGTTTAAGATCTACAGGGAGGCATATCTGGTGGCGGGTGCGTATCCGCAGCAGGATATGTATCTGCTGCAGCATTTGTTTAATAACTGGTTTGTCAATCTGGATTTTGATAAGATGGCGGCCGCGGCAGTGTGCGTGGGCGGATTCCTGTTTGTGGTGATTATGCTGCTGCAGCGGATGTGGGACAACAAGACGTGAAGTTATACTAAGACACCAGAAAACGGTGTCCAAGTATAACTAAGTCATGTCTGGGAGAATGCAAAAGGCGTGCATTCTCCGAGGGCTGAGAAGAAGACGTGAAGAAGAGATTTAGTTATGCTAAGGCTGTAAAGAACACAGCCTAAGAATAACTAAATCATCTCTGGGAGAATAAGACATGAAGATATACTAAGACTGCAAAATACGCAGTCTAAGTCATGTCTGAGAGAACGCATAAAGCGTGCGTTCTCTGCGGGATGAGTAATGAATACGGGAAAGAGGTTCTGTTATATGGGTTTACATAACTTAAAAATAAGCGGGAAGGACGTCAAAAGAGGTATTACGGTTCTGCTGATCATGATTCCGACGCTACTGGTGTGTTTGCCGATTATCCTGCTGGTGACGGGATCGGTGATGAGCAACGGGGAACTGCGGCAGCATTTGTCGCCGGTTTTTTCGGACGCTATGGAATATATCAGCTGGAAGATCGTGCCGGATTACCCTACGTTTGAAAACTACGGGAAATTACTTTTTATGACGCCGCAATTCTTTGTTTTGTTCTGGAACTCTATCAAGATGGTAGGGTGTATCCTGTTAGGACAGCTTTTGATCGGGGTTCCGGCGGCGTGGGCTTTTGCGGTTTATCAGGTGAAGGGAAGCCGGGCGCTTTTTGCACTTTATGTAGTGCTTATGCTTCTGCCGTTTCAGGTGACGATGCTTTCCAGTTATCTGGTACTGAATAAACTGGGAATGCTTAACACGCAGCCTGCGGTGATTCTGCCTGCGGTCTTTTCCACGTTTCCGGTGTTCCTTACCTATGGCGGTTTCCGCTGCATTCCCTTGCAGCTTTTGGAGGCGGCGCGGATTGATGGAGCGGGGGAAGTGCGTATCTTTTGCAGAATAGGGCTTCCACTCGGAAAGAGCGGGTTATTGTCTGCCATGGTGTTAGGGTTTTTAGAGTACTGGAATATGATGGAACAGCCGATGGCGTTTCTGGAAGATAAGGCGCTGTGGCCGCTGTCGCTGTATCTGCCCGAGATCACATGGGCACAGGCGGGATACGCGTTTACGACTTCGATCATTACGTTAATTCCTGCGGTGTTTGTCTTTGTGTGGGGACAGGATTATCTGGAGCAGGGAATTATTTTTTCGGGGTTAAAAGAATAGATTGAAAATCAAAGATTTTTCAACTTTCTATTTAAGCAGTATCGCAAGCAAACTTGCAATATGCATGGGGATTAGCGTGAATGAAAATGCCATTCACTTTGTGAAAAACATTCACAGCGTGAAAAAACATTTACGCGGAAGAACTGTCCGCAGAGCGGACTTGCTGCAAGCAGCATTTTTCCCTGAAATCTGGTGATTACGCGAAGTGGAATCGGTATAAATAGGAACGGAGGAGAGTACGTTGGAAGGTAACAGGAAAAAGAAAATTGTGACAGGTTTTTGTGTGTTTATGGTATTTATGTGGTTGTGCACGGTCATTTCCAAGAGCATATATGCCTCGCAGCTTCCGATCGTGTCTACGGAATCGGTTGAAAAGAAATATGTGGAACACATCGTAAATGTGGATGGCATTGTCGTGGCGGGAGATAAGAATCCTGTGACGGCGCTTGGCGGTCTGCGGGTCGATAAGCTTGCGGTGCAGGTGGGCGACCAGGTGGAAGAGGGTGATGTGCTTTTTACGATAGACATGGAAGACCTGACGGCTATCATAGATGAGAAACAGACGGCGGTTTCCAAACTGCAGACACAGATCAATACCATGGTGGAAAATGAGGAACTGGCGAGACAGAAGCGAGAACTGGACGAGAAGCGCGCCAGAGAAGATTACGATGCGCTGGCGAGACGGGAAGACACGCTGGTGGGCAGAGGTGCGGAGGAAATCAATCAGGCGGAGAAGGATATAGAGAACCATGCCGGCGATGAGGAAGCGCTGAAAGACGCACTGCAGGCAGCCGCCTATGCGGAAGCAGACGCCAGATGGCAGAGAGAGACGAACATGAAAGAGGCAACCAGAAAGGTGGAGGATATCACAGCACCGGAAAGTGCTGATTCTACGCTGGCGGTAAACCGTCTGGAACTTGCGGATCTGCAGAATGATCTGGCGCTTTTTCAGGCAGTAAAGGATGCGGAAGGCCAGATCAGGGCAGAGCACGGCGGTCTGGTGACAGATATCTATATCAGCGTCGGCGGCAGAACTTCCGATTCGGCTGTCATGCTGCTTTCTGATGATTCCGTGCCCTGTCAGTTTAAAACTGTACTCACACAGGAGCAGAAAAAGTATGTGGGGCTGAATGACACGGTGTCCCTCAAACTGGACGGAAGCAGCAGAGAGAAAGAAGTGACGGTGGACTATCTGTCCGAGAGCAGCGCCATGCCCGGAAGTTATGAAGTTTATATTGATCTTCCGGAGGGAACCGGGGTGCCCGGCATGTCAGGCATGATGAGCCACGCGGAGTCGGGGGAGAAGCATTCCTGCTGTGTTACACCGGCGGCTGTGTACGAGGAAGGTGCGAAGAGTTACGTCTATGTGGTCAGGGAGCGGGATGGTATTCTCGGACAGGAGTATTACGCCGAACAGGTTAATGTGAGAATACTCGATAAAAATGAAAACTGGGTTGCAGTAGAAGGTGCACTGGATCAGGACAGTGTCATTATTGCTTCTTCCACCAGAGAGTTGAAGAATGGAGAGGTGATCAGACTGTCGGAGGAGTAGGCATGTTTGGAAGAAATTCATTTTGAAGGTGTAAGATATAGCTGGTAATCTTGTACATTGTCGGCTATATCTATGTTCTCTGGTTATTTAAAATTGAATTGGGGTATCGACAATAAGACTTAATTTGGTTATGATAGATTTAGTCAGAACTATTTTACGATATGCAATAGAAAAATATGGGGGACAAAAGAATGGCGTTTGATGTGCTTGATCGAAATATTTCAGAATTATTTAAAAATGATGATACTTTTTCTATTCCAAGATACCAGAGGAATTATGTTTGGAAAGAACTAAACTGGTCTCAGTTAATGAAAGATATAAGATATTGTGCAGAGGTTACTCCAGATTGGAGCCATTTTATTGGCAGTATGGTTTTTGAAAGAAAACAAAAGAATGGCGGTATAGTGGATATTATTGACGGGCAGCAAAGAATTATAACTCTTCAAATAGTGATTTTTGCCATGATATATTGCTATAGAGGTATCAAAAAGAAAACGTCTGATTTGGATATTGTTAGAAAATGTGATTTAAATATTGCTTATTTACAGGATTTCATCGTGAATAGAACATTAGGAAAATCGGAATCGATAAAGGTAGAAAATGGTTATCAAGAATATACTGAGCTTAATCAATGTTTTATGGAATTAAATGAAGAGGAATTGCAAAAATATGATAATTTAATAGAACAGAATAAGAAAGATAAAAGTATTATTTTGGAGGCTTTCAAATTTTTTACCAGGGATTTTGCTGTATTGGATTTTGAAGGATTGTTATTACTGACAAACCAATTTTTAAAAACACGTGTGGTAACAATCTCTTCTATGCAGGAAGAGGAAGTGTATAATATATTTGAGATTTTAAATGCACGTGGCATTAAATTAAAGCAGATTGAATTGTTAAAAAACTATTTGTTTAAATATTTGCAACCCAAATCACAATTAGATACATATAAAAATAAATGGGCGGATTTAGAACAATTATTGGAAGGAATAGATTTAGACGTATATTATTTGCATTTTTTCCGTTGTTGGTATTATGAATACAAGATTAAAAAGGAGCGTTTGTTTGAGGTTACAAAAGAGCAGCTTCGAAAAGAAAATGCTATCAGTTTACGATCTTTTTTTGACTTCTTTATTGATTGTGGACAATATTATCGTGATATATTTGATGCAAAAGGAAATTTAACAGAAGTAGAAGTGTATGAATATTTTAAACTTAAGGGTAACATTCAGGTAAGATCAGTATTTTTGGCATTAAAGATAAAAAATGTACAAAGGATTCTTACAGATACATTATATGAGAAGCTATTGATATTGATTCGGAATTTTTATGTAATCTTTAATTTAGATCATGGGACAAGTAATAATATAGATAACGACGTGTATATAATGTCAAATGAAATATATAGAGCAGGTGATGAGCATAAAATTCAATATGAAATATACAAATTTTTGAAAAAGTATTCTACATATTTTACAAAAGACAATGTTTTAGACAATGGATTCAAAAATATTATCTACTCTAATAAGTCGGCCAGAAAAAACGCCTCATCAAAATTATTGGTATATTTACTTAAACCGTTGTTTTTAGAAGAGGAGAAAAACAAATTTTCCAAATATAATTTTGCCGATTTTAATATTGAGCATATATTGAATGATGATGCAAAGGGGGATAACCGGTATTGTTTGGGAAATTTATTGCTATGTCCAAATCAAATAAATGATGCAATGAAAAATAAGCCGTATACTGAAAAACGCGAGTATCTGCTTGCAAGCGGGATTCCTTATTTGACTGTGTTTGCTGAGAAGTATGAAAATTTTGATGAAGAAAGTATAGAGGAAAGAACAAAGGAGATTGTAGGAAAATTAAAAAGCTTATATTTAATTTCGATGGAAGATGTGGAGAAACAATATTTGAAATTACAGGGATATTTTGAACTTAAAAAACAATTGATTATTGCTTTTGGAAAAGAGAGCAATTATGTTAATGAACTTACAATCAGAGGAATCGATAAATTTATACAGTATATTTATAAAAATGGTGCTTTACCAGGTCATGATAAAAAAGAGATTGAAAAGTATATTAAAATGCAAGTTGAAAGTATGGTATTATTGACGGACAATACATAATGTGTCCCAATAATTGGACATATGCTCTGATATTTTTCATTGAATATGAAATGAGCTTATAAAAATTCATCTGTTTCACGTAAAAGAAACTGCATAATGAATCGTAAAATCAATTGCCTTATTGATATACGCAATATATAAACTGAGACATTTCTTCCCGATTTATATAATATATATTCGGGAGATTTGCTCAATTCTGTGTTTAAATTATATTAGCAGTATAGTTGAAATAGATGTAGAACTGTGTTGTATTTGAATGTAAATAGTTAAAAATGTCATTAGTTTGTAATAGGGCTTTACGAAAGACCACCAGTTTTTACGGAGTGCGTGTTGGAGAGCCGCAAGGGAACGAAAGCGACCACGATTGACAGATAGAGCAAGGCTTCTTGTAAACCCAAAATAGGCTGCGGAATTGCGGGTATATAGATTTTATAAAAAGAACAGGTTCAGGAGCCTGTTCTTTTTATATAACGCATATAATTACTACTTTTAAATAGCGCCCTACCACGCATATTAAAAACGGAAAAACATTTAAATGTATTTTCTATGAAGCACACCATTTTTAAGCACTACTGCAGTATATAGTCTACCACATCACAAAATAAAAGTCTAGTAAATTTTTGATTTCCCTTTACAATATAATTACAGCTGAAGCCTGACAGCTTTATTCCTGCGGGTAACAAGTCAGGTGGCTGTCTGCTGGCGGGAGTAAAAGAACTTTCGGGAGTACACAATACTACAGAGGGAGGTCGCATATGAGTACGCAGCACAAACAGAAAAAGAGGGACTTATCACGGCAGGCGGAGGAAGATTATCTGCAGCAGACACTGGACGTCGTGAAAGATAATCTTAAGAATTACGGGCATGAAGTGTCGCGCATGCAGGAGGATATCGATGAGATGCTGGCGCACTACCATGATAATGATACGGAAGTGCTTACGATCCTGAATAATACCGTGACTATGCATGATCATATGAAAAGAGCGTTGCTGCGGAACGAAAAGGCACTGCACAAGCCATATTTCGGCAGGATCATTTTCCATGACGAGGCGCTTGACAAGGAAGAGTCCATCTATATCGGCAGAGGCGGGATCTCGAAGGACACGACTCACTGGATGGTAACGGACTGGCGTGCGCCGGTGGCAAATGCGTATTACGAGAACGGTCTGGGCAGGTGCAGTTATGAGGCGCCGGGCGGGCAGCAGATCGAGATTGATCTGCAGGTGAAGCGTACTTATGAGATAGAAGAGGGGAGACTGCTGGATTATTTTGACAGCGAAGTGATCGCGAATGACGATCTGCTGACGAAATACCTTGCGAAAAATAAACAGGCGGTTCTAAGCGAGATTGTTGCGACAATCCAGAAGGAGCAGAACGAGATCATCCGGAAATCTCCTTATCACAACATGATCGTACAGGGGGTGGCAGGTTCCGGTAAGACGACTGTGGCGATGCACCGGATTTCCTATATTCTGTACAATTATGAAGAGCGCTTTAAACCGGATGATTTCTATATCGTGGGAAGCAACCGCATTCTCCTCAACTATATCACGGGCGTACTGCCGGATCTGGACGTGTACGGCATACGACAGATGACGATGGAGCAGCTTTTTGTCAGATTGCTGTATGAGGACTGGGACGATAAGAAGTATCGAATCAAAAGTACGGATGCGGGTGGAAAAAGTACAAGTAATACAAGTACGGATGCGGGTGGAAAAAGTACAAGTAATACAAGTACGGACGCAGATGGAAAAAGTGCAAGTAATGCCAGTGCGGATCCAGATAGAAAAAGAGTAAGTAATCTAGGTGCGGCTACGGGTGGAAAAAGTGTAGGTAATCTAAGTATTGACCCAGATAGAAGAAGTGTAAGTAATAAAAGTACGGACATGGGTGGAAAAAGCGCAAGCAATCCAGGTATAGATGTGAATGGAAAGAATGGCGAAACAAAGGGCGCAGAGACAGGAAGACCTAATGACAGCATAAAGGGCAGTTCTGTGTGGTTCCGGGATCTGGAAGCGTACTGCAGGCGGCTGGAACAGGAAACCATATCCTGCAAATCCGTTTACCTGAATCCGAAACAGTTCGTGGAAGGGATCCGGGATGGTAAGATTGGTGTGTTTGATGAGAGCGGAGACCGGCCGTCCGATATAAAAGATCTGGTCTGTCTGATCGAGGGCGATGCAGTGGAACGGTATGTGCGGCAGAATCCCGCCGTGTCCGTGCAGAGCAAGATTAATATGTTAAACACCCGTCTGCGGGGGAAAATCAAAGAAGAGTTCCTGGGAAAAGGTATTAAGTATACGGAAGCCGAGCGCAAAGCGATTCTGAAAGCATATCGCGGATATTATGGTGGCAGAACCTGGAAACGATCGATTTTTGAGTTGTACGAAGATTTCCTGCACAGTCAGAGGGGAAAGGGTTATGACGTTGGCATACCGGACGAGGCGTTTGATGTCTATGATCTGGCCGCGCTGGCGTATCTTTATAAGAGGGTAAAAGAGACGGAAGTGATCAGCGAGGCGCACCATATCGTGATCGATGAGGCGCAGGATTTCGGGATGATGGCTTACCTGGTACTGCATTTTTGTATCTATCGGTGCACTTATACCGTTATGGGGGATGTCTCCCAAAACATTCACTTTGGTTACGGCTTAAATGACTGGGAAGAACTGAAAGGGCTTCTCCTGACAGATTCCATGGACAGCTTCGGGATTCTTAAGAAAAGTTACCGTAATACGGTGGAAATCTCGGATTTTGCTACGGACATTCTGCACCATGGACAGTTCTTTATGTATCCGGTGGAACCGATCATCCGGCACGGTAATCCCGTACAGGTGCGGCAGCTTGCAGACAGTCAGTCCATGATCCGCGAGGCAGCTGAAGTCTGCAGGAGATGGCAGACCGGAAGTGGAAGCAGTAAGCTGGATACAATCGCCATTGTCTGCAGAGACCAGAAGGAAGCTTCTGCGGTGGCGCGGGAACTTTCACAATATATAGACGTGGTGGAAAGCGATCCGGAGAAGACGGAGTTTGGCAGCGGCATTATGGTGCTGCCCGTGGAGTACACCAAAGGACTGGAATTTGATGCGGTTCTGGTTTTTGATCCTTCCAGAGAAAAGTATCCGGCAGACGACGGACACGCGAAGCTTCTCTATGTGGCGGCAACCCGTGCGCTCCATGAATTGTGCGTGCTTCACACCGGAAACCTGACAGGGCTGATTGCAGACCCGGTGCCGGAGCGCAGCGGGGATAAGGGCAGCATGACGGTGCCGGAGCGCAGCGGGGATAAAGACAGTATTATAACGTGGGAGCATAGTGAAGACAGTTCTGGCATTAGGGGGCCTGAAAGTATCGGTGGCAGAGATGACATTGTAATGTCGGGTCACAGTAACGGCAAAGAGCATATAGTGAAGCCTACCTATGTGACAGGATTGTCAGAAAACCGTGCTGGAAAACAGAGTAAAGTACAGACACTGGAAGCGGGCATAAAATCAGACAGACGAAAGAAAAAAGCAATATCAATAGTGCGCAATCAGCTTCCGGAGGAAAGCGGACACAGTTTTAAAACTCAAATGCAGACCGTGCAGAAGGGCCACGCTTTCGGCGATATGCCATCCACCGAAACGCTGCGTCCGCCGGGACACGGCAGGATCGATCTGGCGGTGAAATGGGTTACGAAACAGCAGGACGGCCTCTATCTGCACAGCCGGTACGGTGTACTGCGCTTAAGTCCGGTCGGAAGCGCGATCGTAAGGGTCACTTTTGCAAAAGGCGGACAGATCGCTGACCATATCAACGATAAAATAGTGGTACATGCCGTAGATAAAAGATGGATGTATAAAGAGTCCGGCAGTACGGTTGACCTTATGACGGACGAACTGTTCGTGCAGGTGGATAAGGGAACGGGTGCGATCCGCTATATGACGCGGGATAAGAAACTTCTCCTGGCGGAACGAAGCCGGGAATGCCGCCAGATAGAAAACGGAACAGGCGGAGGCGTCAGAACATGGCTCTATTTAGACTGGCAGAAGAAAGAAAATCTGTACGGCATGGGTGCGGGAGATACGGCAGGACTGCGTCTGCGGGGAAGCGCCAGATATATTTCTCATGCCGGTACATGTGGAACAGCCAGCGGGGAACTGCCGTTTATTCTGTCAGATCAGGGCTACGGGATCGTGGTGGCGGCGGACAGCCCGATTATGTGCTGTGATATTCCGGCGTACGGTTCCTATCTGTATGCCGAGAATGAGGAACAGATAGATTTCTATTTCATAACAGGGAAGCGTCAGAATACGATCCTGAACGCTTATGCTTATCTCTGCGGGAAGCTGTGAGGCTGTCCCGCAGAGGGAAAAGAAATCCTGCAGAGTTACCGGAAACTGACCGACAGTTCTTTTCCGAGTCCTTTTGCAAGCATCTGCAGTGTGGAAATAGTAGGACTGCAGGTGCAGTTCTCGATGCGGCTGATATTGGACTGGCGGATGCCGGAGCGTTCGGCGAGTTCTTTCTGAGTCATATTCATGGATGTTCTGGCCTCGATGAGTGCCCTTGCAACTTCGAATTCTGCTCTGGTAGCTTCATGCTCAGCACGAAACGCCGGGTTATTCATTTGTTTGTCTAAGTATTTGTGAAGATCGTTCATATTTGCTCCATTTCTGCCTGGTGTGAAAAACTGCCTGTAAGTGTATTTTTCACATCATGACGTTTTGCGCTGTTTGTGTGCTTCATAATCTGCCTTGTATTTTCTGGCTAATTTTAACGGAGTACGTGGTATTTTCTGTGTTTTTTTGATAAAACCGTTTGTGACGATGATCTTATTGTCTGCATAGAAAAAATAGAAAATTCGTGAAACATCACTGGCAAATTTTATTCTTAGTTCAAATAGTCCGTCTCCTATTTGTTTTGAATATGGTTCCCGCAGAGTGTTACCGAATTCTTCGAGGATCAGTAAACTGTCCAATGCTTTATTACGCATTTTGATATTTAATGAATCCATGAATTCTTCTACAGGTGCCTTGCCGTCGGGGAGTCTGTAAAAAATAATTTCAAACATTATGTATCCTTTCTTATAAGATATTCCTTTTTTGATATATTGTCAAGGGTTAATTTAACATTTTTAATAACAAAGAAATTAACTCTTACAATATAAGGTGTGAATCAAGGTAAAACACCGGAACTTCCTGTACGGAAGTCAGTCGCGGAAGATACCGCGGAGTCAGATAATTAAGAAATCTGTTTGTTGCATATGTTTACATTACTATGTCTTTGAAGAAAATGCAAATAAAATTTTTACTTTTTGCCTATTTTTTGTATACGTAATAGTGTTAGAAAAGTCTGATTTGCAGACTTTTCTCATG
>ERZ808035.246-NODE-246-length-59627-cov-9.606364_pt1 | contig 59627 bp, 55 predicted proteins | sample MGYA00380189_ERZ808035 | MGnify/ENA primary metagenome ERZ808035 (study PRJEB31490, sample SAMN06133407) | mouse gut metagenome | isolation source: M5_1 | host: mice | place: China: Chengdu | collected 2015-05 ... | reverse complement strand
TTCTGAAAATCCCTGATTTCAATCGCGCGGGGAACCCTTCCTGGGTTCCCCGCACACACCCCTCCTTCCCGTTGCGGTGGTCTCCCTTCTTTTTCGACAGTCTGAAGCGCGTCCCGGATAAAAATCCGGGACGCGCTTCTCTCTTGGGTTCTGTCACTGCGGGATCCGGGCGGCAGGCACGTCCCCTGCGCTCCCCGGAAAAGGGGGGTTAAAATTCCGGCAGCTTTTTCACCACGGCGGCACAGCGGGGGCACAGGGTGGGATGGGCGGCATCGGAGCCCACGGCGGGGCTCTGCTTCCAGCAACGCTCGCACTTGGCGCCTTCGGCGCTCTCCACGGACACAGCCAGGGCCGCGCCGGTCTCCACCTCCGCCAGGGAGACGATCAGAAGATCCGCCAGGGCGTCGGCGTCCATCTCCGCCAGGAAGGCGTCCTCCGCCGGGACGGTGAGCTTCACCCTGGCCTCCAGGCTCTTGCCGATCTTCTTCTCGGCCCGGGCGGTCTCCAGGGCGCCGTTGACGGCGTCCCGGAGGCTGACGATCTTCTCCCAGCGGGCCATGGCGTGATCGTCCAGGGCGTAGTCCGTAAAGGGCTTGTTCATGTCGTTGTAGAGGACGTTCCGCCCGTCGTCGTCCTTCCGGTGGGGCATGGCCTGCCAGATCTCGTCGGCGGTGAAGCAGAGGATGGGGGCCATCAGCTTGGTCATGGTGTCCAGGATCAGGAACAGGGCGGTCTGGGCGCTGCGGCGGAGCAGGCCGTCCTTTTCGTCGCAGTACAGCCGGTCCTTGATGATGTCCAGATAGAAGTTGCTCATCTCCACCACGCAGAAGTCGTTGACGGCGTGGGTGACGGTGAGGAACTCGTACTCATCGTAGCCCTTAAAGCACTTTTCAATCAGAGCGTTCAGCCGCGTGACGGCCCAGCGGTCCAGCTCCAGCATCTCCTCCGGGGCCACCAGGTTGGCGGTGTCGAAGCCGCTGAGGTTGCCCAGACAGTACCGGGCGGTGTTGCGGAACTTCAGGTAGTTCTGGGAGAGCTGCTTGAATATCTCGTGGGAACAGCGGACGTCGGCGTGGTAGTCGCTGTTGGCGGCCCAGAGCCGGAGGATGTCCGCACCGTACTTGTCGATGACCTCGGCGGGGTCCATGCCGTTGCCGGCGGACTTGTGCATGGCCTTGCCCTCGCCGTCCACGGTCCAGCCGTGGGTGACGCACTCACGGAAGGGCGCGCCCTTGCCGAAGGCGCCCACGGCGGTCAGTAGCGAGCTCTGGAACCAGCCCCGGTACTGGTCCAGCCCCTCCAGGTACATGGTGGCGGGCCAGAAGCCCTGGTCCTTCTTCATGGAGGCGTAGTGGGTGGAGCCGGAGTCGAACCAGCCGTCCAGGGTGTCCTCCTCCTTGGTAAAGCCGCTCTTGCCGCCGCAGTGGGGGCAGGCGAAGCCGTCGGGCAGGATGTCCGCCGCGTCCCTTTCAAACCAGGCGTTGGAGCCCTCCGCCGCGAAGAGCTTGGAGATGGCGGAGATGGTCTCGTCCGTCACGATGGGCTTGCCGCAGTCGGCGCAGTAGACCACCGGGATGGGCAGTCCCCACCGGCGCTGGCGGCTGATGCACCAGTCGGTGCGCTCCCGGATCATGGACTTCATCCGGTCGACGCCCCACTTGGGCACCCAGCGGACGTCGTCCGCCGCGGCGCAGGCCTCGTCCTTGAAGGACTCCACGGAGCAGAACCACTGGGGGGTGGCCCGGAAGATGATGGGGTGCTTGCAGCGCCAGCAGTGGGGGTAGCTGTGGACGATGTCCTCCGAGGCGAAGAGCATCCCGCTCTCCCTCATGTCGGCGAGAATCACGGGGTTGCTCTCGTCGGTGGACATGCCGGCGTACTTTCCGGCGTAGTCGGTGTGCCGGCCCTGGTCGTCCACGGGCACCACCATCTCCATGCCGTAGCGCTTGCAGGTCTGGTAGTCGTCGGCGCCGAAGCCCGGGGCGGTGTGGACGCAGCCGGTGCCGCTGTCCATGGTCACATAGTCCGCCAGCACCAGGCGGGAGGTCTTGGGCAGGAAGGGGTGGTCCGCCAGCATATCCTCAAAGAAGCTGCCGGGGTGGGTCTCCACGACCTCGAAGGAATCAAAGCCGCCGATTCCCATGACCCTGCCGGTCAGCGCCTCCGCCATGATATAGTGCTCGCCGTTGGGGGCCTTCACGATGGCGTAGCGCTCGTCGGGGTGCAATGCGATGGCCAGGTTCCCCGGGAGGGTCCAGATGGTCGTCGTCCAGATGACGAAAAAGAGCTTGTCATACCCGGGGAGCTTCCCCTGGTCGTCGCGCATGGGGAACTTCACGTACACCGTGGTGACGGGGTCGTCCTGGTACTCGATCTCCGCCTCCGCCAGGGCGGTCTCGTCGTGAGGGCACCAGTACACGGGCTTCAATCCCTTGTAGATGTAGCCCTTTTTGTACATCTCCCCGAAGACCTTCACCTCCTCGGCCTCAAAGCCGGGGTCCATGGTGAGGTAGGGGTGCTCCCAGTCTCCCACCACGCCGATGCGCTTAAAGGCCTCCCGCTGCACGTCCACGTAGTGGGCGGCAAAGTCGTGACAGGCGGAGCGGAACTCCGGTACGCTCATGGCCTTGCGGTTGAGCTTGTTCTGCTTGATGATGTTGGACTCGATGGGCATGCCGTGGTTGTCCCAGCCGGGGATATAGGGGGTATACCAGCCCCGCATGGCGTAGGAGCGGGTGATGATGTCCTTGATGGCCTTGTTCATGGCGGTGCCCATGTGAATGGAGCCGTTGGAGAACGGCGGCCCGTCGTGGAGGGAGAAGAGGGGCTTGCCCTCGTTCTTTTTCAACAGCTCATGGTAGATGTCCTGCTCCTCCCAGCGCCCCAGCATCTCCGGCTCCCTCTTGGGCAGGCCCGCCCGCATGGGGAATTCGGTCTTGGGCAGATTGATGGTCTTGTTGTAGTCCATGTCTAACTCTCCTTTATGATATTTCGATCAAATCACTTCATATTTTACAATGATGGTCTGACAGTCCCGGCAAAGGTGTGCCGCAGTCCGGTTTTTCCTTGTGAATATTGCGGCAGGTTGCAGCAAAACGTCCTGACTGGCGGGAATAGCCGTAAAACTTCGTTGCTCCGTTGTCCATAAAATCGGTCTGCCGCCGGCTGTCAGCCAACCGGCTTCCATCTCTTTTCCACAATTGGGGCACTTCATGCGGCAGCCTCCCTCCCAAAACAAAAACGCCTCCGTCTCTTCATTAAGAGACGGAGGCGACTCCTCCGCGGTACCACTCTTGCTTGCCGCCCCCTTGCGGGACGCGGCCTCTCACAGCCCGCCGATACGGGCCGACGGAGTAACGCCCGTCAAACGTCCACACCTACTCGCGTCGTCTTTCAGCAGGAGGCTCCAAGGGGATATTCGCCGCCGGCCCCGGCCGCCTCGCACCAAACGGCGGCTCTCTTCGCGGGGATTCCGGGCGGGTACTCGTCCTTATCTACGCCGGAATGTTCAATTCACTGGTATCATACCACGTTTTGTCCGTTTGTCAACCGGATTTTGCGTAAAAAACGGTTTTGGCCTTCCGGCTTTCACTGATAGCGGTAGCGCTGTGTGGTGTACTGGTCGATGGCGGCCTGAAAATACTCCCAGCTGTGAAACTCCAGCAGCTGGAAGCCCGCCTCCCGGTGAAAGGACACCACCCGCTCCTCCGCGTTCACCCAGATCCGCCACACCTGGGGCTCTCCCCGTGTCTCCAAAGCCGCCGCCTCCCTGTTTCGACAAATACCGTCTTCCATTTTATGCGATTATCGTATAAAAATCAATATGCAATTTTCGCATATCCTAAAATGACGGCAGTGAGACGGATAGGAGGCGCAGGGGATGTACCAGCGGATACGGGATATGCGGGAGGACCGGGATCTGCCCCAGCGGGCCCTGGCGGAACTGCTCCATGTCTCCCAGGCCACCTACTCCCGGTATGAGAGCGGCGGGCTGGATGTGCCCAGCTCCGCCCTGATCGCCCTGGCGATGTTCTACGGCACCAGTGTGGATTATCTGTTGGGGCTCACAGATGAGCTTGCGCCTTACCGAAGGTAAGGTGTGTTTTTAGGGGGCCTGCGGGCGGAACGGGGGTATCCGGCCCGCCCGCAGGCCGGATTCCCAAGGAATACAATCCCCCATCCCCGGAAAGGGGACAAAAGAAAGGACCGCTTCCGCGGTCCCTCCTGTTTTATTGATACCTGTACTGCTTTCCCGTATACTGCTCCACGCAGCTCAAAAACAGCTCCCGGCTGCGGAACTCCATCAGCTGGCAGCCCTCCTCCTCGTGGAAGGATACAATGCGCCGCCGGTTGTCCACCCACACGCGCCACAGGTTCTCAGCATTTCTCGTCTGTTCCATATCTCAGAGGGCTCCCTTCCCAAATTTTTACGCGGCCTTTCACAGCGCTCTGTATATAAGACGAAAGAGCGGGCCGTTTTGTTTCACATCTCCCGGAAAATTTTCAGGAATTATCCTCCGCCGTCTCCAGGGCCGCCGATACGTCCTCCAGAAAGGCGTCCCACGCCTCCGGGTTCTCCACATAGTACAGCGGGCACAGCTTCCCCGTCACGTCGTAGTGGCGGATCACGTCCTCCTGCGGGCTCAGGCGGAACTCCCGGCACAGCCACGCCGTCAGCTCCACGCAGCGGTCATAGGCGGCGCGGCCGAACTCCCCGGTCTCATCGGGGTGGCACACCTCCACGGACACGGTGTCGTCGTTGCGGGTGTTGGAGGCGTAGGCGATCTCCGTCAGAGGGACGCACTGGACCACCTCCCCCTCCAGTCCGATGATAAAATGGCTGGAGGCACAGACCCCGTCCTCGCCGGAGGAGAGGGACTGAAAGTAATTCCGGTTGGCCTCCGCCGTGGTGCCGGGGTTTCCCACGTAGTGGATGACCACGCCCCTGATTTTTTTCAGCGCGTCCCCGGGGCGGGACCACTCGTTCACCGTGAGGTACTCCTTTTCCACGTAGTCCGGTACCGGCAGATCCTCTGCCGGGAGGCCTCCGCCCCCCAGCAGTCTGAAAAGGCCCACAGCCGCCACCGCCGCCGTCAGCGATGCCAATATGGAGCAGAGGATCACAAACCGGGGGTTCCACTTTCTCTTTCTGTAATGCTCCATAGGTTATCCGACATTCGCCATGACCACGGCGGCATGGAAGGCGGCATCCGGGTAGACCACCTCCTCCGCCGCCGGGGCGGGGCGGTCCGCTTCGGCCGGGCTGTACGCCTCCGGGTACAGCTCCGCCCGGGTCACCAGGTCCTCATTCCGGGCCAGGCCCAGCTCCAGCAGGCAGTCGGTGGTGGCGGTCATGCCGGGCCGGACCGTGATGCTGATCCAGTCGGCCTCCCGGATGTCCTCCCGCTGCCGGGAGAAGTTGATATCCAGGCTCATGGCGTAGACGGCGCCCTCCCGCATTTTGTAGTTCTCGCTGTCCGCATCCTCCAGCCAGTCCACCCGTCCCCAGCGATCCGCCAGGGCGTCCCGGGTGACGGCCTCCAGGATGGCGGCGGCCTCCCGGTCGCTGAGATCAAGACCCTCGCCCCGGGCGTTGAGGTAGATGCTGCCGCCCACGGGCTCGTAGTCGTCGCCGGAGGCGTGGATGCGCTTGAGACGCATCTCCTGACTGTTGATGAGCTGATCCAGAAGGTTGTCGTAGGTCCCGGACCGGCCCAGCCGGTCCCGGGTCAGGGGCACGTTGTACCGCCGGTCCACCGTCCGGCCCCCCCTGGTGGTGTAGGTCAGATTGAGATAGGTCCAGGTGTAGTCTGCCTCCCCGCAGCGGGCGGTCTCCCGGTCGGAGAAATTCAGGATGTAATCCCGGTCCGCGGCGATGGCGGCGTGGACCGCCCGGACCTGCTCCAGGAGTTCGTCCTCCTCTCCGGGATAGAACACGTAGTTGTCCCCCTCCGCGTACAGCGTCACCCGCCGGACCTGATCAATCTCCGGCACCCGGTCGGCGGCGCGCAGGACGTCCGCCTTCAAAAGGCCGCAGGCCAGCACCACGCCCGCCGCCACCAGAGCCAGACCCTTCCAGTTGTCCCGCCGGAACACCCGCAGGGTTTTGGCCAGCAGCATGGAGGCGGCGTAGTATCCGATGGCCCCGGCCACCAGCATGAAGAGCGCCAGGGGGACGACCTTGAAGTACTCGTCGTTCAGAAACAGGCTGTAGAGCAGCTGGCCCCCCAGCAGCGCCGCCAGGGCCGCCCCGCCGTAGCGGAACACGGGCCGCATCCAGCCCACGGCCACCACATCCCCGGCCCGCTCGCTTTGGCGGCGGCGGTACAGGGCGAAGGCAAAGGCCAGCAGCACCGCTCCCGCCAGGGCGTACAGGGCGATGACCCAGGGGCTTTCCAGCCGGGCGGAGACCAGCTCGTTCCGGACGTACTCCCCGGCGTAGTTGGTGATCTCCCGGTACTCCGTATCCAGCCGCACCGTGTCGATGAGGTATACCGTGGGGGACAGGAACTCCAGCAGGCCGGTGTAGTCGGTGCTGAACCCGAAGAGGAAGCCCTTGGCGAAGTTGGACAGCAGCAGGTCCAAAATGGCCTCCAGGAAGTGCAGCAGGAGGTAGAGGGCCGGCATGGCGAAGATGTTGCCGGTGATGAAGGCCGCAAGCGTGGCGCTGGAGAAGTAGAAGAAGCTCTCCCCCAGCACCGCCAGAACAGTCACCGCCACCCCCACCGGCTCAAAGAGGCCGAAGGCCGCCGTGACCAGGACGCACAGTGCCCCGGTGACGGCGAAGGGGATCAGCACCATGGCGTACCCCGAGAGGAAGTTCGTCACAAACAGCCCCTCCCGCCGGATGGGCAGGGCGTGCAGCTGTCCCACGCTGCGGCTGCTGCAGAGATAGCTCCACACCGCCAGGGCGCAGAGGACGCCGTAGAACAGACACACAAAGGGCAGGGCGCTCTGAACCACGTCGTAGTAGGTCCGGGTCATCTCCAGGGCTGTCCCCGCCACGCTCCAGCCCCGGCCCCGCAGCAGATGGGACAGCAGCGCCAGGGGGAACAGCGCCCCGATGAAGGACGCCCCGCCCCACAGCGGCCAGAACCTGGAGAGGTTTTTCAGGAACAGCGTCCGATTAAAGTACGATGTCTTTGACCGCATAGTCCGCACCTCCCAGCTCGTAAATAAAAATCTCCTCCAGCGTCAGGGGCACCGCGTCCACCAGCAGGGGGTGGTACGTCGTTAGGCGCTCCGTGGCCTCCTGGGCGTTCATCCGCATAATCAGGGTGTGGATGCGGCCGATTTTCGAGGCATGGAGCACCGGCAGGTCCTCCGGCACCTCCGTCACGCCGTCGGGAAACACCACCTGGAGCTTCACCATGTTGTCCTGCAGCTGGGCCAGGCTCCGCTCCAGCAGCACCTTTCCGTGATCCATGATGCCCACGTGGTCGCACACGTCCTCCAGTTCCCGCAGGTTGTGGGAGCTGACCAGCACCGTGGTTCCCCGCTGGCTCACATCCCCCATCACCAGCGACCACACCTGCCGCCGCATCACCGGGTCCAGGCCGTCCACCGGCTCGTCTAAAATCAGGTAGTCCGGCATGCAGCTCAAAACCAGCCAGAAGGCCGCCTGCTTCTGCATCCCCTTGGAAAGGCGGCGGATGGCCCGCCGCTCGTCGATGCCGAAGACCTCCTTGAGCTTCCCGTACCGCTCCATGGAGAAATTGGGGTAGAAGCCCCGGTAGAAGCGGCACATGTCCCGGATGGTGGACTGGGAGAAGTAGTACCAGTCGTCGGGGATGACCCCCACCCGGGCTTTCAGCCCGGCATTTTCCCAAACGTCCTCGCCGCCGATCCGCACCGTGCCCGCGTCCTGGCGGTAGATACCCGTCAGGACGCGGATCAGGGTGGACTTGCCCGCGCCGTTGGGCCCCACCAGGCCGTAGACACTGCCCGCGGGCACCGTGACACCGGCACCGTCCAGGGCCGTAAATCCGTCAAAGCGCTTGATGGCGCCGCTTACCTCGATCATTGTATTCCTCCTCTTCCGTCCGGGGCCCCGGCATCTCCGGCAGTGCCGACGGCCTCCGCCGGCTCCTCCCTCACCAGCGACAAGAGCTCCTCCTCCGGAACGCCCAGATACCTCAGCTCCGCCAGCATCTCCCGGGCCTTTGCCAGCAGCTCCTTCCGCCGGGCCTCGTCCGCCCCGGCGCTGCCGGAGGCAAAGCTCCCCTTGCCGGGTACGGAGTAGATGTACCCCTCCCCTTCCAGCTCGTTGTACGCCCGCTGGATGGTGTTGGGGTTGATGGATAGCTGGGTGGCCATCGCCCGCACGGAGGGCAGCTTTTCATCCGGATCCATGGCCCCTGTGACGATCAGCTTCCGAAGCCCATCTTTGATCTGTTCGTAAATGGGCCGGGAGTCCCGGTAATTCAGGCTGATCATCCGCTCACCTTCCCTTCCGCAGCGGTGTACCCGCCGCAAACTGTATTAACTGTACTAGTACACTTAGGATAACATAGCCCGCCGGCGCTGTCAAGCCTCTCCCCCGGAGAAATTTTTCCTGCCCGGCATTGGAAAATCCCTGCAAAACCCGCATTTTCTTCTTTACAATGGGAAGGATGTGTGATATATTGCCATAGGCGCGGTGAGCCGCGCCCGCAGGAAAGGGCTGATTGGACCGGCAAGGGCGGTCTGCGGAGGATTTTTGCGCCACAGCAGGGCGTGGTCCCGCAGGAATAACCGCTTTATTTGAAGAGATCACAGCGAAGCTGTGGTGGAAAAGACCCGCAAGGCGCCGCAGACGATCTTATCAGCGCTTCCTATATCCCCTGCGCTTTGTCCCGCGGAGCTTCACCGGCCCGGGGCACAGTGCTGCGGGTCATCATATGGAAAGGTGGAAAACACTATGCTGCGCAAAGAACAAAAGGCCGCCATTATTGACGCCAACCGCACCCACGAGTCCGACACCGGCTCTCCCGAGGTTCAGATCGCCATCCTGACGGAGCGCATCAACGTGCTCACCGAGCACATGCGCCAGAATCCCCAGGACAAGCACTCCAACCGTGGACTTCTGAAGATGGTCGGCAAGCGCCGGAGCCTGCTGGACTATCTCCAGAAAAAGGACATCGAGCGCTACCGCGCGCTGATCGCCAAGCTGGGCATCCGCAAGTAAGGTGAAAATAGGGCGGCGGGTGACCCCGCCGCCCTCTCTTTCCACTCTCCCCCGGCCCGTATGAGAGCCGCATATACCCTTTAGCAGTTGAAAAAGGGGCCAGGCACCGCAACCCGGCCGTTTTTTCAAGTGCTAAACGGTCCGGCTTCCGTACGGAATCATCACACAAAGGAGCAAGACCATGTCTACCATCATCACCAAGAGGCAATTCCCCAACTACCGCAAATACGAAATGGATCTGGCCGGCCGCCCCCTCACCCTGGAGGTGGGGAAGCTGGCGGAGCTGGCCAACGCCGCCGTCATGGTGGGCTACGGCGACACCCGGGTGCTGGTGTGCGCCACCGCCTCCGCCCGTCCCCGGGACGGCATCGACTTCTTCCCCCTCAGCGTGGACTTTGAGGAAAAGCTCTACTCCGTGGGCCGCATCCCCGGCAGCTTCAACCGCCGGGAGGGACGTCCCGGCGAGAAGGGCGTGCTGACCAGCCGGGTCATCGACCGGCCCATCCGTCCCCTGTTCCCCTACGACTTCCGCAACGACGTCTCCATCATGGCCACCGTCATGAGCGTGGATCACGACTGCTCCCCGGAGATTGCCGCCCTCATCGGCACCTCCGCGGCCCTGGCCATCTCCGACATCCCCTGGAACGGGCCCGTGGGCGCGCTGAAGGTGGGCCTGGTGGACGGAGAGCTGGTGCTCAATCCCAACAGCGAGCAGCGCAAGGTCAGCGACCTGGACGTCACCGTGGTCTCCACCGGCAAGAAGGTGGTTATGATCGAGGCCGGCGCCAACGAGGTGGACAACGACACCATGTTCGCTGCCATCCAGCTGGCCCACCGGGAGAACCAGAAGCAGGTGGAGCTCATCAACCGGATGGTCAGCGAGATCGGCAAGGAGAAGTTCGACTATCCCCACGCCGACTTTGACCAGGTTCTCTTCGACCGCATCACGGCGGACTTCATGGACGAGGCCAGGGCCGCCATGGACACCGATGACAAGAACGTCCGGGAATCCCGCTGGAACGCCATGATCGAGCACTGGCACGAGAGGTATCTGGAAGAGTTCCCGGAGATGGACAAATACCTGGACGAGATCACCTACAAGTTCCAGAAGAAGATTGTCAAGGCCTGGCTGCTGGAGGGCCACCGTGTGGACGGCCGCGCCAAAAACGAGATCCGGCCCCTGGCCGCCGAGGTGGGAATCCTGCCCCGGGCCCACGGCTCCGGCCTCTTCACCCGGGGCCAGACCCAGGTACTGTCCGCCGTCACCCTGGACACCCTCTCCGCCAACCAGAAGCTGGACACCATCTGGGAGGAGACGGAGAAGCGGTATATGCACCACTACAACTTCCCCGGCTACTCCGTGGGCGAGGCCAAGCCCGCCCGGTCCCCCGGCCGCCGGGAGATCGGCCACGGGGCTCTGGCCGAGCGGGCACTTCTGCCGGTGATCCCCGACGTGGAAACGTTCCCCTACGCCATCCGGGTGGTCAGCGAGGTGGTCTCCTCCAACGGCTCCACCTCCCAGGGCTCCGTGTGCGGCTCTACGCTTGCGCTGATGGACGCCGGCGTGCCCATCAAGGCCCCGGTGGCCGGCATCTCCTGCGGCCTCATCCAGGATGACGACGGCTCTTTCACCACCTTTATCGACATCCAGGGCGTGGAGGACTTCCACGGCGAGATGGACTTCAAGGTGGCGGGCACCAAGAAGGGCATTACCGCCATCCAGATGGACCTGAAAAACGACGGCCTCACCATGGAGATCATCAAAAACGCCCTGGACATCACCTACGACGGCCGCTGCCAGATCCTGGACCAGATCATGCTGCCCTGCATCGCGGAGCCCCGCAAGGATGTGAGCAAATACGCGCCCAAGATGCTCACCATGCACATCGACCCCTCCCGCATCCGGGAGGTCATCGGCTCCGGCGGCAAGGTGATCCAGAAGATCGTGGCCGACACCGGCGCCAAGATCGACATCAACGACGACGGCTCCATCTTCATCGCCGGCGTGGACGCCGCCAGCTGCGACGCCGCCAAGAAGTGCATTGACGACATCGTGTTTGTGCCGGAGATCGGCGCGCTGTACTACGGCCGGGTGGTACGCCTCATGACCTTCGGCGCCTTCGTGGAGCTGGCCCCCGGCAAGGACGGGCTGGTGCACATCTCCAAGCTGGCGGACCACCGCATCGAGAAGGTGGAGGACGCCTGCAAGATCGGCGACATGATGTGGGTGAAGGTCACCGATATCGACGAGAAGGGCCGGGTGAACCTGAGCCACAAGGATGCCGTAAAGGAGATCAAAGCCAAGGAAGCCGCCGGGGAGCGGATCAAATAACCGTTTTTTCAAAAACCGGCGGGATGGGTATGGCCTGTCCCGCCGGTTTTGCTCTGGGGATCAGGCCCTGTTTGAAAAATGTCAGACTGCCCGGCGGGGCGGGATGTGGGTATTCGGCCCCGGGACAGGGGCAGGAGAGCGCGCCCCGGGCGGGGTTCCCCCTGTCAACCGATGGTATATCTAAATCTATATAAGTAAACCGAGAACACAGAGGAGCTGATTTCATGGATTCCATTGCCGCCATTGCCACCGGCAGTGCCGCATCCGCCATCGGCATTGTCCGCATTTCCGGGGAGGGGTGCTTCGCCGCCTGTGACCGGGTTTTTCGGCCTGCCAACGGCCGCCCCTTCGGGGAGCAGGCGCCCCGGAAGCTGGTGATGGGCGAAATGCTGGACAGCCGGGGCCGGACCGTTGACCGGGGAATGGCCGTCCGCTTCCCCGCCCCCCACAGCTACACCGGCGAGGACTCTGCCGAATTCCACTGCCACGGCTCCCCCGTGGTGCTGCGGGAACTGCTGTCGGCCCTCTTCGCCGCGGGAATCCGACAGGCGGCGCCGGGGGAGTTTACCAAACGGGCCTTCTTAAACGGGAGGATGGATCTGACCCAGGCGGAGGCCGTTGTGGACCTCATTGACGCAGAGACCGCCGCCGCCGCCCGGAACGCCGCCGCCCAGCTGGACGGCGGCCTGCGGAAGGTGCTGGAGCCCGTACAGGATGCCCTGCTGGAGATTACCAGCCGTTTCTACGCCGTGGTGGACTATCCCGACGAGGACATCCAGGACATAAATCCCCCTGAAATCGCCCGGGCCATGGCTTCCGCAGAGGCGGCGCTCTCCCGCCTGCTGGACACCTGCCGCCGGGGGCAGGTGCTGAAAAAAGGCGTCCGCACCGCCATTGTAGGGCTGCCAAACGCCGGGAAGTCCTCCCTTCTGAACGCCCTGGCGGGGTATGACCGCTGCCTTGTCACCGATATCCCCGGCACCACCCGGGACACGGTGGAAGAGGCTGTCCTCTGCGGCGGAGTGCTGCTGCGGCTCATTGACACCGCGGGCCTGCGGGAGACGGAGGACACGGTGGAGAGGCTGGGGGTGGAGCGCACCCGGAAAGCCATGGAGGAGGCGGAGCTGATCCTGCTGGTCCGGGACGGATCTGTGGAGGTCTGTCCGGAGAACCGGGCCCATCTGGAGGCGGAGGCCCGCCTGCTGAACCAGGTGGCACAGACCGGAAAGCCCTGGCTCTGTCTGGAGTCCAAGTGCGACCTCACCGGCCCCTACGCCTTCTCTCTGGGCCCGATAGGAGAGGACGCCAGCAACCCCGCCGCCTGCCTCTGCGTCTCCTCCGTCACCGGCCAGGGTCTGGACAGGCTGGAGGCGGCCGTCTCCGCCCTCTTCCCCGCCGGAGAGCCCGGGGAGGCCGGAAGCCTGCTGACAGACCGGCGCCAGGAGGACGCCGTCCGCCGGGCCAGAGACGCCGTCTGCCGGGGCCGCGCCGCCCTGTCGGAGGGTCTCACCCCTGACGCCATCCTCACTGACGCGGAGGAGGCGCTGGACGCCATCGGCGAGCTGACGGGCAGGACGGCCCGGGAGGAAATCGTCTCCCGCATCTTCTCCCGGTTCTGTGTGGGAAAATAATCTCAGCACCTTTAAAACGCGGTTTACAAAACCATATTTTAGTGTTACAATATCTCCGGACAAGGCCTTGTTTGGCAAATGGCGAAATGCTCAGCGGCGAGCGATTTTTTCGCCGATCAGGGCGGTTTGCCGCCCCGGTGTTTTCACATTTTTTAAATAGGGCCAGGCTGTGACTGCCTCTCGAAATTGTAAAGGAGTATTGCGCCATGTGTGATTTGCCCTCTCTTCAAAACCGCCTGCGGACCCAGCGTCCCGTGGAGTGGGAACAGCTGCCGGACTTCTCCCTGTATATGGATCAGGTGCTCAGCTATATGGACCGGCAGGTCATCCGCTTCGATGAGGACGACGGCCTCACCGCCGCCATGGTGAACAACTACACCAAGAGCGGCCTGGTCCCACGGGCGGAGGGAAAGAAGTACTGCCGGGATCACCTGGCATACCTCACTGTCATCTGCGTTTTAAAACGGGTCATGTCCACCCGGGACATGGATCTGCTGATCCGGGAGGAGCTGCAGGGCAACCGCTCCGTTCAGGACGGGTATGCGGCCTTCTGCGAAAGCCTTGACAAGGCGCTGCTCCTCACCGCCGGCGAGATGGAAAGCCGCATGGACGGGGACGAAGACCTGGCGGACGCGGCCATTCACTTTGCCCTGCTGAGCTATGCCGCCGGGGTAGCCAGCAGCCGGTATGTGACCATGCTGCGCCGGAGGCAGGAGGAGGGCGCCGCCGCCCACGGGAAAAAATCCAGGAAGGAGCGTGAACAGGATGCGTGATTTTGTGATTATGACGGACAGCTGCTGCGATCTCCCCTCCGCCATGGCGGAGGAGCTGGGGCTGTCGGTCCTTCCCCTGAGCCTGCATATGGGCGGAGCGGTATACCGCAACCTTCTGGACGGGGGAGACATCGGATTCCCGGCATTTTACAGCCGGGTGCGCGGCGGCGAGAGCGCAACCACCTCCGCCGTCAGCGTAGGGGATTTTGAGGCGGAGATGCGGAAAATCCTCTCCTCCGGCAGGGATATCCTCTGCATCAACTTCTCCTCCGCCCTCTCCACCACCTACCAGTCCGCCTCCATCGCCGCGGACGACCTGCGGGAGGAGTTCCCGGAGGCCCGGATCTGCGTGGTGGACTCGCTCTGCGCCTCCCTGGGGCAGGGCCTTCTGGTGTGGCTCTGCGGCCGGGAGCGGCGGAGGGGCCGCACGGTGGAGCAGGTCCGGGATTTTGCCGAGGAGATCAAGGGCCGAATCTGCCACTGGTTTACCGTGGACGACCTGAACCATCTGAAACGGGGCGGGCGGATCGGCGCGGCTACGGCGCTGTTCGGCACCATGCTCTCCATCAAACCGGTGATGCATGTGGACGACGGCGGGCACCTGGTCCCCGTCAGCAAGGCCCGGGGCAGGAGGGCCTCTCTGCTGGCCCTGGTGGACGAGATGGAGAAAACCGCCCCGGAACCGGAAAAACAGACGGTGTTCATCTCCCACGGGGACTGCCTGGGGGATGCAGAGCTGGTGGCAGAGGAGGTTCGCCGGCGCTTCGGCACGGCGGACATCCACATCAACTATGTGGGGCCGGTGATCGGCAGCCACTCCGGGCCGGGGACGGTGGCGCTGTTCTTCCTCGGCACAAGCCGCTGACCCCGCCGGGACCCGGCGGCAGGACGCCGCCTCTGCCTCATCGATATTACTGTTGAAACGGAGTGCGCATTTTGAACTGGCTGGAAGTACACATTGACACAAATCACACCGGGCTGGAGCCGGTGACGGCCATGCTGTCCGCCCTGGATGTGGACGGGGTGGTCATTGACGACGAGACGGAATTTCACGAGTTTCTGGAGAGCAGCCGCCAGTACTGGGACTATGTGGACGAAGAGCTGTCCCGCCGCATGGAGGGCCTGTCCCGCATCACCTTCTATCTCCAGGCTGATGAGGCGGGCTTTGCCAAACTGGGAGAGACCCGCATTGCCCTGTCCCGGCTGAAGGCGGAGCGGAGCGACTGCGGCCCCCTCCTGATGTCTCTGGACAACCTGGCGGATGAGGACTGGGAGAACAACTGGAAGCAGTACTACAAGCCCCTTGAGATCGGGGAGCGGCTTCTGGTGGTTCCAAAATGGGAGCAGGCGGATCCGGGGGAGAGGATTCCCCTCTTTCTGGATCCGGGCCTGACCTTCGGCACCGGGGATCACGCCACCACCCGCCTGTGCCTCACTGCGCTGGAAAAGACAATCCACGGCGGCGAACGGGTGCTGGACCTGGGCTGCGGCAGCGGCATTTTGTCCATTGCAGCCCTCCGTCTGGGGGCCGTCTCCGCCCAGGCGGTGGACATTGACCGGATGTGTCTGGATGTGGCCTATGAAAACGCCGCCCTCAACCACATCGGCCGGGACGCCTATACCGTCCGGGTGGGCGACGTGCTGACGGACGGGACGCTGCGGGCGGAGCTGGGCGGCGGATACGACGTGGTGCTGGCCAATATCGTGGCGGACGTCATCATTGCCCTGGCCCCCATGGTCCGCTCCTTTCTGAAACCGGGCGGGCGGTTCCTCTGCTCCGGCATTATCGACAGCCGGGCGGAAGAGGTGGCGGGCCGCCTCCGCCAGGCTGGGCTGGAGCTTCTGGAGACCCGGGAACAAAAGGGCTGGTACGCCTACACCTGCCGGTAAAGGCGCCCGCTCCCCCTCGGGCACTCCGTCCACATCCCTGGAAACCGCCCTGCCGGCGGGTATTTTCCGGCGGCAGGCGCTGCGGCCTTTGAAATCCGCCGGCCCCGGCAGGTCATATGGCGGATGCGGGGCCTGGATTTCTGCCCGTCTCTGTGCACGCGGTTCGGCTCTCCGCCTGAAACCGCGTGTTTTTTTTCTCTATTTCCACCCCTTCGACAGATTCCATCCGACTTTTCCCGCCGCCGTCTGTATAGTATTAGTCAAAACACCTGAAAATCGGTGTTCCGATTTTCAGGGCGGGCATCGCCCGCCGGCACATAAGATGTGCTGTGTTTTGCCTGTGAAGTCCACCGCCGGGCCGTTTCACGGCTCCCGGGGCGCATATGTGCCCCGGGGTTGAAAAGAAGTATGCACTTCCTTTCAGCTGCGGCGACTACAGCAGCGCATCTGAAAGGGAGGCGGTTTCATGGAACCCACAAAGGGCCCCCGGATTCTGCGGCTGCCGGCGGCGGAGATCCGCCCCAACCCCGCCCAGCCCCGGCGCTTCTTTGACGAGGCCGGCCTGCGGGAGCTGGCGGCCTCCATCCGGCTGCACGGCATCCTCCAGCCCCTCACCGTGCGGCGGCGGGGAACCGGCTGGGAACTGGTGGCCGGAGAGCGGCGGCTCCGGGCCGCACGGCTGGCAGGGCTGGATACGGTGCCCTGCATCGAGGCGGCGGTGGACGGCAGGGAGTCCGCTCTGCTGGCCCTGGTGGAAAATATGCAGCGCCAGGATCTCCATTTTTTTGAAGAGGCGGCCGCAATTGCGGCCTACTTAAAGGCGTCCGGCTCCACCCAGGAGGAGGCCGCCGTCCTCCTGGGCCGCTCCCCCTCCGCCGTGGCCAACAAGCTGCGGCTGCTGCGCCTCTCCCCCGCCTGCCGGGAGGTCCTAATCTCCGGAGGGCTGGCGGAGCGCCACGCCCGGTGCCTTCTGCGTCTGGAGGATGAGGGCGAACGCCTGCGGGCCGCCCGACATATGGCGGAAAAACAGATGAATGTGGCTCAGGCGGAGCAATATGTGGAACAGAGGCTGGCGGCTCTCCAGTCCACGCCGCCGGCGGGCCGGCAGACGTTTATCATCAAGGACGTGCGGCTGTTTTTAAACAGTGTGGACCGGGGTCTCCGCCTCATCCGGGACGCCGGAATCGACGCCGCCTGCGGCCGAGAGGAGACGGAGGACGACATTTTTTTAACCATCCGCATTCCAAAGCGGCGGCGGGACCCGCCGGAGAAAGGGGCGTAACGCCTCTTTTTTCCGGTTTTTCCTCCCCTTTCCGCGCCCTCTGTTTTGAAACCCCCTGCTGTTCATTGTTACTGGATTGTAACCTTTTTTTCGGCGCAGATGTGTTATACTAAATGCTGATTGAACTCTGCCTGAAAATCGGCGGAGCGGCGGACCGGAGCGGAGGATGCCCGACCTGCCGGGGCCTCTGCCCGCCAAAGCCGCCCGGCACACCCGGCGGCGGGCAGGGCGGTTTCCGCCGGAATTTCGGAGGATTTCAGGGGAGATCAACAGCGTTTCAGCGGAAAAGGGCCGGTGTGTGGACCTCTTCCGAAAGGAGCACAGCAACAGGAGGGGGCTTCATGGAACAGATTACAAACGAAGCCGTGGAAAAACGGGCCGGAGGCGCCCGGCTGAAAAAGGGCGGCGGCCTGGGCGGGCCGCTGCTGATTGCCCTTGGGCTGACGGCGGCCATCGCGGGCGGGGCCTACCTGGGCCTTTGCGCCTATGTGCAAAACAGCGCCGCCATCTGGAAAAACACCTATGTTCTGGAACAAAACATCGGCGGGCTGACCGTGGAGGAGGCCGTCCAAAAGGTGGAGGCCGCCCTGCCGGATCTGAAGGTGGGCATTCAGCTCTACGATGTGTCCTCCGGCCCGGTGGACACGGATTCCCCGGACGGCCTGGCCGCCGCCATCCCCCTCAGTGAGCTGGGGGCGGAGGCAGACGTCCCCGCTCTGGTGTCGGAGGCGGCGGCGTCTGCCAAATCCGGCCCCTTCTATACCGCCGGATGGCGGTATCTCTCCAGCATGGGAGACACCTATTACGACTGTTCGCCCCACGTCCGCCTGGACAGTGCCAAGGTCGCAGAGGCCGCGGAGCGGGTGGCCGGGGAGCTGTCCTGGCCCGCGCTGGACACCGAGTACAGCGTGGAGGAGGACGCCCTTCTGGTGCGGACCGCCATGGACGGCCGCGCTGTGGACGCCGAGATGCTGCGGGACACGCTGGAGGGGTTTTCCTGGGATGGGGCCCTCCTGATCTCCTTTCCCTGTGAAACGCTCTCCCCCGCAAAAACCCTCACCGCCCGGGAAATCCACAGCGAGGTCAGCGGCGAGGTAAAAAACGCCGGCTATGACCCGGAGACGGACGCCATCACCCCCGAGCGGGTGGGGGCGGATTTTGACGTGCCTGCCGCCCAAAGGCTGATGGACGCGGCGGATCCCGGCGAGACGGTAAAGATCCCCGCCTCTGTGGAGTACCCCGCCGTCACCGCCGGGGATCTGGAGGCGCTGCTGTTCCGGGATGTGCTGGGCGAGGCAAAAACCCATGTCAGCGGCACGGCGGCCCGCATCTCCAATGTGAAGCTGGCCTCCGCCGCCTTTAACGGCACCGTGCTCAACAGCGGCGATGTATTCTCCTACAACGAGACGGTGGGGCAGCGGACCGCGGCCAAGGGATACAAGCCTGCGCCGGCCTATGTGAAGGGCGAGACGGTGGACGAAATCGGCGGCGGTGTGTGCCAGCCCTCCTCCACCCTATACTTAGCCTGCCTCCGGGCCAACCTGGAGATCACAGAGCGGCACGCCCACCGATATGTCCCCTCCTATATCGGCAAGGGGATGGACGCCACGGTGTCCTGGGGCGGGCCGGACTATAAATTTACCAACAACACCAACTATCCCATTAAAATTGTCGCCACCTACGACAAGGGCTACCTCACGGTGCAGCTGCTGGGCACCAACCTGGACGGCACCTACGTGGAGATGGTCTACGAGCCCATCTCCACCACCCCCTTTGAAGTGGTCTACGAAGACGACCCCACCCTGGCCCCGGGCCAGGAGGTGGTAAAAGTCACGCCCTATACCGGCCACAGGTGCAGGACTTACCGCAACGTCTACGCTGCCGACGGCACCCTGATCTCCAGCGCCTATGAGGACACCAGCGACTACAAGGTCCGCAACCGGGTGATCCTCCGGGGCCCGGCGGAGTCCGCAACCCCCGCCGTGGGCCCCGGCTGGGACGTTCCCATCGTGGATCTGCCCACAACGGCGGATCCCGGGGAGCTTCCTGCGGAGGATCCTCCCGCAAATCCGGCCATCATTATCCTGCCGGAGGATGGAGTCGGCTGAACCCTGCGGCACGGATTGCCAAATCACGGCGGAAAAGCCCCGTCGTCCGGGCGCTTTGGCATTTTTCCAACAATCCTATTTTGTGATATGTTCCCCGGGAGAAAAGGGGGCCCGGGGTGAGGCGAAAAATTCCACGGAACAGCCGCAAGGCGTCCGCCCGTAAACGGGCGGACGCCTTGCGGCAGAGTGTCAAAAAACCGGCAGACAGGGAGGAGACAAGGCGGGAAGATGCGGGGGAGCACGAGGGCTGCATCCGCAGATGCGTTTCGGAGCGCGGAGATGCAGCGCCCGCCCCGTGTCGGATCAAATGTCTGCAAATGCCTGCTGTGCAGGCGTCTGCGCCGAAGGAGGAGCCGATAAAACCGGTGACGGAGATGCCGGGAGGCCCGCAGGCCGAGACAGTGCAGGTCGGCAGATTTTCCAATCGCGCAGCGGTTTGAAAATTGAGACATCAACAGGCTGCCGAAAAAGTCCCCGAGGGCTTTTTCGACAGCCTGCGCAGTTATCCCCGCTCTTTTTTCAGCCGGCGGATATCCTCCCCCACAAAGGGCAGCAGCTGGTACTCCCCCTCAATCCGGGAGGCCACCTGGGGGGAATACCGCTGGGCCAGCTCATCCGGCATCAGGTTTGTGCTGAGGATGGTGGGGCGCCGCTCCATCAGGCGGGTGTTGACAATCTGGTACAGGGCGCTCTGGACAAAGGCGGTGGTCAGCTCCGTGCCCAAATCGTCCAGAATCAGCAGGTCGCATCTCAGCACCCGCTCCACGTCCTCCTCCCCCTCCTCCCGGCCGAATTTCTGATCCTCAAACAGCCGGAAGATATGGCCCGCCGTATCATAGACCACGGACCAGCCCGCGCCGCTGACCTCCCGGGCAATGGCGGCGGAGAGGTGGGTCTTTCCCAGGCCCGGCCTCCCGGTCAGCAGCAGATTGCCGCTGACCGTCTCAAAATTCTCCGCATACCTTCGGCAGGTCCGGCATACCCAGTCCATATTCTCCCGGGCGGAGATTCCAAGGGCGGGGTTACACTCCTCGGAGTACCAGTCCAGGGAGAAGGTGTCAAAGCTCTGGCTGCCCAGATCCAGCATCCGGCTCAGCTCCCTCTGCTGCTCCCTTGCATAATAATTCCGCAGACACCGGCAGGCCCTGCCGTTCCGGTACCCCGTGTCGCCGCACAGGGGGCAGGCGGGCCTCTCCTCCAGGCAGTCCGCCGTCAGGCCCAGCCGCTCCAGCAGAGCCCGCCGCTCCCGCTGGAGGCGCAGGTTCTCCTCCCGCAGGCGGGCCACCTCCGCCGCGGGATCCACGCCCCGCTGAAAGGTAACGGCGACCAGGCGGCCCATGACAGAGCGCAGTTCCCTGTCAATCTCCCGCAGACGGGGGCTGCGCCGGAACACGCTCTCCCGCCGCTCCTGATACCGCTCCTCCCTGGCGCGGCGGTCCTCCTCATATTTTTCAAGCGCCCGGCGCATGATCTTTCCGTCGTAGGCCATTGTGCAACCTCCTCAAGGGCCCGTTTAAATGCATCCGGCAGCTCTGTCAGGCCTTATCCCGCCGCTGGATATACTTCTTCATCCAGGCCACATCCTCCGCCGGGCTCTCCTCCCGGCGGGCCTGCTGCCCTCTCCCGGCGGGGCGGTCCCCGGCCTCCACCTCCTCCGGGGTGTGGAGGCCCGCCTCGTGCCAGCGCTTCAAAATCCCGTTCAGGTAGGGCCATTTCAGCTCGTGGCACTTGAGCACCGTCTTGTCACAGGCCAGCGCCACCGTCTCCGGCGGGAACCCCATCTCCTGCCAGGCGGCCAGATACTTCTCCTCCGACGCCACAGGCGGCCTGTCCCCCAGGCCCAGAGCCCGCATGTACCGGGGAACGCTCTCCTGCCGCCGGGCGTATTTCCTGAGATAGGCCGCCGCATCCTCCTGGGTGGCAATGCCCATCCGCGCCCAGGCGTAGCCCTCCTTCTCAATCTGCCGCATGGCGGGACGGCGGCCCTCGCCGTACCGCTGCCGCACCCGCTCCGTACAGTGGCACACCAGCAGGTAGATCACATCTGCCGGCAGCCCCAGGTAGTCGTTCAGACCCAGGAGGACGCCCACGTCCGGGGAGGTGAGCTTTTTGCCCAGTTTCCGCTCCACCTCGGCGGTGAGGCCGCGGAACTCGGCGCTCCCCTCCAGCCGGTCGGCGATGTCCGCCTGGCGATAGGCCGGCTTTTCCTCTGCAGGCTCCGGCGGCGCCGGCTCCTTCTCCGGGGCGACCAGGCCCAGCTCCCGCAGGCTCCGCTCCGCCGCCTCAATCCGGGGGCGGTCCCACCGCAGCTCCCCGGCCAGGGACCGGGGCGGCACGCTCCCCCGGCGGCGCAGGAGGGCCAGATATAAAAGGGCGGCGTCCCCGTCTCCCCGCTCCAGCAGCCGCTTTACTGCCTGCGGAGTAAGCACCACGCTCTCTTCCCCGGTCTGCACCAGCACGTTGGCCACGGCCTGTCCCTCCCTCTTCCCCGTTGTTCTGCTCTCCTATTTTACACGAAATTTCCCAAAAGGGCAATACCTGACCGTGGGGCCGCTGATGCCCGACAGGGCAGGGGGAGGCAGCATCTCCCCTGGGGGGGCAATATCCCCGCCCCGCGCAGGGCTTCTTCAAAAATTTTGTGAATTTTTTGGAAAAATCCCCATTTCTTCTGGCATATAGCCTCCCTGTATGCTATACTGTACGCTGTAAAATTGGCGTGACCTGCTTTGCATTTCAAAAAGAGGAGGAATGTCTCATGGCAAACCGGGTGCTCGTGAACATCTGCGGAGATGAATATACTCTTGTGGCGGAGGAATCCCCCTCCTACATGCAGCGGGTGGGCTCCTACGTGGACCGGAAAATGCAGGAGGTTATTGATACCGCCAGGGTGGGCCGGGTCAATGCCGCCGTGCTCACCGCCGTCAATATTGCCGACGAGCTGATGAAGGCCCAGGAGAGCGCGGAACAGCTGCGGGGCCAGATTAAGGAATATGCAGATGAGGCCGGAAAAGCCCGGTCGGAGGTCAGCGAGCTGAAACGGGAGGTATTCCGCCTTCAGCAGAAGCTGGAGCGCCAGAGCCGGGGATGAATACACCGGAGCTGCTGTCCCCCGCCGGATCCCCGGAGGCGCTGCGGGCCGCCGTACAGTGCGGCGCAGACGCGGTCTACCTGGGCTGGGGGGACTTTAACGCCCGCCGGGGCGCCAGGAACTTCTCTGACGAGGAGTTCGCAGACGCCCTGGCCTATTGTCATCTGCGGGGCGTACGGGTGTTTTTGACCCTGAATACCCTGCTTACCGACCAGGAGCTGCCCCGGGCCCTGGCTGCCGCAGCCCTGGCCTGCCGCCTGGGGGTGGACGCGGTGCTGGTGCAGGACTGGGGGCTGCTGGATCTCCTTCGCCGCTGTCTGCCGGATCTCCCCCTCCACGCCAGTACACAGATGAGCGTCTTTACCTCCGGCGGTGCATGCGAGGCCGCCGCCGACGGCTGTGAGCGGGTGGTCATCGCCCGGGAGTGCTCTGCGGAGGACACGGCGGCCATCTGCCGCAGCTGCCCCGCCCAGGTGGAGGTCTTTGCCCACGGCGCCCTGTGCATGTGTTATTCCGGCCAGTGCGCCATGAGCGCTGTTGTGGGCGGCCGCTCCGGAAACCGGGGCCGCTGTGCCCAGCCCTGCCGCCTGCCCTACGGCGTAAACGAGCCCGCAGGCGGGAAATTCCCCCTGAGCCTGAAAGACAGCTGTCTGGCGGACAATCTGGGGGATATGGCCGAAATGGGCGTCAACTGCCTTAAGCTGGAGGGGCGGATGAAGCGGCCCGAGTATGTGGCCGTAGTCACCGGCATCTATGCCCGCCTTCTGGCGGAGGGCCGAAAGCCCACCGCCGCCGAGCGGCGGGCGCTGGAGTCCGCCTTCTCCCGCTCCGGCTTTACCGACTGGTACTGGCGGGGAAGGCGCGGCGCGGGCATGTTCGGTACCCGCCCCGAGAATGCCCCGGAACCCGGGGAGCTCTTTGCAGCGGCCAGGGCCGCCTATGAGAGGGACAGTCTGCGCACCGTTCCCGTGCACTTTTCCTGCGCCGTCCGCTCCGGCCTGCCCTGCACCCTCACCGCATCGGACGGGGACGGCCACCGTGTCACCGCCTCCGGCCCCGTGCCGGAGGCGGCGCGGAACCGCCCGCTGACCGCGGCGGAACTGGAGGCCCGCCTGCGCAAGACCGGCGGCACCGCCTATACCTGCCAAAGCACTGCGGCGGAGCTGGACGAGGGTCTGTCCCTGTCCGCCAGCGCCGTCAACGCCCTGCGGCGGGACGCTCTGGCCGCCCTGACGGAGATCCGGACCGCTCCGCCGCCCCGCCGGGAGCTGCCACCACCTCCTCCGCCCGACGACGATTGCGCCGCCCCTGCGCCCCGGTGGACGGTATCCGTCACCGGCGCGGCGCAGCTCTCCCCGGAGCTGATCTCCCTCCGTCCCGCCCGGGTCTGTCTGCCTCTGGAGCTCCTGGCCCCTCTCTCCGCCCTCCCGGAGGGGGAGACGGAGTGGTGCGCCATTCTGCCCCGGGTCTGGCGGGACCGGGACGAACCCCTCCTGAGGGCCTGGCTGGAACACGCCAAGTCCCTGGGCGTCACCGGGGCCCTGGCGGGCAATATCGGCCACCTGTCCCTGCTCCGCGATTCCGGACTGTATATTTACGGTGATTTTGGACTGAACGTATTCAATAGCCGCTCTTTGGAGTACCTCCGCAGCAAAGGGCTCCGCTCCGCCTGCGTCTCCTTTGAGCTGCGCTTTTCCCAGATCCGGGATCTGCGGAAGCCGCTGCCCGCAGAGGCCATCGTCTACGGGCGCCTGCCCCTGATGATCACGGAGAACTGCCTGGTGAAAAACAGCGGCCCCTGCCGCTGTGACCGGCCCAACGTCCTCCGGGACCGCACCGGCGCCGCCTTCCCCCTGCTGCCGGCCTTTGGCCACCGGACGGAGATTGAAAACAGCAAATGCCTGTGGCTGGCAGATCTGCCGGACTACCGGCGGCTGGGGCTCAGCTATGCCCGCCTGCGGTTTACCGTGGAGAGTCCTCAGGAGTGTGTGCGGGTATTCCGGGCATATCTGGACGGAGAACCCGCCTCAGGGGAATTTACCCGGGGCCTTTACAGGCGGGGTGTGGAGTAGCCTGCGGCGCACGGAGGAGCACGATCTGTATTCTTGACGGAAAACGATACTGTTCGTATGAGATTCTGAGGTTTTATATGGAAGAATTAAAGGTAAAATATTTTACGGACGCCATTGACGAGCTGTGCTACGTGGCGGGAAAGTCCGACTGGATTGATCTCCGCGCCGCCGAGGAAGTGACGCTGAGGGCCGGGGAGTTCCGCCTGATTCCCCTGGGAGTTGCCATCGCCCTGCCCGAGGGCTATGAGGCCCACGTGGTTCCCCGCAGCTCCACTTTTAAAAATTACGGCATTCTGCAGGCCAATTCCATGGGCGTTGTGGACTGCACCTACCGGGGGGACAACGATCAGTGGTTCCTGCCCGTCTATGCCACCCGGGATGTGACCATTGAACAAAACGCCCGGATCTGCCAGTTCCGCATTATGCAAAATCAGCCCCCGCTGCGGTTCACCAGGGTGGAGCGGATGGACGGCCCCGACCGGGGCGGTTTCGGCTCCACCGGAAAATGACACGGGAGGGCTGATCCATGGCAAACATCGTGCTGGCCTCCGCCTCTCCCCGGCGGCAGGAGCTGCTGCGGCGCATCGGCATTGCGGATTTTGACGTGCGGATCCCTGCGGTGGAGGAGTCCTGTCCCGCCGGCCTGTCCCCGCGGGGGACCGTGGAGTACATCTCCCGGGAAAAAGCGGATGCTGCAGCGGCCCTCTGTACGCCGGAGGAAATCGTCATCACCGCCGATACCATGGTCTTTCTGGACGGCCGGCGGCTGGGAAAGCCGGCAGACGAGGCAGACGCGCTGCGGATGCTCACCGCCCTGCAGGGCCGGCGCCACACCGTGTGCACCGGCGTCACAGTGGGGCGGGGGGGCTGCCGCTTTACGGAATCCGAGTCCACCGACGTCTACTTCCGCCCGGCGACGGCCCGGGAGCTGCGGGCCTATATCCGCACCGGCGAGCCCATGGACAAGGCCGGAGCCTACGGCGTTCAGGGCAAGGGTGCGCTGCTGGTGGAGCGGCTGGACGGCGATTTCTTCAACGTCATGGGCCTGCCGCTGCTGCGGCTGAGCCGGATGCTGGAGCGCTTCGGCGTCGCACTCCTGGAGGAGGCATAAGAGGGCGGAAGCCCTGAAAGCCCCCGGAAAAAGACGGCTGCCCGGCAAAATTCCACGGACAGCCCGGCTCCCCATCTCCAATTGACAGAAAGCGGGGTCCTCTTGAAAAATTTCCTGAAGAACAACGGTCTGTGGATTCTCTTTGCCGCGGCGGTGGTCTCCGTGGCGCTGGCCCTTATGTCCTATTTCAGCGCCACCTCCTCCCCGTTGGTGAATATGGCGAATATCGTGGTCTCCCCCTTCCGCTCGGCCTATACCGCGGTGGCCTCCTGGTTCAACGACAAGCAGAACTACTACCGGGACACCACTGCCCTCCAGGAGGAAAACGCCGCCCTGCGCCGGCGGATTGCCGAGCTGGAGGCCGACCTCCGCCAGGCGGCGGACGACAGCAAGGAAAATGAAGTCCTGCGGGACGCCCTGGAGCTGCGCAAACAGCGGCGGGACTTTGAGCTGGAGAGCGCCATTGTCACGGAGCGATCCGCCAGCAACTGGACCTCCTCCCTGACGCTGAACAAGGGCACCAGCCACGGCGTAGAGTCGGGCGACGCCGTCATCGACGGGACGGGCAGCCTGGTGGGTGTGGTCCGGAAGGTCGGATTGAACTGGTGCACCGTGCTGACCATCGTGGATACGGACACCTCTTTGGGCGCCCAGGTGTTCCGCACCAAGGATCTGGGGCTGGCCGTGGGCAATTTCTCCCTGATGGAGGAGAAACGGCTGCGGCTGGAGAAACTGCCCGCCGGATGCCAGCTGCTGGGCGGCGACCTGGTGCAGACCTCGGGTCTTGGCGGCTACTATCCCTCGGGCCTGGTCATCGGCACCGTGGAGGAAGTTCTGGTAGACGATTCCGGCGCCGCCTCTTACGCCATTTTGATCCCCGGCGCAGATTTTGACATGCTGACGGAGGTCTTTATCATCAAGTCCTTTGACGTTGTCACCTGAGAGGAGGAGGGGCGCCCGTGCTGGCCCGGAACGAGACAATTTTCAAATGGTTTCTCTATGCAGCCGCCGCCCTGCTGTGCCTGACGGTTCAGGGGGCCCTGCTCCAGCGCGTCACCGTCTGGGGTGTCATTCCCTTTCTCTGCCCCCTGCTGGCGGCCATTCCCGCCACACGGGAGAGCCCTGCCGCCGGCACGGTCTTTGCCCTGGCGGTGGGCGTGGCCTGCGATTCCCTGCTGCCTGTTCCGATCCCCTGCTTTTACACAATGGTATTTCCCCTGGTGGGCCTTTTTTCCTCTCTTCTCTCCAAAGGCCTGCTGCGCCCCGGCTTTCTCTGCTCCCTGCTCTCCACCGCCATCTCCTTTGCGCTGACGGACGGTTTTGCCTGCTTTCTCCTGTGGAGCCGCGGAAAAGCCGCTTGGGAGACCGGGGCTTTTCTGGCCCTCCGGGAATTCTGCGTCGCCTCGCCACTGGTGATCCCGGTCTCGCTGCTGTTCCGGGCCGTGTTTCTCCGCACCCACTCCGACGAATGAACGGCACCTATAACAATCCGCGGAAATAATGCGGATTGCTATAATCTCCCCCGCCTGCCGCCGGCCTGTCCGCCTGTCTTAAAAAATAAGGAGTTTTCATGGATCAACGAGAGTCCCGCAATTTCCGCCTCTATTTCCTGGGGGCCTTTCTCGCCGCCGTCCTGCTGGTCTATCTGGGTGTTCTCTACAGTGTCCAGGTGGTCCACCACCAGGAATATGCCACCCAATCTGTCCGTTCCATTGCCAGGGAGGAGCCGGTGGAGGCCTCCCGCGGCATTTTAACCGACCGCAACGGCCGGGTTTTGGTGTCCAACCGCTCCACCTATAACCTCACCTTCGACCCCGGCCTGCTGAGGGAGGGGGACGACCAGAGCGAGGCGATCCTCCGCCTGCTGAAGCTGTGCCAGGCCAACGGCGTGGAGTGGATTGAAAACCTGCCCGTCTCCCGTGGGCTGCCCTATACCTACACCCTGGATCAGCTTGGGGATACCGTGCTGAAAAACCGCTTTGCCGCCTATCTCAAGGCCCTGGAGCCCTCCAGGGAGGCCCTGACCTCCTATCTCCTGGGGCACCCGGAGGCGGTGGCCCCGCAGGACGGGGACGAAGAGCCCCTCCCGGAGCTTCCGGCGGCCGGAGAGGGCGGGCTCACCCCTGAGGAGGAGGGCGCCAGGATGGACGCGCTGGGGGAGGCGCTGCTGGAGAGGCTCTCCGGCAGCCATCTCACTTCCCGGCTGCTGATCGACGCGGGGATTACACCCCAGACGCTGCTGGAGTGGATGCGGGAGGACTTTGACCTTCCCCCCTCCCTCTCCCTGGGCGAGGCCCGGCTGGTGCTGGGCATCCAATATGAGCTGTACCTCCGCAACCTGGGCACCACGGTGGCCTACATCCTGGCGGAGGACATCAGCGTGGAGTTTATCTCCCTGATCAACGACGGCGGCTATTCCGGCGCCAAAGTCACCAGCTCCTACGCCCGGGAGATTGAGACGGCCGCCGCCGCCCACATCCTGGGTATGGTCACTCCCATTTATGCCGCAGACGACATGGAGGCGCTGCGGGCCAAGGGATACAGCGGAGACGACACCATTGGCCGCTCCGGTGCGGAGGCCGCCTTTGAGGACTATCTCCGGGGCACCGACGGGCGGCGGGTGGTCTCCACCAACAGCGACGGAAAGATCACCGGCGAGTATTACAGCCGGGATCCCCAGCCGGGCTGCAATGTGGAGCTGACCATTGACCTGAAATTCCAGCAGGCCGCTGAGGAGGCGCTGGCCTCCACGGTCTCCGCCATGAGCGAGAAGGACGGCAACACCACCCGCGGCGCGGGCCTGGCCGTTGTAAAGGTGGGCACCGGCGAGGTGCTGGCCCTGGTCTCCTATCCCACCTATGACCTGGCCGCCTATATCCAGGACGGCAACTACCGGGCCCAGCTGAACAACGACGAATCCAGGCCCCTGGTAAACCGGGCCACCATGGGCCGCTATTCCCCCGGCTCCACCTACAAGCCCATGATGGCCGTGGCGGCCCTGGAGGAGGGCGTGGTCTCCCTGACGGAGAAGGTCCTGGACCCGGGCTACTGGGTCTATCCGGACATTGTCGCCGGAACGAAGAAGTGGACCTGGTACTGCTGGAACCGCGGCGGCCACGGCCGCCTCAACGTCACGCAGGCCATCACCGCCTCCTGCAACACCTTTTTCTACGAGATGGGCTACCGCCTGGGCATTGAGAAAATCGGCGAGTACGCCGACGCCTTTGGCTTCGGCAGGACTACCGGCATCGAGATCGGCGACGCCGCCGGCCTGGTGGCAGGCCCCGAGGAGAAGGAGGCCCGGGGCGAGATCTGGTACGGCGGCGACACCGTCCAGGCCGCCATCGGCCAGTCCGACAACCTCTTCACCCCCCTGCAGATCGCCAACTACATGGCCACCCTGGTCTCCGGCGGGAAACACTATGACGCCCACCTGCTGAAAGCCGCCAAGACCTACGACAACGCCCAGGTGGTGGCGGTGGGCAACAGGGAGCCTTCCAACACCGTGGAGATCAGCGACAGCACCCTGAACGCCGTGAAGACCGGGATGCACAACCTGACCAAGACCACCTTGGCCCCCTACTTCAACAGCTGCGTGGTGGAGGCCGGCGCCAAAACCGGCACCACCCAGCTGGGCGCCGATATCACCAACAACGGCTGCTTTGTCTGCTTCGCCCCCTACGACGAGCCGGAGATTGCGGTGGCCCTGGTGATCGAACAGGGCAATGCCGGCGCACAGCTGGCCTCCACCGCCGTCAACGTTATCAACGCCTACTTCACCGCCGACGAACTGGAGACCGTCGTCACCGGGGAGAACCAGCTTCTCCCCTAGGCCCGTCCCGCACTTTGACAATTTCAGGGTATTCTCTGCCCTGCCCTATTTCATATCGAGGAGTTTTTTCATGAGTGAACCGTTTGTCTTTGACCCCCGCCACAATCTCTGCAAAATTCCTTTCGGCGCCGTTTCCTGCGGGGAAACCGTCACCCTCCGCTGCCGTCCCTTGGCGGCTGAGGGATTCACTCACTGCGCAGTTGTCCTGCGGGGGGAGTTCTCCGGAGCGGAGCGGCAGATCGAGCTGTCCCCGGACGGCCGGGAGGGAGATCGCGTCCGGTTTTCCGCAGAGTTTGCCGCCCCCTCGGAGCCGGATTTGCTGTGGTATCACTTCTGCCTCTGGCGGGACGACGGATCCGGCTGCGCACTGGACCGCTCCGGCTATCGGGCCGACGCCCCTGCGGAGCCCTGGCAGCTGACCGTCTATGAAAAAACTCCCACGCCCCAATGGTTTGGGGAGGGCATATCCTACCAGATTTTTCCTGACCGCTTCTGCCGCCTCTCCGTTCCCGACCCGGAGGGCATGGTGGGGGACCGCTGGGTTCACGAAAACTGGACGGACATTCCCGCCTGGCAGCCCGATCCGGACGGAGAAGTCCGAAACCGGGATTTCTTCGGCGGTTCCCTGGCGGGTATCACCTTCAAGCTCCCGTACCTGGCGGACATGGGCGTAACCACACTGTATCTCTGCCCCATCTTTGAATCCGCCTCCAACCACCGATACAACACGGCGGACTACTCCAAAATTGACCCCATGCTGGGAACGGAGGGGGATTTCCGGGAGCTCTGCGCCAAAGCCGGGGAGTATGGCATCCGGGTGATTCTGGACGGCGTGTTCAATCACACCGGCTCCCAGAGTCTCTATTTCAATCAGGACGGCTTTTATCCCACGCTGGGCGCGGCCCAGAGCCAGGACAGCCCCTATGCCGACTGGTTCTCTTTTCACCCCTGGCCCACGGACTACGACGCCTGGTGGGGGATCCGCACCCTGCCCGCCGTCCGCGAGGAAAGCCCCAGCTATGTGGATTATATCATCGAAGCGCCGGACTCCGTTATCCGCCGCTGGCTCTCCGCCGGCGCCGGCGGCTGGCGGCTGGACGTGGCGGACGAGCTTCCGGACTGGTTTATTGAGAAAATCCGCGCCGTGATGGAGCGGGACTTTCCGGACGCCTTCTTGCTGGGCGAGGTCTGGGAGGACGCCAGCAATAAGATCTCCTATTCCCGGAGGCGGCGGTATTTGCTGGGCCGGGAGCTCCACGGCGTGATGAATTACCCCTTCCGCGCCGCCCTGCTGTCCTATCTCCAGGGCGGTGACGCAGCGCTCTTTCAGGAGGCCATGGAGACTCTGCGGGAGAACTATCCCCCGGCGGCCTTCTACTCCGCCATGAATTTTCTGGGCACCCACGACACCCCCCGTGTACTGACGGTTTTGGGTGCAGACGTCCGGCCGGAGAGCCGGGAGGCGCGGGCAAATTACCGCCTCTCCCCCGAGGAGCTTGCCCGGGGCCTCGCCCGGCTGCGGCTGGCCGCGCTGGTGCTCTTCACCTTTCCCGGCACCCCCACGGTATTTTACGGGGACGAGGCCGGGATGGAGGGGTTTGAGGATCCCTTTAACCGGGGGCCCTATCCCTGGGGAGGGGAGGACCCGGAGCTGCTCTCCTGGTTTCGGAGGCTGGGCCGCCTGCGGCGGGAGCAGCCCGCGCTGCGAAGCGGCGGCCTCCGCTGGCTCTATGCCTCCGGCCCGCTTTTGGCCTTTGCCCGGGAGTCGGAAGACGGGGGGCTCACCACTCTTGTCAACGCCTCGGTGTATTCCTGTCCGCTCTCTCTCCCCTGGCCTGAGACCGCGGCGGCAGACCTGCTTACGGGCCGCCTTTTTCTCCCGGAAGGCGCTGCGCTGAAGCTGACGCTCCCGCCCTTTACCGGCATGCTCCTGCGCCCGGCGCCACCGGCGGACGGGGCGCCTGCTCACCCCCTGTGAAAGCGGCCGCATCCGGCCGCATATGCGCCTGCAGCACCGGGTTGGGGAGATCCTTAATCCGTTCCGGCGGTGCCGGCCATATCTCGCAAATCCGTTTTTTCCGCGGCGGCCTTGGGCGTGCAGAAGTCCAGGGCCGCCGCGTCCTGATGTTTCACGTGAAACATTTCTCTGTTTCCGCAGAAATTCTCACATTTTACATTTTAAGCCTTGCAAGCGGAGTTTCCCCCTGATATAATGCTTTTTGTATGAACTGCCGCTCCTCGATACCGGGCCGGCGGACATCAGCGGGCGCCTGTACGCCCTGCGTTTGGAAAGTAGGTGCCTTCGTGGCAAAAATTATTGCTATTGTCAATCAAAAGGGCGGCGTGGGCAAGACCACCACCTGTGTCAATCTGGCCGCCGCGCTCACAGAGGCCGGAAAGCGGGTGCTTCTGTGCGACTTTGACCCCCAGGCAAACTCCACCTCCGGCATGGGGGTGGACAAAACGGTCTCCAAGGGGATTTACGACGTGCTCATCGGAGAGATTCCCGCTTCCTCTGCCCTGGTACATACCAGATTCGGTGACGTGCTGCCCTCCAACAAGGCGTTGGCAGGCGCCGGTATTGAGCTGATCGGCATGGAGCGCAGGGAATTTCTGCTGAAAGAGGCGCTGGCCCAGGTCAGCAGAGACTATGACTATCTGTTTATTGACTGTCCCCCCTCCCTGGAGCTGCTGACCCTGAACGCCCTCTGCGCGGCCGACGCCATTTTGGTCCCGGTACAGGGCGAGTATTTTGCCCTGGAGGGTCTCAGTGATCTGATGAACACCGTCCGCATTGTCCGCCGCTCCCTGAACCCCGGCCTGGAGCTGGAGGGCGTGCTTCTGACCATGTTTGACGGGCGCACCAATCTGTCTTTGCAGGTGGCGGAAGAGGTGAAACACTACTTCCCCGGAAAGGTCTATGCCACCGTGATTCCCCGGAATGTCCGCCTCTCCGAGGCCCCCAGCCACGGCAAACCCATTACCGCCTACGACCGCTCCTCCCGGGGGGCCGAGTCCTATGCGGCGCTGGCGGCAGAATTTCTGAAAAAGCAGGGCGCGTAATCCTTCCGCATGGAACCCCCTTCACGGAGATACGGTATAAGAATCCGTATTCACTCTCCGTACACACCAAAGCACCCCATGCACCGAGGGGCGGCGGCGCAGGTGCGCCGACAAAACCGCCGCCGGGACAAACCGCAGGAAAGGAGCATTACATGGCATCCAAAAAGCCCACCGGCCTTGGCCGGGGCCTTGGCGCCCTGCTGGGCGACGATGTATTAAAAACCGAATCCTCGGGCAGTCTGTTTCTGCCCATATCCCAGGTGGAGAGCTGTTCATCCCAGCCCCGCAAGCTCTTTGACGAAGAGGCGCTGGCGGAGCTGGCGGACTCCATCCGGGAGCACGGCATTATTCAGCCCCTGACGGTGCGGAAGCTCTCCTCCGGCTACTACCAGATCATTGCCGGAGAACGGCGCTGGCGGGCCGCGCGGCTGGCCGGTTTGACCGAGGTGCCCGCCATCGTCATTGAGGCGGACGACCGGAAGGCCGCGGAACTGGCCATGATTGAAAACCTCCAGCGGGAGGATTTGAATCCCATGGAGGAGGCCGCCGGCTTCCAGGCGCTGATCGAGAACTACCATATGACCCAGGAGGAGGCCGCCCAGCGGGTGGGCAAATCCCGCAGCGCCGTGGCCAACGCCCTGCGGCTGCTGGGGCTCACCCCCCCGGTGCGGAAGATGGTGGAGGACGGCCGGCTCTCCGCCGGCCACGCCCGGGCGCTGCTCCCCCTCCCCCCTGCCGCGCAGGAGAGCGCCGCCGGCGCCGTGATCTCCGGCGGGCTGTCCGTCCGCCAGACGGAAGCGCTGGCAAAGCGGCTGGCCGCTCAGCGGAAAGAGCCCAGGGTTGCCGCCCCCTCCGGCGTGGACTATACCGCAGAGGCCCAAAAAGACCTCTCCTCCCGGCTCGGCCGGGGCGTAAAAATCGTCGCCGGGCGGAAAAAGGGCCGCATTGAATTGGAGTATTACGGCCTGGACGATCTCAACGACCTGCTGGAGGCGCTGGCCCTTCTCCAAACGAAAGCGGCCCGGAAAGGACCCGAGGCATGAAATTAAAACGACGCGGAGACGAGGAGACCGCCCCCCTTGCCCCGGCGGAAAACTCCTCCGGCACAGGCGGCAAAAAACCGGTGATTATCTATATTCTGGTGCTGTTTGTCGTGGCCTTTCTGCTGATGACGCTGTCTCTGCTGGTTCACCAGCGCAGCAACGCAGAGGCCCTGGGCGCCCTCAGTGACTCCGTCACCGCCATGAAGGGCGTGCAGAACACCCAGGAAAAGATTATTGCGCTGCAGGAGCAGCTGGCGCAGGCCCAGGAGGAGCTGATTCAATCCGGCAAAGAGCAGGAGCTCTTGTCCCAGGCCGCCGACGCCGGCAAAAAGGACGCGGAAAAGGCCCGCCAGGAGCTGTCTGCCCTCTCAGCCCTCTACACCCTCCAGCAGCTCTATTCCGCAGGCGACGACAGCGCCTGCCAGCAGCACATTCAGGAGATGGAGCGCAGAGGATACCCCGCTCTCCTGTCCGGTTCCGCCGACAGCGGCGTTACGCCGCCGGCGGAGCGGTACCAGGAGTTGAAAGAGGCTGTGGAGGCCCATCTGGCCGGCCAGTGACGCCTGCTCTCCTGCCAATACGGAGGCATTTTTGTTTCACGTGAAACATTTCGTGAAATTCAATTCTATTTTGAGGTGAGGCCATCATGCTGGATATCAAATTTATCCGGGAAAATCCGGACCTTGTAAGGAAGAATATCAAAAAGAAATTTCAGGACGAGAAGCTGCCGCTGGTGGACGAGGCCATTGATCTGGATGCGCGCAGGCGGGCCGCCATTGCCGAGGCCGATCAGCTCCGCTCCGCCCGAAACAGCCTCTCCAAGCAGATCGGCATGCTGATGGGCCAGGCAAAGAAGGACCCCGGCAAGCTGGAGGAGGCCGAGGCCGTGAAGCAGCAGGTCAAAGAGCAGGCCGACCGTCTGGCGGAGCTGGAAAAGCAGGAGGATGCGCTGGAGGCAGAGCTCCACAGGCGGATGCTGCTGATTCCCCAGATGATCGACCCCTCCGTCCCCATCGGCAAAGACGACAGCGAAAATGTGGAGATTCAGCGCTTCGGCGAGGCCAAAACACCGGACTTCCCAATCCCCTACCACACGGAGATTATGGAGTCCTTCGGCGGCATCGACCTGGATGCGGCGGGGCGGGTCTCCGGCAACGGGTTCTACTACCTGCTGGGGGACATCGCCCGGCTCCACGAGGCGGTGCTGGCCTACGGCCGGGACTTTATGATCGGCAAGGGCTTTACCTACTGCATTCCCCCCTTTATGATCCACGGCAACGTGGTGGAGGGCGTCATGAGCCAGACGGACATGGACGGCATGATGTACAAGATCGAGGGGGAGGATCTCTACCTCATCGGCACCAGCGAGCACTCCATGATCGGCCGCTTTATCGACCAGATTGTCCCCAGCGAGCAGCTGCCCCAGACCCTCACCTCCTACTCCCCCTGCTTCCGCAAGGAAAAAGGCGCCCACGGCATCGAGGAGCGGGGCGTATACCGCATCCACCAGTTTGAAAAGCAGGAGATGATCGTGGTCTGTAAGCCGGAGGAGAGCAAAGACTGGTACGAGAGGCTGTGGCAGTTCTCCGTAGAGCTGTTCCGCTCCCTGGACATCCCCGTGCGGCAGCTGGAGTGCTGCTCCGGCGACCTGGCGGACCTGAAGGTCAAATCCTGCGATATCGAGGCCTGGTCTCCCCGGCAGCAGAAGTACTTCGAGGTCTGCTCCTGCTCCAACCTGGGCGACGCCCAGGCCCGGCGGCTCCGCATCCGCTACAAGGACGAAACCGGCAAAACCCAGCTGTGCCACACCCTGAACAACACCTGTGTGGCCCCGCCCCGGATGCTCATCGCCTTTTTGGAGAACAACCTCCAGGCCGACGGCACCGTGCTGATCCCGGAGGTCCTGCGGCCCTATATGGGCGGCACGGAAAAGCTGGTTCCCCGCAGGTAAATGGACCGGCATAGTTCCCCTGCATCCCGGCAGCCTGTCTCGGGCCATTCCGCGCGCCTCCGCAGATTATCGCTCCCAAACGCCGCTGCTCCCCTCCGAAGCGCCGTCTCCCCGCTCTGCAACCCACTTCGGGCCGGGAGAAATGCGGCCGGTTGGAGAAAAGCAGCCCCTTCCCCACAAAACCCAACGGATGGAAGCTATCAAGGCAAATCCATGGAAAAGGCGGTGTACTATGAGTATCTTTTCATCCCTCTTCTCCAGAGAGGCCCCGGAGGAGCCTGAAACCGACCTGCCCCAGGCCGGAGACATCACGCAGCCGGGGAGCGCCCCCACAGGCGAACTGCGGGAGGGAATGCGCCTGGACGTCACGGCCCCGGACGGGTCGCCGCTGCTGGCCGGGAGAATTACAGCCCTCACCCCCACCACTCTGACGCTGGAGCGGCTGCCCGGAGGTCTGGCCTTCAAACTCTGCAGCCTGGAAGCCGCCGTATGCGCCAGCGGCTATGACAAAAAAATGGTGCCCATCAGCCTGCGGGCCGTCGTCCAGGAGTCCACGCGGACGTCTATGAAGCTGAAAAATCTGCAGGTGGAGACCCACAGCGAGAACCGGGAGTCCTTCCGCCTTCCAATCAGCGTCCCCGTGTCGCTGTACCGCCAGGATGACGAACACCTCAAATCCCCGGAGGAGTGCACCCTGGTGGATATCAGCACCGGCGGCGCCTGCATTCAGTCGGAGTACATCCACGCAGAGGACGAGGTGCTGCGCATACGGCTGAAGCTGGACGACTATACCCCGTTGAATTTTCTGGGGCAGATTGTGCGGTGCACGGAACACGCCCCGGGACAGTTTCGCTACGGCTTCCTGTTTGCCCAGCTGACAGAGGAGGAGATTACCTCCCTGAATAAGATTCTGTTCAATATTCAGACAGGGGTCAAGCGTACCCACATGCGCACGGAGATCGGACACTGGTAGCGGCGTATGCCGCTTCGCAATCCCATTTGTATATCTGCTTATATTTTATACTAAGGGGAATTGTTTTATGGCTTCTGAGAACACCTTTCTCAAGGAATTTAAAATCTTTATCTCCCGGGGGAACGTGATGGATATGGCCGTGGGCGTCATCATTGGCGGCGCCTTCTCCAACATCACCAACTCCCTGATCAACGACATCGTCATGCCCGTTCTTGGCATCTTTACCAACAGTATCTCCTTTGCAGATCTGACGGTGGAGATCGGCTCCGCAGTCGTCACCTACGGCAACTTCATCCAGGCGGTGCTGAACTTCCTGATTATGGCCCTGGTGGTATTCTGCCTGGTGAAGGCCATGAACAGCCTCCACCGGAAAAAGGAGGAGGCCCCTGCCGCTCCCCCCGCTCCGCCGGAGCCCTCCAATGAGGAGAAATTGCTGACGGAGATCCGGGATCTCATGAAAGGGCAGTCCCGGTGATGGTCAGCCTCATCCGCCGGGGGCTGGAGGATTACGGGCTGTCGGCCAGGGTGCCGCAGGACGCCCCGGAAACCCTGGCGCGGTACGGCCGGCTGCTTCTGGAAAAAAACCGGGTGATGAACCTGACCGCCATCACGGAACCGGAGCAGGTGGCGAAGCTCCATATGCTGGACTGTGCGGCCCTGCTGAACCTCTGCCGCTGGGAGGGGCAGAGGCTGCTGGACGTGGGCACCGGCGCCGGCTTCCCCGGCATGGTTTTGAAGATCCTGGTCCCCTCTCTGGACACAACGCTGCTGGACAGCCTGAACAAACGGCTGGAGTGGCTGTCGGAGACATACACGGCGCTGGAGCTCACGGGAATCCGCACCGTCCACGCCCGGGCGGAGGAAAAGGGGAATGACCCGGCCTTCCGGGAGCAGTTTGACCTTGTGACCTCCAGAGCCGTGGCGGAGCTGCGGACATTGTGTGAGCTGTGCCTGCCCTATGTCCGGGTGGGAGGGCTGTTTCTGGCTATGAAATCCGTGGAATCGGACGCCGAGCTGTCCGCCGCCGGACCCGCCATCCGCTCCCTGGGTGGGATTGTGGAATCGGTTTCCGACTACCGGATTCCCGGGACGGAAATCCGCCACCGGGCGGTCATTCTAAAAAAAATCGGGGAAACCCCGAAAAAATATCCCAGAGCATTTGCAAAAATCAAGAAAAACCCGTTATAATGTATAGTGCGGTTTGAATTGCGCAGAAGGCGGAAAGGAGGCGCTCCCAGTGAACGGTCAGTGTATTGCCGTGGTGTCCGGAAAGGGGGGCACCGGCAAAACCTCCCTCGTCTCCTGCGTGGGGGCGTCACTGGCCCGGGCGGGCCGGCGGGTGCTGTGCCTGGACTGTGATATCGGCCTTCGCAACCTGGATCTGGCGCTGGGGCTCTCCGACCAGGCGCTGATGGATTTCTCCGACGTGGCCCAGCGCCGCTGCCCTCTGGAGTCCGCCGTTGTGGAGCACAGCAAGCTGCCGGGGCTCTTTCTGCTGACGGCCCCCGTCCGCAGCCAAAGGCAGCCGGTGACGGAGGCGGAGATGATCCGCCTGCTGGAAGAGATCCGGCAGCGGTACGACTACTGCCTGCTGGATGCGCCGGCGGGCCTGGGCTCCGGCTTCCGGCTGGCAGTCTGCGGGGCGGACCGCTGTATTGTCGTCACCACGGCGGACGCCTCCTCCCTGCGGGATGCCCAGCACACAGTGATGGAGCTGCACCGCTTTCCCGCCGGCAGCCTCCATCTGGTGGTGAACCGGGTCCGAAAAAAGATGCTCCGCCAGCTTCACGCCACCATTGACGACGCCATCGACCGGGCAGGCCTGCCTCTGATCGGCGTCGTCCCCGAGGACGACGCCCTCCCGCTCAGCCTGAACCAGGGGATTCCCCTGCTGCTGACGGGCAGCCAGAGCGCGTCCACGGCCTATCAAAACATTGCAAAGCGTATTCAGGGGGAAAAGGTCCCTCTGATGCGTTTGAAATAAATGAAAGGAGCCAGACAGATGAATATTGCGCTCATGTCCCACGACAACAAGAAAGAACTGATGGTCCAATTCTGCACAGCTTACGCCGGTATTCTCTCCCATCACCACATCTATGCCACCAATACCACCGGACATATGGTGGCCGATGCCACCGGACTGGACGTCCACTGCTTTTTAACCTATGCCCACGGCGGCAGCCAGCAGATCGGCGCACGCATCGCCTACAATGAGTTTGATCTGGTCCTCTTCTTCAACGACCCCAGCAACGAGAGTATGGCCGGGGACATCTCCTATATCTCCCGCCTGTGCGACCAGAACAACATCCCCTTTGCCAGCAACATTGCCACTGCGGAGATGCTGGTGCTGGGCCTGGCCAGAGGCGATCTGGACTGGCGGTACATCGTCAACCCCTCCACCCGGCCCATCGCTTGACATTTTTCAAAAAAGCGGATACAATCTACAGGTTCACCGCAAAGATGCCGCAGCAGTAGCCCGGCAAGCCGATCCCCAGAGAGAGGCGCAGCGCTGAAAGCGCCCCGTTCGGCCCGGAGGAAGGACAGCGGCGGAGCGGGGGCGGAAACGTCCACGGCACCCTCCCCGTACCAGGAGGTCAAAGGAGGCGAGAGCCTTGAATTTGGGTGGCACCACGAAGCGGAAGAGCGCTTTCGTCCCAAAACGGTTTTTGGGATGAAAGCGCTCTTTTGCGGCGGGATGCGGAGAAGCCGGCGCCGGCCTCCGTCCCCCGGGCTCAATCCCCATCCTATTTCCAATATCATTATAAAAGGAGCGGTATTATGGCAAAACAGACACCCCGTACCCTCTCCGGCTTTATGGAGCTGCTTCCCGCGCCCCAGCAGCAGCTGGAGCGCATTATGGAGATCCTGCGCCGCACATACTCCCTGTACGGCTTTACTCCCCTGGATACACCCGTCATCGAATCCAGCGAGGTGCTGCTGGCCAAGGGCGGCGGTGAGACGGAGAAACAGATCTACCGTTTTCAGAAGGGGGATGCGGACCTGAGCCTCCGCTTTGACCTGACGGTCCCCCTGGCAAAATACGTAGCCCTGCACTACAACGACCTGTCCTTCCCCTTCCGCCGCTACCAGATCGGTAAGGTCTACCGGGGCGAGCGGGCCCAGCGGGGCCGCTTCCGGGAGTTCTACCAGGCGGACATCGACATCATCGGCGACGGCAGGCTCTCCATCCTCAACGAGGCGGAGATCCCCGCCATCATCTACCAGACCTTCTCCGCCCTGGGGCTGAAGCGGTTCCAGATTCGGGTGAACAACCGGAAGATTCTCAGCGGCTTCCTCCAGCTCCTCCACTGGGACCACCGGGCGGAGGATATTCTGCGCACTGTGGACAAGCTGGACAAGATCGGCTCCAATCAGGTGGGCCTCCTGCTCTATCACGAGGTGGGCCTGGACGAGGACGCCGCGGGAGATATTATGCAGCTCCTCTCCACTAAGGGCTCCAACCGGGAGGTCCTGGCGGCTTTGGAGGAATACCGGGGCCAAAACGAGATGTTTGACCGCGGATTGGAGGAGCTGAACACCGTGGTGCGCTACCTGGAGGACTTCGGCGTGCCGGCGGAGAACTTCGCCGTGGACCTCACCATCGCCCGGGGACTGGACTACTACACCGGCACCGTCTACGAGACCACCCTGCTGGACCACCCGGAGATCGGCTCCATCTGCTCCGGCGGGCGGTACGACAACCTGGCGGAGTACTACACCGACCGCCAGCTCCCCGGGGCGGGCATCTCCATCGGACTGACCCGCCTCTTTTACGTGCTGGGGGAGCAGGGAATGCTGAACCCGGAGCTTCCCACCGCCCCGGCGGACGCGCTGATCCTGCCCATGACGGAGGACCTCTCCGCCGCCATCTCCCTGGCCACGCAGCTGCGAAGCAACGGCATCCGGACCCAGCTCCACTGCGAGGAGAAGAAGTTCAAGCAGAAGATCGCCTACGCCGACAAGCTGGGGATCCCCTATGTGATCTTCCTGGGGGAGGACGAGATCAGCGCGGGGGTGGTGGCCTGCAAGGACATGGCCACCGGGGAGCAGACCAAGCTGGACGCCGCCGCCACCATTTACCGCATCAAGGCGGGGCTGGCGGCCCGGGGCGGCGGGACAGTCATCCGGGAGCAGACGGAGAATAGGTCATGACACCCCGGAAAAGGACGCTGGTGAAGGGAGGTCTTGTGGTCCTCCTGGCCGCGCTGCTGGCGGCGGGCCTGTGGTACCGGCGGGGCCTGCGCTTTTATCAGCTGGAGCCATACCCCTGTGATTTTTCAGAGATTCAGTGCCAGGTGTCCTGCGGCGAGAGCGTCCGCTCTCTGGACATCGGGACCGGGCTTGCCCGCGACCGCATTTTTGAGACCATGGAGGCCCTGCGCTTTCACCGGCCGGCCCTCAATCTGATCGCCCGCCCCCTGGGGCTCTGGCGCAGGCCCTCCGCGGAGGAGGGGTACTGCCTTGCCCTAAACTTCCAAGGCGCCGGATTCAGCCTCCGCATCGTGTTCAGCGGAGGACGGTGGTACTATCAGAACACCGGGATGGAGGGGCTTCTCCCCTGCTCCGTACAGCCCCGCGGCGCGGAAAAGGGAGAGGAGCTCGGCAGGATGCTATGGGAGATGGTGCCTCTATGGGAGGCATATGGATACGATTAGGCATGGATGGGGGTTCCCCCCGCCCGCCAGGGCGAGAAAGTCCAAAACGTTTTGTATAAATTGTAATCTTCATTACAGAAAGGAATCATAATTATGATGCAAAACCGTACCCACACCTGCGGCGAACTCCGCCTGGCGGACGCCGGAAAGCAGGTCAAACTCTCCGGCTGGATGGAGAACATCCGCGTGGTCAGCGCGGGCCTGGCCTTTATCGTGGTCCGGGACTTCTACGGCACCACCCAGGTGGTGGCCGAGAGCGAGGAGATGGTGGACACCTTCAAGGCCATCAACAAGGAATCCACCATCTCCGTGGAGGGCGTCGTCCGGGAGCGGGACAGCAAAAATCCCAAGCTCCCCACCGGCGAGATCGAGATCGTCCCCGCCAAAGTGGAGGTCCTGGGCCGCTGCCAGCACAACGAGCTGCCCTTCCAGGTGAACCGCAGCCGGGAGGCCGACGAAAACGCCCGCCTCAAGTACCGCTACCTGGACCTGCGGAACCCCGCCGTCAAGCAGAACATCGTCCTGCGGTGCAGCGTGGTCTCCGCCATCCGCCAGGGCATGACGGACCACGGCTTTCTGGAGATCACCACGCCCATCCTCACCGCCTCCTCCCCGGAGGGGGCCCGGGACTATCTCGTCCCCGCCCGGAACCACCCCGGCAAATTCTACGCCCTGCCCCAGGCCCCCCAGCAGTTCAAGCAGCTGCTGATGACCTCCGGCTTCGACCGCTATTTCCAGATCGCCCCCTGCTTCAGGGACGAGGACGCCCGGGCCGACCGGTCCCCCGGCGAGTTCTACCAGCTGGACATGGAGATGGCCTTCGCCTCCCAGGAGGATGTGTTCGCCGTCATCGAGGACGTGCTGCCCCCCATCTTCGCCAAGTACGGCAAGTACGACCGGGCCAGCGCCGCGCCCTTTAAGCGCATCCCCTACCGGGAGGCCATGGAGAAATACGGCACCGACAAGCCGGACCTGCGGATCGACCTAACCGTGCGGGACGTGACGGACCTCCTGGGCGGCTGCGGCTTCGGGCCCTTTGAGGGGACGAAGGTCAAGGCCGTGGCGGTCAGCGAGTTCCACGAGACCCGGAAGTTCATCGACAAGACCCTGGCAGACGTGGAGGTGGTCTCCGGCGGCAAGCCCTACTGGTTCCGCCTGGATGAAAACGGGGAGATCGTGGGCGGCATCGCCAAGTTCGTCCAGCCCATCAAGGAACAGGTGGTCTCCGCCCTGGGCCTCGCGCCCAACACCCTGGTGGCCCTCTCCGCCGGGGAGCTGGCCCAGAAAACCGCCGGCGTGCTGGTGAAGACCCTGGGCGCCGCCGTGCCGGGCCATATGGACAAGGAACAGTACGCCTTCTGCTGGATCGTGGACTTCCCCATGTACGAGATCGGCGAGGAGAGCGGCGAGCTGGAGTTCTGCCACAACCCCTTCTCCATGCCCGCCGGCGGGCTGGAGGTGCTGCTGAAGGCAGAGCAGGGGGAGATCGACCCCCTGAGCATCACCGCCGACCAGTACGACCTGGTGTGCAACGGCGTGGAGCTCTCCTCCGGCGCGGTGCGGAACCACGACCCGGAGATCATGATCAAGGCCTTTGAGATGGTGCGCCTGGGGGAGGCGGACGTGAAGGCCAAGTTCCCCGCCATGTACAACGCCTTCACCTACGGCGCGCCCCCCCACGCGGGCATCGCCCCGGGCATCGACCGCATGGTGATGCTGCTGGCGGGAGAGGACTCCATCCGGGAGATCATCCCCTTCCCCATGAACAAGAACGCCCAGGACATCATGATGGGCGCTCCCGGCGAAGTGACCCAAAAGCAGCTGGATGAGCTCCACATCGCCCTGGTGAAGCCCGAGGCGTGAGAATCGACCACGAGACCTGGGCCCATCACGCCATGGCGGCGGCGGGCGGCTTCTTCGGGGTCTACGCCCTGCTGGTCCGGGGCGGGACCTTCGGCTCCTCCGAAACCTCCAACCTCATCTACCTGGTGGTGGCCGGACTGGACGGAACCTGGGGTTCCGCCCTGGTCCGGCTGGGAGGCATGGCGTGCTACATCACGGGGATCGTCTTTGCCGTGCTGTGGCGGCGATACAGGCGGGGCCCCCGGCTGCAGGTTCTCTCCATCGCCGCGGACCTGGCCGCCTGCGCGCTGCTGGCCCTCGTTCCGGCGGAGACGGACCCCGTACTGGCCCTCTACCCCATGTTCTTCGCCACGGCGGTGCAGTGGGTGGCCTACTCCCAGGCCGCCGGGTACAACTGCGCCACCATTTTCTCCACCAACAACCTGCGGCAGTTCACCGAGGGCGTGACGGAGTACCTCTGCACCCGGGAGGCGGAGCCGCTGCGAAAGCTCCGGTTCTACGGCGGGACGCTGGCGTGCTTCCACCTGGGCGTGGCCTGGGGCTGGTGGTGCACGGGGCGGTGGGGAATCGGCGGCATCTGGGGGTGTGTGCCGCTGCTGGCGATTCCGCTGCCGGCGGTGCTGCGCCGTCCCCCGTCTCCGCTCCCCCCGTCCCGGGAGCCGGATACTTCCCAACAGAGAGGAGCATCCCGATGAATCTCCTAGAGCAGTTCTCTAAAATAATGAGAAAAAAGGACGCGAGGACGGGGATTGCAGGGCAAGGCGGAGGACGCAGGCGGGCTGACGCCCGTCAAGGACGACAACGCAGCCATACAATTCCCGGACCGCTGAACTTTTCTCAGTATTTTTGAGAAGTGCTCTAAATCAGCTTTTGGACCTCCAATACCAATTGGGCGATCTGGAGGAGCACCTCCACCCCGCGGTGCTCTTTGGCTCCAGGGACGTGGTCCTGGTGGACTGCGGCTACCCCGGTTCCCTGGAGATCCTGGAGCGGGAGCTGCTCCACCATGGCATCTCCCCCGCCTCCCTAACCAAGCTGGTGCTGACCCACCAGGACGACGACCACATGGGCGCGGCGGCGGAGCTCAAGGAGGCCTGGCCCGCTATTGAGATTCTGACCTCCGAGGCGGAGCAGCCCTATATCACCGGGGAGCGGAAGAACCTCCGGCTCCAGCAGGCGGAGGAGATGCAGGCGCGCCTTCCCCGGGAGCAGAGGGCCCTCGGCCTCCGGTTCTGCCAGCGGCTGCGGCAGGTGCGGCCCGTGGCGGTGGACGGTGTGCTCCGCCCGGGGGACGTCTTTGACTGGGGCGGGGGCTGCGAGATTCTCTCCACCCCCGGCCACACACCGGGCCACCTCTCTATCCGGGCCCTAGACGGAGATTTTCTGATCACCGGCGACGCCGCCGTGGTGGAAAACGGCGCCCTGGCCGTGGCCAACCCCCAGTTCTGCCTGGACCTGCCCGCCGCGGAGCGGTCCCTGGAGCGTCTGGCGCGGTATGGGTGCCGCCGATATCTCTGCTACCACGGCGGTCCTCTTGACAACGGGGCGAAAACGTGATACAGTGACAAAACAGCAAAGGCCATGAGCGGGAGGAGTACCCCCGTTTCCCCGGCAAAGAGAGAGGGCGGACGGTGCAAGCCCTCCCGGGGGACGGAGGGAAGGCGCCCGGGAGCTGCGGGGCGGAAATGCCCCGCCGTCCGCCCGACGTTACCGGGAAGAGTGTCCCCGACCGGGGAAATTCAGGTGGAACCACGGACTGACAGCAGTTCGCCCTGAGCCGTATGGCTCAGGGCTTTTTTTGTTGCCGGCCCGGCGCCGCAGGGACTTTGCCCGGGGCGGGGAGGCCCCCAAAAAAAGGCCTTATTATTCTTGATTTCAGTGCGCAAACTATTTTGAAATAAAGGAGAAATCACGATGGACAACAAGCAGAAGACCATGGAAAAAGTGGTGGCCCTGTGCAAGAACCGGGGCTTCGTCTTCCCCGGCAGCGAGATCTACGGCGGCCTTGCCAACAGCTGGGACTACGGCCCCCTGGGCGTGGAGATGAAGAACAACGTCAAGCGGGCCTGGTGGAAGAAGTTCGTCCAGGAGAACCCCTACAACGTGGGGCTGGACGCCGCCATCCTGATGAATCCCCAGGTGTGGGTGGCCTCCGGGCACGTGTCCACCTTCAACGATCCCCTCATCGACTGCAAGGCCTGCAAGATGCGCCACCGGGCCGACAAGCTGGTGGAGGGCTTCGTCCAGGAGAACGGCCTGGACGTCAACGTGGAGGCCATGACCCAGGAGGACCTGGTCACTTTCATCCGGGAGAAGAACGTCCCCTGCCCCGGGTGCGGCAAGAGCGACTTCACCGACATCCGCAAGTTCAACCTCATGTTCAAGACCCACCAGGGCGTCACCGAGGACACCGCCAACGAGGTCTACCTCCGGCCCGAGACCGCCCAGGGCATCTTCGTGAACTTCCCCGCCATCCAGCGCACCACCCGCCGCAAGCTCCCCTTCGGCGTGTGCCAGGTGGGGAAGAGCTTCCGCAACGAGATCACGCCGGGCAACTTCATCTTCCGCATCCGGGAGTTTGAGCAGATGGAGCTGGAGTTCTTCTGCAAGCCGGACACCGACCTGGAGTGGTTCCAGTACTGGCGGACCTACTGCCGCGACTGGCTCATTGGCCTGAACATCAGGGAGGAGAACCTGCGGCTGCGGGACCACGAGCCGGAGGAGCTGGCCTTCTACTCCAAGGCCACCACGGACTTCGAGTACCTCTTCCCCTTCGGCTGGGGCGAGCTGTGGGGCGTGGCGGACCGCACCGACTACGACCTGAGCCAGCATCAAAAGCACTCCGGCCAGGACCTCACCTATTTCGACCAGGAAAAGAACGAGCACTATATCCCCTACGTCATCGAGCCGTCCCTGGGCGCGGACCGGATGACCCTGGCGCTGCTGGTGGAGGCCTACGACGAGGAGGTCGTGGACGTGGAGAAGAACGACGTCCGCACCGTCATGCGCTTCCACCCCGCCATCGCCCCCTTCAAGGCGGCGGTGCTGCCCCTGAGCAAAAAGCTGGGTGACAAGGCCCGGGAGATTCAGCAGGAGCTGTCCAGGGAGTGGATGGTGGACTTTGACGAGACCGGGTCCATCGGCAAGCGCTACCGCCGGGAGGACGAGATCGGCACCCCCTACTGCGTCACCGTGGACTTTGACACCGTGGGCGACGGCGAGAAGGCCGGGGACAACTGCGTTACCGTCCGGGAGCGGGACTCCATGGCCCAGGTGCGGATTCCCATCGGCGAGCTGAAAGCGTATCTCGCGGAGAAGCTGGCCTACTGATGCGGAGAAGCTGGCTGTTTCAGGCAACCCCGGAGGGCCTGTCCCCAAAACGGCGGGCCCTCTTCTGGGTCTGGAACCTGGGGGTGGTGCTGGCGGCGGGACTGTGCCTGGGGTGGCTGTCCATGTTCTTCGCCTACGGGGACTACCCCGACACCATCATGAAAACCTACTTCCAGCACCCGCTGATTCTGTTTTTGAACATCGCGCCGGTGGTGCTGGCGCTGTTCCTCCTCTACGCCCTGGCGGGACGGTCCTGGCCGGCCTTTCTGCTGGCGGATCTGGTGATCTGGGGGCTGTCCCTGGGGAATTACTACAAGCTCCGCTTCCGGGACGACCCGCTGATGTTCCAGGACCTCAAAAACCTCCGGGACGCCGCCGCCATCACCGCCATGGCGGACTACGATCTGACCCCGGACAAGCGCGTTGTCTTCGGGCTTCTCTGTCTGGTCTTTGGCACGGCGTTTTTGTTCTTCCTGGCCCGGGGACGGCTTCCCAGGAGGCCCCGGCTGGCCCTGCTGACGGTCTGCGCGGCGCTGTGTCTTCCCACGGCGAGGCTGATGGAGAACACCAATCTCTACAACAAGATCCAGAACTTCGACCAGATCGAGCGGTGGTCCTCCACCCAGGTGTACCTCTCCAAGGGGTTCGTGTACCCCTTTCTCCACAGCGTCACCGCCGGGGCCGTGAAGCCCCCGGCGGGGTACAGCGAGACGGAGACCCGGGCACTGCTGGCGTCCTACACGCCGGAGGACATCCCGGAGGAGAGGAAGGTGGACCTCATCGCCATCCAGCTGGAGGCCTTCGCCGACTTCTCCCGCTTTGAGGGGGTGGAGGGCGTGGACTTCGACCGGGCCTACGGGGTCTACCACCGGCTGGAGTCGGAGAGCATCGCCGGGGACCTGGTGACCAACATCTTCGCCGGGGGCACCGTGGACACGGAGCGGGCCTTCCTCACCGGCTTCGCCGACCAGCGGAACTACCGGACGGACACCAACTCCTACGCCTGGTACCTCCGGAGCCAGGGCTACACCGCCGAGGGCTGCCACCCCAGCTACGAGTGGTTCTACAACCGGCGGAATGTCAACGGCTACCTGGGACTGCCCACCTACTACTTCATCGAAAACCGCTTCCGGGAGCTGTACCCCCACGGCGAGGCCCCGGACGAGGTGCTGTTTCCGGAGATCCTCCGGCTCTACGAGGAGAACCGGGACGGAGCGGGCAGGCCCTACTTCTCCTTCAACGTCACCTACCAGGGCCACGGGCCCTACGGCACGGAGGACGTGTGGCGGGGAGAGCACTTCACCGACGGGCGCTACTCCCCGGAGACCGCCAACATTGTGGACAACTACCTGGGCTCCGTCATGGACACGGCGGAGCAGCTCCAATGGCTCCTGGACCGGTTCCGGGGGGAGGAGCGGCCGGTGGTGCTGGTGGTCTTCGGCGACCACAAGCCCTGGCTGGGGTACGGAAACTCCGCCTACCAGGAGCTGGGGGTGAACCTGGACCTCTCCACGGACGAGGGGTTCTACAACTACTACGCCACCCGGTATTTCATCTGGGCCAACGACGCCGCGAAAGAGGCCCTGGGCGGCGGCTTCACCGAAGAGGGCGCGGACGTTTCCTCCTGCTTCCTAATGAATCTGGTCTTTGACGCCCTGGGCTGGACCGGCGACGCCTGGACCCAGGCCACGGAGGACATCCGGCGGGAGCTTCCGGTGCTCACCGACGTGGGACGGTATATGCGGAATGGAGCTTTGACGGCGGAGCTGGACCCGGAGGGACAGGAGATTTTACAGAGGTATCTGGGCCTCCAGTACTATTACAGCACCCATTTCCAATATAAATGATCAAGAGAGCGCCGCGGCCATGCCGCGGCGCTCCCAGCTTGTCAAGAAACTCCCATTTAGAAAAATGAACCCTCCGCGACGCGGGGGAGCTCGAGGGGGCGACGCCCGCCTCGAATGGGATCAAATGTCCGCAAGCGCCTGTACCGCAGGCGCTTGCCCCGCACAGCGGGAGATTTTCAAGACGCACGGCGTTTTGAAAATCGGGACATTAGCAGGCTGTCGAAAAAGTCCGCCCGGACTTTTTCGACAGCCTGAGAGCGCCGCGGCCATGCCGCGGCGCTCCCCGTCTTCCACATGTTCAGAAAAACATCCCCATAAAGCCGTCGGGGCGCTCCTGGGCCTGGTTCCAGATCTCCTGAAACAGCTGGCGGGTGATGGCCCGGGCCGCGCATGTCCCCTCCCCGCCGCCGGTGAGGGTCCGCAGGTCCTCCGGGAAGGGCTCGTCCGAGAGGGCTCCCTCGTTTCCCCGCTCGCCGCCATAGGAAAAGCAGATGCCGTTTCGGAAGAACTCCACCTTCCGAACCTCCCTCCGGCCGTCATCCAGCTCGGAGTAGATGAGATAGGGCTCGTCGTCCAGGTCGTGATCCCACTCTGTCAGCACGTAATCCACTAAAATCTCCCCTCCTCTATTTGGAGAAAAACAACTGAATCTCCGCCTGTCCCGCCTGTACGCTGCCCTGGGCAAAGCCATTCCGCCCGCCGCCCCGTCCGTGCAGCGCTTCGTTCAGCTCCCTGACCACAGGGGAGATGTCCCCGCCGTCCGCTCTCACCAGCGCATAGGCAAAGTGCCCCCCCTCTCCGGCGAATACCGCCGCAAGGCCGCCGCACCGCCGGGCCGCTGCGTCTGCCAGCCGCCGCACGCTGTCCGGCCTCATGGGGGGCTGAAACAGCAGCACATCCCCCTGGCCCTCGTTCTCCCTGGCAATGGCGTCAAAAGCCAGCTCCTCCAGGCGGATCTGGGCGGACCTGGCGGCGCCGAGCTCCGATTCCAGCCGCTCCACGGCGGCGGCGGCATCCCGGGGCTTTACGCTGAGCCGCTGGGCTATGGCCCGGGCCTGGTCATAGACCAGGGAGAGGTATTCTGCCGCACGCCCTCCGCAGAGGATCTCCAGCCGCACGCCCTCCCGGAATTTCTGACAGGAGAGAACCTTTACCAATCCCACCTGTCCCGCCCGGAGGACATGGGTACCGCAGCAGGCACAGCAGTCTGCGCCGGGAAAAGTGACGATGCGCACTCGCCCGGCCAGCTCCTTCTTGCTGCGGTAGTGCAGGGCGGATAAATCCTCCGGCGAGGGATAGGCAGTCTCCACCGGCCTGTCCGCCCAGATGGTTTCGTTCGCCGCCCGCTCCGCCTCCAGCGCCTGTTCCCAGGAGATGTCGGCGTTGTAGTCGATGGTCACTGTCTCCGCCCCCAGGTGAAACCCCACGTTGTCGCAGTGGAATCTCCCGCAGAGAATGCCGGAGATGATGTGCTCCCCGGAGTGCTGCTGCATGTGGTCGAAGCGCCGGGCCCAGTCGATCCGCCCCTCCACAGCCGCCCCAACCTCCAGAGGGCTGTCGCAGGTGTGGAAAACCACGCCGCCCCTCTCATGGACATCCGTGACCCTCGCACCTCCCAAAAGCCCGTGGTCGGCGGGCTGGCCGCCCCCCTCGGGATAAAAGGCGGTGCGGTCCAGAGAGACCCGCCAGCCCTTTTCTGCGGCCTCACAGGTCTGAACCACAGCGGTAAATTCCCGCAAAAAGGAGTTTTGATAGTACAGCTTCTCTGTCTCCATACGGCATATCCTTTCTGTTCACGCAATCAGTCCCAGGGCCTGTTTCCACCTCAGTACCCGGCGGCAGGCGCCGTCCAGAACCGCCTCGGAGAGCTCCCCGCTTTCCACGGCCTCCACCACCCTGGGAATCTGGGTGCGGTAATCCGTGGTAATCACCAGGTCGTTTCCCGCCTCCAGGGCCATGACGGCCACGGCGCCGTCCTCGGCGTAGTCCGCCACCGCCTTCATGGCCAGGTCGTCGGTCATTACCACGCCGTCAAAGCCCAGCTGCTCCCGCAGTATGGCGTGAACCGCCGGGGACAGCGACGCGGGCAGCTCCGGGTCCATGCAGGCGACGATGTTGTGGCTCACCAGCACGGCGGCGGTGTCCCCGCCCGCCGCCAGGCCCGCCCGGAAGGGCAGGAAGTCGGACTCCAAAAAGGTCTCCAGGGGCCGCCCGTCCCGGGCAATGCCGGTGTGGGTATCGGCGTTGTCCCCGTAGCCGGGGAAGTGCTTGAGGACGCTGCCGATGCCGCTTTGGGTCATGGCGGAGACCACGCTCTCCACATAGTCCGCCGTCTCCGGGGCCGGGAGGCCCAGGGTCCGGTCATAGATGAAGCTGCCGGGGTCCGTGGACACGTCGCACACCGGGGCCAGGTTCACGTTGACGCCCAGGCGCAGCAGGCCATAGCTCTTCTCCCAGGCGTCATGGGAGAAGACGTCCCCGTCCACGTCCGCGTTTTTCGCCAGCCACTGGGGGGAGCGGAATTTCCCCTCCGGAAAGAGGTTGGGGTTCCGGCTGGCCCTAACCACCGTCCCCCCCTCCTCGTCCACGCCGATCAGCAGGGGGACGGCGGCGGCGGACTGATAGGCCTGAATCCTCCCAATAAACTGTTCCTCCGTCAGCCAGCCCCCGGCCCCGTCCTGAAAATCCCGGCCGAAGAGGAGGTATCCCCCCAGGCGATAGGCAGTAACGTCCTCCGGGGCCCCCGTCTCCGGGCACCGGACAAAAAACAGCTGACCCACCTTCTCCTCCAGGGTCATGGAGGCCAGCAGCTCCTCCACCCGCTCCGCCGCCAGCTCCTCCTCCGTGGGCTCCGGCGGGGCGGGCGCCGGCTCCGGAAGCGGCGCCGTCTCCTCCGCGGGGGGCGGGTCCGGCGGAGCCGGGTCCTCCGCAGGCGGAGGGGCGGCGCAGGCGGTGAGGACGCACAGCGTCAGAGCGGCCAGTGCGGCGGCATACATCCTTTTTCCTGAAAGGACCTGGATCAAAAAGGACTTTTGCGCGGTCTTCCGCGCTCCGCGGGTCTCACTGCTCCGCCCGGCAGCGAAACCCAGGCGGCTGAGAAATATCTTCATGGACGGCCTCCCAAATGTAATGTCCCCAGTGTAGCACAAAAAGAGGCAAAAAGGAAGAGGTCCTTCCGGCCTCTTCCTTTTTCTCAGCCCTGAGTGGGTTCGCTGACCACGGGGCCCACGCCCAGGCCCTGTCCGGCCCAGAGACTGAACAGGCGGATCTCCCCATCCTCCACCAGTCCGAACCAGGCCGCGCCGTCTCCCACGCCCACCAGTCCGTTCCGGGTGAAGAGCGTGGTGTAATCCAGCTTGGGGATCAGGTCTCCCGCACGGCCGCCGATGGCTTCATCGTAGTACGCCAGCAGCTCCTCCGGACCGTTCACTGTGAAGGCCCCGTCGCCGGTGCGGACGGCGCAGGGGTACACGAAGAGCTCCGCCACCTTCTCCCGTTCCCCTTCCGCCAGCAGCTCCGTCAGGTCCCAGACGAAGGCCTTGGCGGCGTCCGTCTCAATGCCCGCGCCGTCGTAGATGTCGTCCCCGCCGGGAGGAGGCGCGCTGGAGCGCACCGCCGCCTGGTCCGTCTGAATGGTGAAGACGCGAAGGACGCTCTCCTCCACCAGGCCGAACCACACGGCCCCGTCCGCCGCGGACACCAATCCGCCGCCGTCCCGGTAGAGCCGGGGCTCCCCGGGCGTGGGCTCCCAGGTCATGGCGGAAGCGAGACCCAGGCGGTTCTGGCCGATGACCTCGTCATAGTAGGGCAGGAACTCCTCCGCCGAGTTCACCGTGAAGGTTCCGGCGGATACCTCCACCTGGGCGGGGTAGACCAGAAGGTCCGCCACCTCCCGCTTCTTTCCGTCCTCAATTCGCTCCGCCAGCAGCAGGACGAAGTCCCGGGCCGCCTCGGTGCGGATGCCGGTGGACTCGTACAGAGGGTCGTCCTCCTCCGGCTCCTCCGGAATGGGCTGGCTCTCCAGCGCCTCCATATACCGGGCGTTCTCCCGGATAATCACGTCAAAATCCGGAGCTCTCACCGGGGCCAGGGCAGAGAAGTCAAAGCTGTCCGCCAGGGCCTCCAGCTCCTCCCGTCCAATGGGGCCGCTGGAGAAGGTGTCGTCCCCCTCCTCACCCGTCAGCACGTTCACCAGCACAAAACTCTCCCCCAGATCCGCCATGAGGAGGGAGCGGTTCCGCCTTCCAAGGCCCAGGGTGACGGAGGTGCCCTCCGCCGTCCGATATCCCCACTCCTGAAAATCCGCCGCATCTCCGATGTTCAGCGCCACGTCGTTGAAGGTTCCCCGGACAGAGCGGCTGAACTGGTACTCGATAACCCCATAGCCATCAAGGGCCGCCTCGCCGTCAAAGCGGAACGTGCCGTCTTCATAGATATAGCCGGAATAGGCGCTGACATTCTCCCGGCAGAAGTTTCCCGCCGCCATGGGCCATGTGCCCGGCAGCACCTCCTCCAGCCGGGTGTGAAGGCGAAGGTCATACCTCTTCACAATCTCCTCCAGCCTGTCGGCCATCTCCTGGGTATAGACGAGGTACAGTCCGTAGCGGTCCTCAAACCCCGTGGGGCTGTTGCCGATTTCACTGATAATGGCCCCGTCCCGGTCATAGTCCTCCAGAAAGGCCTGCCACTCCGCCAGGGCTCTGCTCTCCGGCGTATCCTGATAACCGGAGAGGCTGACAAAATCCCTGTACTCGTACTCGCCGGGAACCACGGCGCCGTCCCCGTCCGTTACGCTCACACTGCCCCTCTCCGGCAGCAGGGCGTCCCGCAGGCCAAAAAACCCTGTGGCCGCCGCCGCAATGGACAGTACCGCCAGCGCACACACCGCCGCCGCCAGCATAAAAATCCGCTTGGAGCTCCTCCTGGTTTTCCTCATCTTCTGAAAATCCTCCCATCTGATCTCTGCGGATGAGCGGACCTGAGAGAAGGTATCCCGATAAAATTCGCGGTTACTCATCCTGCCACACCTCCGTCAATTGCTCCTTCAGCCTCGACCGGGCCCGGTGGAGCCGAGTGGTCACTGCTGAAGTCCTGAGACCCAGCACCTCCCCAATCTCCCGGACGGTCAGTTCCTCGTAGTAGAAGAGATACAGCACCGTCCGGTACTTCTCGGGAAGGCCCATCACCTCGCGGTAGAGCGAGCCCTGCTCCGGCCGGTCAAACACCGGCGTCTCCGGCAGCTCCTCCAGGGATACCCGGCGTCTCCGCCAAGGGCTCTTCAATGCATCTTTACAGATGTTAACCGTCACCCGAATCAGCCAATAGCGCAGGTGATCCGGCCCCTCAAAGGGCTTTTCCGCAGTATACAGCCGCAGAAAGACCTCCTGCACGGCATCCTCGGCATCCTGCGGATTGCCGAAGGCGTGCAGGGCAATGCGGTAAACCATATCCTGATACTGCCGGGCAGCACTGTTGAACAAGGTTTTTTCCATGGGCTTCGCTCCTCATTTGAAAGCTTTCACCAAACATACGATAGAACGGAGCGTTTTGTCACAGAGGGCAAAGATTTTCAAAAAGAACCGCCCGGCTGACGGGCGGTTCTCTTCCTTCACATCACAGCGGACAAAAGCACATCAGTGCGTCCGGTCATATGCCACGATGACCCGGCGGTTTGGCTCGGTGCCCGTGGAATAGGTGGTAATGCCTGGCACATCCTGCAAAGCGGTGTGAATCACATGGCGCTCATAGGCATTCATGGGCTCCAGGGTGACGCTGCGGCGGTATTTGACCACCTTGCCCGCCACCTTCTTCGCCAGGTGCTGGAGGCTCTGCTCCCGCTTCTCCCGGTAGCCCTCCGCATCCAGCTGGACCCGGACCCGGCCGCCGCCGGCGCGGTTGACGGAGTAGCTGGTGAGCTGCTGGATGGCGTCCAGGGTCTCCCCCCGGCGGCCGATCAGCGCCCCCATCTGCCTCCCCTCCAGAATCACCTTGTACCGGCCCTTCTCCGGCTGATACACCCGGATTTCCGCGGAGCACTCCATGTGCTCCAGCAGGCCGGCCAGAAATGTGCGGATGGCCCGGGCCTTCTCGTCGTCCACCTCTTCACCGAGATCCTGGGGCGCAGGGGCGGACGCCTCCTCCGCTCCGGGGTCGGCGGGACGCTCCTCCCGCCGCTCCTGCCGCCGCTCCTTCGGCTTTTCCCGGCGGGGGGGCCTGCTCTCCTGTCTGGGCTCCGGCTTGGGGGCCTCCTTCGGTGCAGGCTTTACCTCCGCAGCGGGGGCGGGCGCCTCCTCCTCGGGACCATGGTAGACCCGGACCCGGGCCGGGCTGCTGCCGATGCCTAAGAATCCGGATTTCGCGCGCTCTAAAATCTCAACGGACACATCATCCCGGTCCAGGCCCAGCTGCGCCAGCGCTTTGCCGATGGCCTCGTCCTCGGTCCTGCCCGTTACATCGATATACTCTCTCATAACGGCTCTCAATCCTCCGTATCATAGCGGTCCGCCTTATAGGAGCGGCCGCGGGCATAGGGCCTCTCACCTACCCGGCCCGCCTCAGTAGTACTGGGCTTCTTCGCCTTGCCTTTGGCCTCCTGCGCCTCCAGCCGCTTTTCCTTCAGGGACTTTTTCTGCGCGGCCTGCCGGCGCTGCTGCTCCTGCAGAACCTTGGCCTCTTCCTGCCGGCGTTTCCGGTCGGCCTCCCTGGCCTCAAACCGGGCGTCCTCCTCCTCCTGGAGCCGCTTGGTATAGAATTTCCCAAGAATGGCCTCCTGCACAATGGAGAAGGCGCCCTGGGCAATCCAGTACACGCCGAGGGCCGCAGGCAGAATGAAGTAGATATAGACGGAAAACAGGGGCATCATCAGCATCATCGTCTTGTTGCTGGCAGCGGCAGCACCCTGATTCTGGCTTCCGGCCATAGATACCTTGCTCAGCAGAAAGCTGAGCAGACCGGAGAGGATGGGAATCAAAATCAACCCGATCAGCGCCGGGGTTACTCCGCTGCGCAGGGCTCCAAAGGCGTCTTTCGGCATAACGGTGAGATCCAGTCCCAAAAAGTGGTAGTCCACATTGACCCACCGGGGGTTCTCGGCCAAAAAGCTCTGTACGGCGGGGGTGTCGACGTGATTTGCAATGTGCTGAACGATTTCAATCTGCGCATAGGCGCCGTCCACGCCATCCCGCACCGTGGTCCAGCTGAGATTCAGGGACGAAACCACATCCTTGGCCTTCTGCAGCACCTCCAGGTTTGCCGCCCGCCCGCCAAAGTTCATAAAATAGACAATGGGCTCCCGGATAATGTAATACAGGGCAATGATGATGGGCATGGGGAGAAAGCTCCACAGGCATCCGCTCATGGGGTTGATGCCCTCTTCCGCGTAGAACCTCTGCATCTCCTCATTCATCTTCATCTGGTTATTGGCATATTTTTTCTGAATTTCCTGAATCTTTCCGGACATCCGGTTCATCCGCACCATGCTCTTCTTGGACTTCATCTGGAAGGGCAGCAGCACCAGCTTGATGACCAGGGTGAAAAAGATCAGCGACAGGCCATAGGAACCCGTCAGATTGTAAAAGATCCGCAGCAGCGCCGCGAACGGGATACAGATATAGTATCCGATGGTTGAAAACATAGGGCGTTTCCTCCAAATTGTAGTAGGGCCGAAGCGAAAGCAGACCGCCGGAGAGCCGGCCCTCCTCAGGGCACCGGGTCATACCCCCCCCTGTGAAAGGGATTGCAGCGCATAATCCGCCGGAGAGCCAGCCAGCCGCCCCTGAGGGCGCCGTACCTCTCAACGGCCTCCAGAGCGTACTGGGAGCAGGTTGGAATGTAGTTGCAGCAGCGGGGCCGGTAAGGAGAAATCGCCTTTTGATAAAAGCGAATAAAAAGCAGCAGTAATTGTTTCATCTCTCCTCCAGAATATCCAGCTTCCTGCACAGGCGCAGGAACGTGTCGTTCAGCTCCCGCCAGGAGACCGCCGCCGTTCTCCCCCGGGCCACCAAAATGACGTCCCACCCCTTTTGAAGCTTGTCCCGGTTCAGGCGGTAGACCTCCCGCAGTCTGCGGCGGGCCCGGTTCCGCGTCACGGCGTTTCCGATTTTTACGGAGGCCGTAAGTCCCAGACGGCTGTGCCCCAGCCGGTTTTTCCGGCAGTAGATCACCATACTGCCGCCGGCCGCGGACGCCCCTTTCCGGTAGATTTGGCGGAACTCATAATTCTCTTTTAAACTCCATGCCCGCTTCATCGTCTCTCCCGCTTTCCTGAACAAAACTCTTTTAGGGACGGAGGAATCCAAAATTCCAGCCGTCCCTGAAGACGTTGTTCAAGTGTCTCCCGTACGTCCCTCAGTAGGACAGACGTGCGCGGCCCTTGGCGCGGCGGCGGGCCAGGACCTTGCGGCCATTGGCAGTAGCCATTCTCTTGCGGAAGCCATGGACCTTCTGGCCGTGGAGCTTCTTGGGTTGATAGGTACGTTTCGTAGCCATGTTTGAGACACCTCCCGTTTCAATTGCGTCCGCTCTGATGAGCGGCGCTTACTCGACACCGAACCATCGGAACGGTGCAGTAAACACTCATATGCGCCTGTGGTGAAAGCGCAGTTGATAGTATACCTTCTTTTTTAAAAAGTGTCAAGAATAACTTCAAAATGTCCTTTTTTCCTTTTGCATTGCCGGCTGCTCCCCGCCCTGTCCTGGGCCAAGGCGAACGGCATCGCCAGAGGAGCGGCGGACGGCACGTTCTCCGCTGCCCGGCCCGTCACCTGGCAGGAGGCGGCTGTCATAGGCTCCGGCGGCTGCCGGACCTCTCTTTTATTTCAGCGTCTCCAGCTCCGCCTTCCACAGCGCCCGCTGCGCGTCCGACGGCATCCGCCAGTCGCCGCGGGGGGAGAGGGCCACAGAGCCTACCTTTGGCCCGTCCGGAAGGCAGTTCCGCTTGAACTGCTGGGAGAAGAACCGCCGGTAAAACACCTTCAGCCATTTCAAAATGACCTCCCGGCTGTACTGCTTCTCTAGGGCGTACAGCGCCAGACGGTAGATCTTGGCGGGGGAGAAGCCCCAGCGAAGCATATAGTACAGGAAGAAATCGTGGAGCTCATAGGGCCCCACCAGGTCCTCCGTCCGCTGGCTGATCCGGCCCTGCACCGCCGGCAGCAGCTCCGGGGAGACGGGGGTGTCCAGAATGTCCTCCAGCACGTCGTGGAGGGCCCCGTCTTTTTCGGCGTTGTCCCGGGCCAGGTGGGCCACCAGGTGCCGCACCAGGGTCTTGGGAATGGCGGCGTTGACGGCGTACATGCTCATGTGGTCGCCGTTGTAGGTGCACCAGCCCAGGGCCAGCTCGCTGAGGTCGCCGGTGCCGATGACAAGGCCCCCGGTCTGGTTTGCGATGTCCATCAGCACCTGGGTCCGCTCCCGGGCCTGGGCGTTCTCATAGGTGACGTCGTGGTTTTCCATGTCCTGGCCGATGTCCCGGAAGTGGCTGCGGACGCTGGCGGAGATGTCCACGGTTTTCAGCGTCGTCCCCAGCTTCTCCGCCAGGACACACGCGTTGTTCCGGGTGCGGTCCGTGGTGCCGAAGCAGGGCATGGTGACGGCGATGATGTCCGTCATGGGCCGGTCCAGCATCTTCATGGCAAGGCCTGTGATCAGCACCGCCAGGGTGGAGTCCAGCCCGCCGGAGAGACCCACCACCGCCGTCCTGGCGCCGGTGTGCTCCAGCCGCCGCTTGAGGCCCAGGGAGGCGATCAGCAATATCTCCCGGCACCGGGCGTCCCGGTCCTCCTTTCCCTCGGGAACAAAGGGCATGGGGGAGACGTACCGGGTGAGCTTGGTCCTTCCCTCCGTTAGGGTAAAGGTCTCCTCGCAGCCGTCGTTCCCGGAGCCCGCTCCCAGGGCCTGGGTGCGGCGGCGCTCATAGGCCATGCGCCGGACGTCGATCTCCGACACCAGCAGCCCCCCCTCAAAGCGCCGCTGGGCCAGCAGGGCCCCGTTCTCGGCGATCAGCTGATGGGCGCCGAATACCACGTCCGAGGTGGACTCGCCCTCCCCGGAGCTGGCGTACACATAGCCGCAGAGCAGCTTCGCGGACTGGGTGGTCACCAGCTGGCGGCGGTAGGCGTCCTTGCCCACCACATCGTTGCTGGCGGAGAGATTGCCGATAATAACGGCCCCGTCCCGGGCCATCCGCAGGGAGGGGGAGTCCGGGGACCACAGGTCCTCGCAGATCTCAAACCCCAGCGTCAGCTCCGGGATGTTCTCGCACCGGAACACCTGCCCCGCCCCGAAGGACACAAACTCCTGTCCCAGCAGGGGGAGGCTCTCCGCCTCCGCCGGTGCCGGAACGAACCAGCGTTTCTCGTAAAACTCGCCATAGTTGGGCAGATGGGTCTTGGGCACCACTCCCAGGAGCTTTCCTTTTTGTATAATAGCAGCGCAGTTATACAGTTTGTTGTTTACCCGTACCGGCAGTCCCACCGCGGTGACCACCTCCAGGTTCCGGGTGGCCTCCAGCACGGTGGCCAGGGCCTGCTCCGCCCCCCGCAGCAGCGTGTCCTGGAAGAAGAGGTCGCCGCAGGTGTAGCCCGTCAACCCCAGCTCCGGCAGCACCAGCACCTTGACGCCGGCCTGCTCCGCCGCGCGCATCATGGTAAAGGTCTGCTCCGCGTTATAGTCGCAGTCTGCCAGCCGCAGGGCCGGCGTACCGCAGGCAACGGTGATAAATCCGTCCTTCATCGTTAAAACCTCCCGCATGGAATTTTTGACAGATTTATTTTATACCGTTTTCCCCCATTTTACAAGGTTCCCATTCCAAGGAAGCGAATATACTCCTCTGTGCTCATCAGGGGCACATCCAGTTGCCTCCTGGCCGCTTCGCTCACTCCGCCTGCAGAGGCCAGCTCAAACCCCGCCTGCCGGACCGCCTCCAGATACGCCTCCACTGCCGGCTGAACGGAGGGATCCTTTGTTTTCAAAAAGCCGCCCGCAGTTTCGGTAGATCTCCAGGCAGGGGTCACAGCAGGAAAAGGCGGCCCGGATAATTGAAAAATTATTCTCTCCCGGAAATCCGCAGTTGGAAACCGCCACGCACCTTTTCGGCCTTTTGATTCCGTCTGCCATATCGAAATTCCCGTCCTCCTGCACCAGACGGGGGCTTTTCAGCGGGACCAGGCGATCCACAAAGTTTTTCAACAGCGCCGTCATATTCCAGGAGTATACCGGGGATCCAAAGCAGACCACATCCGATGCAAGATAGGCCCGGAGCAGCGGTTCCATTTCATCGTGAATCACACAGCGCCCCGGCGTCTGAAACCAGCAGGCAAAACAGCCCCGGCACTGTTCAATCCTGTAATCCGCCAAATGACAGAGCTCTGTCTCTGCTCCGGCCTGTTCCGCCCCCCTCAAAAAGGCGGCTAGGATTCGGCCGGTGGCGCTGTCCCTCCCCGCGGGACTTCCATTGAACGCGGTAAATTTCATTTTTTCATTCTCCTCTCCCGGTGTAATTCCCACAGGTTATAAAAAATGGGAATCGCTCCAAAGCCTGTTTTATACTAGAATCCATTAAAAAGCTATAAAAAGCTTTTTATAGCGCCGAAGGCGCGTTGGATTCTTATGTGACGTG
>ERZ808035.242-NODE-242-length-59974-cov-6.059769_pt1 | contig 59974 bp, 46 predicted proteins | sample MGYA00380189_ERZ808035 | MGnify/ENA primary metagenome ERZ808035 (study PRJEB31490, sample SAMN06133407) | mouse gut metagenome | isolation source: M5_1 | host: mice | place: China: Chengdu | collected 2015-05 ... | reverse complement strand
ATACAGTAACGATAGCCGTCTATCAGATGCCTTTCCGAACTCACTCCGGCATAACGTCCAATATCATGTAACAGCCCAAAAAGATATGCCTGCTCAGAAGATAAATCTTTACAGTGTGACGCAATGTTTTTGCAGGCTTTGGCTACATACCGGGAATGGTCTGTCCATGCCCCCGGATTGGACTGCGCCGCTTCCTTTAATGCCAGCTCTGCGGTCTGAATGTTTAGTTCCATTTTAACTCCTTTCAAAAGGGCAAGGCTGGCAGATAAGCCATCCAGCCCGCTTTATAACACCTAAAAATGTTTATAATAAACCTGATTATATGGTTCGTATTTCACAACCTCCTGATCAGATAAAATGACCTCTATGCTCAGGAAACGTATACACAAACCCGATCCATGGAGTCAGTCTGGTCGGACGGATATCATCTTCTTCCGAATAGGTACAAAACGAGATGAGTTCATCACCATTGACAAGCAGCAATACTTTCGGGTCTTTACCCACAATATCGCCAAGCTTGTTTTCGCTTAACAATTGATACAGATACTGCCCTGCTGCATAGTCCCTCCGAATCATTCATTATAAACTTATACATGCCGTTCCAGCGGAAGCCCGTCCGGATCAAAGAAAAATGTCATGCGCCGCTTTACAATAAATAATTATTTTCCCGGTTGGCAATCTGTAAACCGACTAATTTCCATGTTGCATATCCTCCCGTAACCAGCGGCTCTGCCTTACATATTTCTTCTGCCTCTTCACGGCTCTCTGTTTTCAGGATATACATGCCTGCCATCCCCGGATAGCCCTTAAAAACACCGCAGATTTCCAGTTTTCCCTCATCGTCCAGCTTTCTTATATTCTCAACGTGTTCCATCACTACCTGCTTTGTCAGTTTATTATAAGTTTTGCTTTTCTCAATCATCATCATGTACATCAAATTTTCCATATGATACCCTCCTCTTTGTTTTACATTGTTTCACTGTTCCCCAAGTTTCAAAATCCCGCTTTGCCTTATTCCATCATTTTACTTTATATGTAACATATACACAATACGAAATTACGCCATGAATCCAGCACATCTTCCATTACTCTTCACTCTGTTCCAGTAACCATCTTCCGTCTATGAACCATCTGTGGTAAATTATATAATTGCGTGCGCACGCATATAGTGATATACTATTTCAGATCGGAGGTAAGTTATCTATGAAATTATTAAAATGGCTATCGGTTGCGGACCGTTTCTACAAGATTTATCTGGACAAACAGCTGGCGCCTTTCGGAGTCAACAGCAGCCAGCATATGTTTTTAATCAAAATATGTGCCTCTCCCGGCATTATGCAGGATTCCCTGATGGATATCTTTTATGTCCATCCGAGCAATATTGTACGGACAATCGCGGCATTGGAAAAACAGGGAATGATCACCCGCACCCCCAATGATCAGGACAAGCGGACATGGAGACTGTATCCCACCGACCGTGCACTGTCTGTTCTTGAAGACATACGGACGGTCTGTGAAAAGACAGAGACGCTTTTACTGCAAGGTTTCAGCGAAGAGGAAAAAAAGCTTCTGACTGATCTGCTTATGCGGGCCGGCAGGAATATTACGACCTCGCTTCAGATCGAGAGAAAGGAGGAGGAATTTGATGACTGAAAATCCGCTGGGATATGAGAAGATCCCGAAACTGTTGAAAAGCTTTGCCATTCCAAGTATTACGGCAACACTGGTAGGTTCTCTCTATAATATTGTGGACCAGATATTCATTGGTCAGGGTGTCGGATATCTGGGCAACGCCGCAACCAATGTTTCCTATCCGTTTTCAACTATCTGCCTTGCCATCTCTCTGCTGATCGGAATCGGCAGTGCTTCCCGTGTTTCTCTTTATCTTGGAAATAAGGAGCCGGAAGCGGCGGCCAGAACAGCCGGAAACGGCATAAGTCTGATGATCATTTTCGGGCTTGCCTATCTGATCATCGGCGAAAGCCTGCTGCCTCAGCTTCTGAAATTATTCGGCGCCACAGCAGAGGTATATCCCTATGCACGGCAGTATGCCGGTGTCACTTTAGTGGGTATGCCGTTTCTGATCATAACAAACGGTATGAGCAATCTGATCCGGGCAGACGGAAGCCCTCGTTACTCTATGACCTGCATGGTAACAGGCGCCGTTGCCAATACCATTCTTGACCCGATTTTCATTTTCGGTTTTCACTGGGGTATTTTCGGGGCGGCTCTGGCAACGATTCTGGGACAGATTTTATCCTTTATAATCGCTGTACGTTATTTATGGCACTTCAAAACCATTCATCTTGAAAAAAAGAGTTTTCGGCCGGATATAAATGAAAGCCTGAAAACCTGCAGTATGGGAATCAGCAGCAGCGTGAATCAGGTCGCTATCACTTTCGTGCAGATCGTACTGTATAATTCGCTGACTTATTACGGCGCGAAGACAGTCTACGGTTCCGATATTCCTCTGGCCGCCTGCGGAATCGTCATGAAAACAAATGCCATCATTCTCTCTATTGTTGTCGGCATATCACAGGGTGTCCAGCCGATCATAGGCTTTAACTACGGGGCAAAGCAATATCCTCGTGTACGGGAAGCGTACCTGCTTGCGATCAAATGGAATATGGCAGTTTCAGCAATCGGTTTCTGCCTGTTACAATGTTTCCCCGGATATATTATCTCTCTGTTCGGAGCCGGCGATAAGCTGTACCTTGAATTTGCGGTTCTGTTCATGCGCATATATCTTTTTATGGTGCTTGTAAACGGCGTGCAGCTTCTTTCTTCCAGTTTCTTTACCGCCATTGGTAAAGCGATGAAAGGGGCTTTGCTGGCACTGACAAGACAGGTTTTCTTCCTGATTCCGCTTCTTATAGTGCTCCCGCTCCGCTTCGGGATCATGGGCGTATTATTTGCCGGTCCTGTTGCAGATTTTGCGGCATTTGTACTGTCTGTTGTGCTGGCAGGCAGAGAACTGAGGAAACAGAGAATGGTAACAGCCGGTCAATGACTTTCCGCCTTCATTTCTTTTCTATACATAAAGATACAAAGGAGCGCCAGCACCGTTTCAACAACCGGCTGTGCCGCGATCACCCCGTTTAATTTCCAGCAGTAATTTAAAATGATCACGCCCGGAATAAACAACACCGCGTTCCTTAACACTGTAATGATCAATGATTTTATGGCTTTGCCCAGCGCCTGAAAATAGCTTGTCATCATATTGATCACGCCAAGCAGAGGCGCCGAGAGGCAGAGAATTTTCAAAAAATATGCCGTCTGTCCGATCAGCGCTTCATCCTGCAGGAATACGGCGGCAAGCGGTCTTCCGAAAAGAACAAAGACAACCGTAAATACCGCACCCGTGAGAATCCCGTATAACACCGCATACTTCACGGTATCAGACATTCGTTTTCTCTTGTTTCCTCCATAATAATAACCCACCAGAGGCGCCACGCCCTGGGATAACCCCACGGACAGTAAGATGGGGATCATGTCGAGCTTATATGCAATGCCGTAAGAAGCAACGGCGTCAGACCCGTATATACTGATATAATTGTTCAATACAATATTCGAAACACTCATAAGAACTGTAATAAGCGCACCCGGAATACCGATGCTCACGACGTTACGAATCATTCCTGTATCTGGTGAAAAATGTTTCGGTGACAGCGGCACTAACCGGTTTCCCTTATGCTCTTCACGAATCATACAGACAATATAATAGACCGTCGCACATACGAATCCCAAAGAAGTCGCAAGGGCAGCACCCGCCGTTCCCCATGCAAAGACAGCTATGAAAACATAATCCAATACCATATTGACCACATTGCCGAGCACCAGTCCGACAGTACTTTCTTTAATCAGACCGACCGAGCGGAACAAATGTACAAATCCGTTTGCCAGCATGATAAAAGGCGTCCCGATGAAAATCCATTTCAGATAATCACAGGTATAAGCAATATTATCCGCGTCCGCACCGGATATTTCCGCCAGCGGCCGCAGAAAAAGCAGCCCCGCAGCAAGCGTAATAACGCCGGCAATTGCCATTGCGTACACACAGAAATTCATTGTCGCGCCGGATTCGGCTTTCTTATCTTCTCCCAGTAACCTGGCGATTACGCTGCTGCCGCCCATTCCAAAAATGCAGGCGATCGACATAATGATAAGTAAAATCGGCGCACACAGTGTTACGGCTGCAATTGTCGCCGGTTCCTTTGTCAGAGACACAAAAAATGTGTCGGCAATATTGTAAATAAGCGTAGTAAGCTGTCCCAGCATAGCCGGTAATCCGACTCTCATGATTGCTTTGGAAACATTTCTTTCTTCATAAACCGATGTCATATTTTCCTCCGTTTCTGCGACTGAAAATTCGCAGCAGTCCAGTCTTCGGTCTCACTGTTACGAATTTTCGGTCTCAATCAGTTTCTTCCTTGCATGTTTCCTCATTGTAATGTAAAATAAATTTCCATAACAAGACATATGTCCTGTTGGAAAGGAGATTCATGGAAAAAATATATGACCAAAAGAAAGTTGCCGCCTGTATTGCCAAAAGCAAATACCATGCTGTGCTTGACACAATGGATCTGGATTTTTATCTGATTAAATATGAGAAAGGCGAATTTGTGAGTTCGCCTTTTCAGAATACTCTTCTGTTCCAGATCGTGGAACAGGGTTCTATCAACATCTATCTCATCCGTGACGACGGGACACGCTATTGTCTGTCGAACGGAACGACAGACTACTTTCTCGGAGATATGGATATCTTTTATCCCAGAAGCGGCAGCATTTACGCCGAAGCCGCCGAAACCTTAACCTGCATTGCATTTTCTATCGAAAAACACAGGGACATGCTGCTCTCAAACAACAGATTCCTGACGCTGATCTGTAACAGTCTTTCGTCCAAAATCGGCGCCATGACTACCATAGAAGCCGCTCCTGCTTCCCTCACGGAACGGGTCATGTCCTACATGAAATACAAATGCGAGGATAATACCTTAAAGGGAATCGAGCGGTCCGCTTTTCATCTTCACTGCAGTGCCAGACAGCTTCAAAGAATCCTGAATCAAAAAGAGGCTGCCGGATCTGTCACAAAAATCGGGAAGGGAACTTACAGGCTGGTGTAAAAAGGGAGGGGCTCTGTCCGCCGGAGAATGGATTAAAAATTAGTAGAAAAACCATAGATGTTGATGGCTGTAAAATAAAAAGATTCTGCATTACAGCGCATTGAAAAATCATACAACCATAAGCAGTGTTCCCGCACCGATCAGCACACAGCCAGTCAGCGTCTTTACTGTAAATTGCTCATGCAGAAAAATAAACGCCAGTAAAAGGGTAATCACAACGCTCAGCTTATCTACAGGCACCACTTTTGAGGCTTCCCCGATCTGCAGCGCCCGGTAAAAGCAGAGCCATGACGCACCGGTTGCCAGCCCGGATAACACCAGAAAAATCCAGCTCTTTTTACTGATCTGCGCTATGCCGCTCTGCGTATTTGTCAAAAACACCATTCCCCACGACATGACAACAACTACCACTGTCCGTATTGCCGTGGCAAGGTTTGAATTGACACCCTCTATACCGATTTTAGCCAGTATAGACGTTAACGCCGCAAACAGCGCAGACAGTATTGCAAATAAAAACCACATATACATCAGCCTCCAATCTCAAACGTCTCTTTTGTATCGTCGTTCGTCTCGTAATCCGACACTATTTGAATCGCTATTTCTTTTGCCAGCGAACTGGATACGTTCATGACCTACATCTGTTCTTTCATTTATTCCAGTCACCTGATGATTGCATTTTCATTATACATAGCCCGTTATGCACAGCCAAGACCTAAATTAATAGATCTCCATAGATTCCCTGTATATTTCCAGATTTATTTCTTGTAATACCGATAGAAAAAGGATTTCTTGAATGATATAATGTGATGGATCACATGACACCGGAATACAGCCTCAAAGTGCCATTTTGCCGTAAATAACATATTTGCAACCCGGCGTTGACAATGTGCAACTCAGAAAAGCTGGAAAGTTACAACCCAAATTGATAAGATTGGCCTACCAAAATCAAGGAGGACACATATATGACATTCGGAGAAAAACTGTTGAAGTTAAGAAAAGAAAAAGGGCTTTCACAAGAAGCGCTTGCTGAACAGATCGGAACAACCAGACAGGCAGTCAGCAAGTGGGAAAATGATCAGGGATTTCCGGAAACGGAGAAATTATTACAATTATCCAATGTTTTTGAAAGATCCATAGATTTTCTATTAAAAGATGAAAAAACCACTAACGATGGAAACGAGAGAGGATATTATGTAAGCAAAGAAATGGCAACAGCATACATTGCAAATCAGAAAAAGATAAGCCTCTATATTGGTATAGGATTTATGTCCTGGGCATTGACCGGAATACCTTATGTCATGTTTACTGCAAATTTGACATGGCGCTATTTGGGAATGGCAATTTTTATTATTATAGGCATTGGTGCTTTTGTATTAGGCTCTTTTTCGGAGCAGGAACAATATAAGGTGCTAAAAGAAGAACCCCTGATACTTGATTACGGGTATCTGAATGAATTATCTAATATATATCAAAAAAGAAAACGAGTTTATACCGCCCTGTCTGTGCCGAGTATTATTTTATTTATAACCGGTATTTTGGCTGTTTCTTTAACTATGAGCGGAAAGTTTGCCTGGTCTGAATACCATTCCTTTGTATTTTTGGGCTTTGCAACAGGACTTTTTGGATTTTGTTATTGTGCCGGAGTTATTGACGCTTATGAATTACTGATTAAAAATGAACAATATTGTTCACGTTTGTCCTTTAAGGTAAAGCACAAACTCAAAGATAAAATCAATAATCTTTGAGTTTGTATTACCTATCTGAATTACAAAGTGGATATGATCCTGACCGGATGGATGAATGAAATAGCGGCAAAGCTCATCTTACGATGTCAATCGCTTCTCGCGCTCCCGCCTGCCCGCCGTAAATCCCACGCAGATTGCCCCCGTCGGGCAGGCTTTAGCGCATTCGCCGCAGCGGATACACTCTGCCGAATCAGGTGTTTTGACAGGATCGACCTCCATCCCGCATTCGCGCTTACACTTCCCGCAGTTCACACACTTATCCGCATCCACTTCCAGTCTGTATATGCTGATCTTATTGCACAACCCGTATATGGCGCCAAGGGGGCAGAGCGTTCGACAGAAGAAACGGTAGATCAGAACGCACCCGATCACCGTCACGATCAAGATCACCGTTTTCAAGGTAAAAAGCGGTCCGATCGTCTGCTGCAGCGTCTCATGGGATAAGAGCAGCGGAACTGCGCCCTCCAGCATACCTGCCGGACAGATGTACTGACAGAACGCCGGTTTCCCCATCCCCATATAATCCGTGACTGCAATCGGCAGTATGATCACAAACACTGCCAGCACAACATATTTGATATATAAAAAAACTTTTTTCAGCCGCAGTTTCGGTGACGGAATCTTATGAAGCAATTCCTGAAACAGTCCGAAAGGACATAGCCAGCCGCAGACTGCCCGGCCTAAAAGAATGCCGAAGGCCAAGAGCAGCCCCGTCACATATAAGCCAAACTTATAATTCATAGAACCGTTCACTGCCTGCAGCGCGCCGACCGGACAGGCCAAAGAGGCCGCCGGACAGGAATAACAGTTCAGTCCCGGATTGCAGAACTGTTTCCACTTTCCCTGATACAATTTCCCGCCCTTGAAATTCATAAGATAGGGATTGGAATACCCGAAAGCGACAAGCTGTATGATTTTTCTTTTCAATGCATGTTTCATTTGTGGCCCTTTCTCCGTATCAGGCTCTACTATCCCAGCCCGATACACTCAAAACAGATATTGACGGCTTTATTCAGCACGACTCCTGCTTCCCCTCTCCATACCCCATAACAGATAAAAGCACATGCCATGGCAAGTCCCAGAATCCGGCCGGCCGTTTTCTTCCTATTGTCCATCCAGATACTCCTCCACAAACTGCTTATAGCCATCCACATCCGCCCCGATGATGGAGTCACCCACGATATTGCCCTCTTTATCCACAAAGATCGTGGTGGGCACCCCATATACATCTTTCAGAATATCCGCAAAATCCTGATTGGCAATGATCTGGGTAAAATCCGCGCCTGCCTTCTCCATGATACTCACAGCCAGGTCTCGATGCTCCGTGTCCTCTTCGCCTGCCACATCAATCACCAGACCGATTAACTGCACGTTGTCCGGCATCTCCTGCGCCCATGTTCCAAGCTCCGGCATTTCGCCCACACAGGGACCGCAGAAAGTTCCCCAGATATTTACAACCGTCAGGTCTTTTTCACTGAAAATACTCTCTGTGACCGTGTTGCCGTTAAGATCTACAGCCGTAAAAGACGGCATCTTAGCGCCGCTTTCCGCCTGCTCCGCGACATCTTCCGTCCCTGTGTCACTGCCGGAATCGTTGTTTCCCTCTGTATTCGCGGCACCGGAAGGATCCGAATCACTCTGTGTCCGGTTCCCGGTCGATGTATCACCCGCCGTCTGCGCACAACCTGCTGACAGCATAACCAGCATAATTACCGCCAATGCTGCGCCCCTGGATCCGTTCTGTCTTTTTCCTGATTTCATTGATTTCATCTCCTTTATACTATTCTCCATGCATATCGCAAGCCTGCTTGCAATACTGCTTAAATAGACAGTTGAAAAATCTTTGATTTTTCAACTTAATCTCCATTCCGGAGCGTTTACGCGACAAGTGGCATAACTTTGCTAACGCAAAGCCGCGTGAATACACCGAAACATCTGCTTATATGCCATTTCCTGATTTCCGCGTAAAGCTCATAACAGATATCATATCAATTTTATTGCACAAAATCAAATAGGACTTTGAAGACTCTCAACACTATATCCACCCTAAAAAGACTTTTCATATAAGTGTTGACATTAAGAGTACAAAGTGTTATCTTTATTTTAGATTACACATTGTACTCTTAATTTTTTACTGTATTCCGGTGGCTGTAGAGAACATACGGGACTTGTATAAAACGCCTGTATTCATTCCGCGCAAGGTTCACCGCAATACTACGAATCGGAGGAAATTATGCAGCAAATATCAGACTATGAACTGGAACTCATGAAAGTAATCTGGGCAAACGGGGGAACTGCGCTCTATGCGGAAATCGTCGCGGCACTGTCCGTTAAAGGAATGGAATGGACGAAGAATACAATTATCACTCTGCTTTCCCGGCTGAGCGATAAGGGACTGCTTAAGACCAACAAAATTGGACACCGCAACAAATACACGGCAATCGTCTCCGAAGATGAATATCAGTCTTCCCAGACGGAAACCTTCCTCCATAAAGTCTATGAAGGAAATGCCAAAGGACTTGTCTCCGCACTGATCCAGAAAGATCTGCTGTCCGCCGCGGACTATGAAGATCTAAAGAAATACTGGGAAGAACTGAATGGCAGTTCCGCGACCGGAAACTGAGGCATTACGATAAACCGCCATACCCATATCCCACGGCAACACTACATAAAAATCGAGGGCTGTTAGACATGAATGAATTACTGAAAATTATCTTATCCCTGTCACTTTCGGGAAGCATACTGATCCTGGCTTTACTGTTTCTTCGTCCGCTCTGCCGGAACCGGATGAGCTGGCGCTGGCAGTACTATATCTGGCTCTTAGTCATAGCGCGTCTTCTGCTGCCGTTTACACCGGATACAAGCGTGACGGGGAATCTTTTCCGGCAGGCGGAAATCCATATTGTGCAGACAGCAGCTTCCGATGATGCAGCCGGCACAGGATACACGGCACAAGCCGACACTGCAGCCAACACTGAACGCCTGGCACAATCTGACGACGCAACTGAAACCGGACGTTCAGCACAATCTGACGACACAACCGAAACCGAACGCCCGGCACAATCCGGCGACGCAACCGGCACCGGACAACCAGCGCAAGCCGATGCTGCAACCGGCAATACAGCACCGTCTGCTGATGCCGTCGGCTCTTCGCTGACAGCCACGGACAAAACAGAACGTACAGACAGCATTGATAAGCCATCTGCCACTCCGGCTGTACGTATCTCCGGGAATATACTCTCCACGCTCTGCGCCGTCTGGCTGGTTATCGCCCTTCTTTTGTTTGTGCGCAAAGTCACCATCTACCAGAGCTTTGTAAAATATGTGAATGCCGGAAGTTCACCTGTCGATGACATCGACCTGTTGGAACGTTTCGGGCAGATCATTGCCGGGCAGCATATACGCGGCACCATCGACCTGCGTGTCAACAGCCTCGTATCCTCACCGCTGCTCATCGGATTTTACCATGCCCGTATTGTCCTTCCGACCGTAGATTTATCGGCAGACGATTTTTATTATTCTATCTTGCACGAACTGACACATTACAGAAGAAAGGATATGTTTTATAAATGGCTCGTACAGCTTACCGTCTGTCTGCATTGGTTTAATCCCTTTGTCTATCTGATGGGGCACGAAATCAATCGGCTTTGCGAACTCTCCTGTGATGAGAGAGTTATCAGATCGCTTCCGGAAATTTCAAGGAAATTATACGGAGACACTTTACTAAATTCCCTCACAGCAGATGGTTCCTACAGGGACACACTCGCCTCTTTAACATTAAATGAGAGTAAAGAATTACTGAAAGGACGTTTAGAAGCTATCATGAAATATCGTAAAAAGACCAGATTAATCCTCACCGCCACATTATGTATCACTGCCATGCTCATATGTGCCACTGTCTCCGTGGGCGCATACATGCCTGCTTCAAGCCAGAATTACAGTCCGTCACCTGCTGACGCTCTGCTCTCACTACCTGAAATTCCCTCACTTTCTGCAGCCGGCGGGACAAAATCGCTTCCCGATCTGCCGGATGCACCCGGCGCAGGATCATTCCCCGGTTTCGATGACGAATCGGGATACTATATTTACACGGACGGTGACAAAGGATATGACATATTCTTTCGTAAAAACAGATACAGCATACTGATTGACGGAACAAATACCTCCTACATCCCTACCGGCAGCATCACTGACGACTGTTTCGGTATTTACCTGATCCAAAAAGACGAGTATATGTCCCTGGCGCCTCTGGGACCTTTTTCCGGATCGGATGCCGCTGCTATTACTGCTGAAATAAAAGAATCCTATGATTCTGCCGCCTCAGACAATCGGCTGGTTCTGGATCACAAAGAAATTCTGGATGATGCCATCCCCCGGATCGTATCCCATATTCTGGATTCCGAACAGGCACCGGAAAACACCAATGCTGTTTTCTACAATTATGTCCAGCAATTTCATTACCAAAAGCCCTACATCGTTGGTCTGGGTTATAACGTACCTTCAGGTACATGGCACCTGTATAACAATACTTCCGTCACCTTATCGGATCACAGCAGCATAACGGTTTACTTCAATGCCGAATGCAAGAAATATATCCAGGACAAAACTGCAATCGACACGATCACCGCACTGCTTGACCGGATCGTTCCACAAAGGGCGGAAACAACCCGGCCTATAAAAGATCCCCTGATTGTAAACATGGAATACGTGGGTGATGCCGATCTTTATTCCCTGGCAGAAAAGTACTATTCTGAACCAGATGAAGACCTTGCTTACTTCTCGGCTCTCTTCCCTGAATTAGACAGCCGGACACAGCAGCAATACCTTGAGCGCATGTTTGAAGACGACGGAATCGGTTTCTTTATGTGCTGTATCGGCCTGCTGAAAGATACCGAAACTTACAATGAACTCGTAGAACACTATCTTCTCAAGGCATATGAGCAGGGTGACAACAGCTTTTTTTCAGCCCTTGCACCTATGCTGGATGCGGCATCCAGAAAACGCTGGCTTGAAAAATGCAAAGAGGAAAGCAGCAATACTTTTTACTATTATCTGCTTCAGAACCTTCAAGATGATGAAGATATGATTTGGGGCGATTCCTGGAGCAAAGACTTTTTTGATCAGGAAGAACCGTATGAAGACTTATATGACGAAGATTTTGAAGAAGCTTCCCCGATAGAGCTTTTAGAGGACTGGCTGGACACTGCTGAATATGAAGAACATGATATCAACGACTATCAGGACGAATATAACGAACAGAGCATCGTCATCATCAAAAATGCGTGTTACTATCAGAATGCCCGCGTCCGTATTTTAATGGATGTAAGAGCTGACGGTTCCTTCGAGAACTTCGCTTATAACAAACGCGGAACCGTCGATCTTCGTCTGATCCGGGACAACAATGGCAGAATTATCCACGTGGAATATCTGACTGCAGAAGAATCCGCCGAGATTTTGGAGGAAATTGATTTCTATCCTGTTTCAGACGAGAATGATAAGCATAATGATACCACAAATATCATAGATCTGAACCGGCTTACAAAGCAGGAGATCTCCGACACACTGCTAAACACACTGGATTCCTGTGAAACCGGAAAATGGTATCTGATCGATGACGACGGCTGTCAGTATATCTACTATAACGGTCTTCCGCATTCTTATGCCTATGAACCATGGATCAACGGCAGTGAAACGGGGGATCTCATTACTGTGGAGATTGCCGATATCAACATAAACTCCCCGCTTCTTCGCAGTGATGAAGCTTTAAGCCATTATGTCCTGCTGGCGTTCTCATACACGCCGCATGACCCGGAGGCTGCTTTCAGCCTGACGCTCAAATACAACAATGTGCCTGTCACCTATGAAAGCATCTCCACTGCAGCGCCTTAACCGGCAACAAGGTTCATCTCCTATGCCCTGTACTTTCACTTCACAGAATTTTATAAACCGCAGCGTGAGATGAACTTTATCTCAGAGTATTTTAATGCGATGAAGGGATTTGCATAATCACCCATACATTTCCCATGCATAAAATAGAGTAAAACCACATAGGATTATAGGTTACAACTTATGTACTATGCTCTATTTATCTTATTATTACTCGTTCTTTTCTGCACGATCTTCTCATGGGCAAGGCGGCGTAAGGTCATCTGCCGCATCAAATGCATGGATAAATGTCAGAAATGTTCTCTCTTAGAAGAACTGGCAGTCCCCTTCGGCTACGCATACCACTGCCGCTGCGGCTTCTTTTCCTCCACCGTTGACGCGTGGCAGAAAGCCGCCGGCTACACCTGGTTCTATGACTATATGGCGCCACGTTTTCAGATGGTCTTCGACGCTCTGCCGGTCTACTTCGACTATCGTGGCAGAACCTGGCTGATTGAATTCTGGAAAGGCCAGTACGGCATCAACACCGGAGCAGAAATCGGCATCTATCATGCCGACCGGCTTTTGTCCGAAGCGGAATATCAGACGGCTATGTTCCATGCCGCCGAAGATAACGAAATGCTGCCCTGCACGATGCGGCTGTGCCGCAACGGTTCCGACTGTCTGCAGTACTCCGAAAGGCACTGGTGGCTCACCGCCTTTCTGCCGGGTTGTTTCTCCAGGCCTTCCGACCTGTGTCTGGAAGCTTCCATCTGTTTTCCCAATTCAGAAATGTGCGACGCTTTCTATGAGGGCCTTTGCCGGGCCGGATACAGCAGAGAAAACATCTATGTCCACGGGCTTTGCCTGCACTTCACATTTTACGCAGATCTGAACCGGGATTACGGTCTGCTGACCCGTTTTCACAGGCGGCTGTCTCAGTTCTTAAACCGTATGTACTGCCGTCTCTTCGTATGGGTCACCCGTCCTTTTATCAACACGGAAGACCGAATCTTATATTTGTATTTCTTCCTTCCGGTCTGCTTCAGACGGTTACTCAGAATGCACCGCTTCCACAGACACTGCCATAAGAAAAACGGCTGCCGCCCGCCCAAATGCTACCGTACCTGTAAGCCTCATAAGCACAGGCATCATCACGGCAGCGGCCATGCATGTTGATCCTTAAGCATATTGTGACACACCACATGAAACATTTGATGATCCAGTTATAAAAAAAGTAAATTTGCTTCGCAAAATAACAAATCGAACAAGTTCGATTGCGAGATTCGCTTCGCGGACTCGGATAAGCGGAGAAATTTCCTATACCATAACAAACGGAGGCACTTTTATGAGCGTATCCTACCGCCTGGACCGGGCATTTGCACAGGCTCCCATCCTCCCTTTGACCGTCCGTTCCAAGTACGTGCTTGTGAGCGACTGCCACAGAGGGGTGGGCACCTCCTCCGACAATTTTCTGAAAAACCAGCATCTGTACTTCGCCGCATTGGAACATTATTACCGGAACGGCTTTACTTATATTGAGTTAGGAGACGGGGAAGAATTATGGGAAAACAGGCATCTTCGCAACATCACCGAAATTCACAGCGATGTATACGATATGTTCTCCTGCTTTGAAACACGTGACCGCCTGTATCTGATTTACGGCAATCATGATATTGTAAAGAAAAAGAATCCTGCCTGTCACGAAGCAGTCATTCTGCGGTCTGATGCCGCCCCTGAAAAATCCCTTTATCTGACCCACGGGCATCAGGCCAGCCTGCTTAATTCCACTTTCTGGCCGCTGGCACGTTTTCTGGTGCGGTATTTCTGGAGTCCTCTTGAAAATCTTGGCTTCCTGGATCCCACCAGTGCGGCGAAAAACTACGATGTAAAAGAAAAGTGCGAGGAGATTCTGCGGCATTGGGCAGAAGAAAACCACCATATTCTGATCACCGGTCATACCCATCGTCCGGTTATGCCGGATGAACCTGCTTACTATTATAACACAGGAAGCTGTGTGCACCCCAGATGCATCACCTGTATCGAAATCGAACGGGGTCGGCTGACTTTAGTCAAATGGACCATGCAGTCCCGCAGCGACAGCATTCTTTACGTAGAGCGTGAAGTGATCGGCGGCCCTGTGACATTGTTATAATCATTCCTGCATCTTGTGTATACCATCCACGAACCGGCGACATTTTCTTTGCCGCCGCATATTCTATAATGATACCGATTTCGGGAGGTAACTTTTCATGTCCACTCCACTCACCGCCATTGTCGGCCGCACAGAAGACACTCTGAACTACGAAGCTGCGATCCGCAGTCTGGAACTCCCCTGCTTCACCACATTAAACCCGGAAGAAGCTTCTCTGGCAAGTCATCTGATCCTGCCCGGAGGAGGCGATATCACTCCCGCCTTTTTCGGCCAGCAAAACCACGGCTCTTACAACATTGATACCGAGCTGGATATCATACAATTCCAGACTCTCTCCCATTTTATAGCAGAAAAAAAGCCCGTTCTGGGCATATGTAAGGGGCTGCAGCTGATCAACATCCATCTGGGCGGTACGGTAACACAGAATCTCGACACCGCAGATACGCATAAATGGACCGGCCAGGACCAGCATCATCATGTCTATCACAGCGGCCTGGACCGCACAGACTTTTTCTACCAGCTCTACGGCTCCGCTACAATGGTCAACTCGGCCCACCATCAGGCGGCTGACCGTCTGGGAACTGATCTTGTCACTGTATGCCGGGCCGGTGACAATGTGATTGAAGGCATCATGCACAACTCTCTGCCCGTCATCGCCGTCCAATGGCATCCGGAACGGATGATGGACGACGGCGGTGAGCTTTTACTGCAGTACTTTATGACTTTTTAAACATCTGCTCCAACTGTCTGATTCCCTCGTCAAACTTCTCCCTCTGCTGCTCCGATCTGGACCTCATACGCTCTTTTGCGTTGAGGGATGCAATGTTAAAAAGAGACTTCATAATCTGTATCATCATTTTTCCGGTCTGCTGATCAAGACCTTTCAGCGCCGTGCCGATCTTATGAATGCTCTGAAACCAGTTTGCCGTGAAATCTATCAGATTGTCAGTCTCCGAAGCAAGTACGATCTGATAAAAAGTATCCACGAAAGTATGCATCTTATTCTGATCCAGTGAAAGAATCCACTGGTTCAGTGCTTCATCAAGAAATTTGCGCCCGGCATACAGTTCCTCCTCGATCTGGAACCGGTCTTCCTTTACCAGCCACGTGTAGGGATTATGCTGTGCCAGACCGATGGTCCTGCTCCCCACCACCTCATAGACACCGTCCGTATACAGCAGCATCCCCACCAGAGAAGAACGGGGTACTGTCTTACGGATCCTGTCCGCAATCTCATCATATGCGCCCGCGGCCTTTACCTCCGGCCGGAAACCGGGGCCGTCATGGTCGAAGATCGTTATAATGCGCTGCCGTACATTCTCTTCGCAGTTCATTGCCGCATAGACAGCAAGATTTCCGCCTTTGGAATGCCCTCCCATATAGAAAGCTCCCTCGATACACGCCGCCGCATAGTTCAGATACTCCACGGCCATGCATTGTCCCGGTACCGGTTCTGAGAATGCAAGATTCATATCCTCTTTCCAGCCCACAATAGTCTCATCCGTTCCCCGGTATGCCACATAAGATACACCATCGGGCAAAAGAAATGTCACCGCGGAAAACTGCGTCTCCGTATCCAGGTCAATTTGGTTTACATAATTTCCAATTTTCAGATTCCGGAATCTTTTGCTGTTATACAGTCCGTCAAACAGCGCTGTATTGTCTTTGCGGTAACGCTCATCTCCATACAGATCATCATACTTCTCATGTTGTGCCAGATAAGCGAGACTCACCGGCGGAAGCTTTTCACCTGCAGCCGGCACCATACCGTCAAATTTCAGATAGGCAAACTGACTCAGCGCAAGACTGTCCACCTCGCTGAAAGCCTTTTCCTCAAGCGTATAATCTCCGTATTCCTTCAAATAATCCAATATCGTTCCCATTTCCCCACAGCTCCCATTTGCATCCACGTCGGATTTCGCATTCATTTATGATCATGATTCCTCAGAGCTTTGCTTCCAGATGCTCAATATTTTTGATCAGCACAGAAATCGTTCCGTCAGGATTTGTAATGAACTCTACGCTTCTCGGATTTTTATACTGATCCATCGGAATCTTGATCTCGATTCCCGTATCTGTATACAGATGCTGGCTCTGGAACTTTCGCACCGTATTTTCGCTCTGAGGCTGTATTTCCTCTTTCACCATATCATACTTTTCCATCTTGTCCTGAAAAGCAACTTTTAATTCCGGCTGTTCCTCAAAAATCCGATCTGCAAGTTCTTCCACCACGAAGCCGCCCTTCTCCTCAATTTCCTCCTGAATAATACTTTTGGCGCGCATCTGCTTTTCAAACCGCTCCGTCTCGTCAAATCCTTCCTTCTGTACGCTCTCCACTGCCCGGCTCACGATGGCAAGCTTTGATTTATGCGACAGATGAGCACTGCATTTTAAAAAGAGAAAGGAAAAATAGTTCGTCTTCTCTCCGTTCACCTCATACTTCTTCTCGATCACCCACAGAGCCAGATCCTGCAGCCGAATGACCGCCGCCTCCGTCAGCCGCTGGCTCTCTGACGGAAGAATCGACTTATGCCGGATGATCTCATTGCTGTTTCCCTCGCCGTCCTCCAACGCCATGGTCCGGTGTGTGTACAACGCCTTATAATTCATCTTCAGCAACGCCAGATACTCGTCCTCTCCCTCTTTAAATCTGACCACCATCAAATCTGCCGGGGGAATATCAATATTGCTGTTCATAATCTCATACAGCATCGTGGCAATGTCCTTGCTGACCGCCACAAAATCCTCATCCGCATAGGAATCCAGAAGATGATAGACTTCCGACTCTTCCTTGTAAAAACGGCATTCCTTGGCATCATCCCCGGAACTGATTTTCGCGATATGTTCCTTCAGAAAATCCGCAATCTCGGATCCATACGCAAGCTCCGTATCCGACAATACCGGCATCCCTATGGTGGAATCCAGAATATGTACGATCACGTTTTTGATCCTGATATCTTCTTTGTTCATCTGTGGTAACTCCTGTTCTTATCTATATTTTGTGCTGCTGCATGTATGACCTGCACTTTCCTTACACATACTTCCCCGGATAATCCGTTCCCGTCTCGCTCTGCATCAGGTTAACATAATATTCGGGTTTTTTCTCCATCTTAAGCAAGGTATCAAAAGCCATCAATAGCATTTTATCCCCGTTGTTCTTCATATCATCCTTGCCTCTGTCCATCTCCGCCTTGAAATGATCCATCTGCCAGACCATGATATCTACAACACCATAGCCTGCCACCTTATATTTACAGCAGAATGTCTGGTGCTCCAAATAGTAGATAAATTCCTGATAAACGTCTTCTGACCCCGTCAGCCGTTCCCAGAAATCTGAAAAAAACACCTCATCCTCACCGGCATAATGACACAGCGCCTTCGCCCATTGATATGCTTTTTCCTCTGACTGCTCCATATTTTCTCCATCCTTTTCTCTATTGGATTTGCTTTCTGTTGTATCCTCTTTCCGCTTTTCTTTTTCCTGCTTCTTCCCCTATCTTACCACATTCCGGTTCTTTTTGCCGCCCCGGCACTAATATAATGTGATAATAAAAAAAATTGGAAAGCGACGTCATCTATGGCACTGCTGGAACGACTCAATGACCTGATCTGGGGGCTTCCCCTGCTTGTCCTGTTAATGGGAACACACATCTATTTTACAGTGAAGCTTCACTTTCCGCAGCGCAATCTGCTGTATGCACTGAAACTGTCACTGGGAAAAGCCGATAATGAAGGTTTGAACCTCTCCCCCTTCTCCGCGCTGGCAACCACACTGGCGGCCACTCTCGGCACCGGTAACATCATCGGCGTCTCCACCGCTGTAGCACTGGGCGGACCGGGGGCAATCTTCTGGTGCTGGATCACCGGTATCCTTGGCATGGCCACAGCCTACAGCGAATGCTATTTAAGCGTCCTGTTCCGCAGCCGAAATGAAGAAGGCGCTTATGTGGGCGGCCCGATGTATGTCCTGAAAAACGGTTTACATAATACAAAATTAGGGGGTCTTTATGCGATCTGCACACTGGCTGCTGCCTTTGGTGTAGGCTGCACCACCCAGGCAAATTCCGTGACCCAGGCGGCTTCCGCCTCCTTCGGCCTGTCCCCCCATCTGGTGGGAATCGTTCTTGCATTTCTCACCGGAACCGTAATCCTGGGCGGTGTCCGCAGCATAGCCGGCCTTTGCGAGCGCTCCGTACCCGCCATCAGCTTCATCTATCTGTTTGGCTGCGGCCTGCTCCTGATCCTCTATCGGCACGTCCTGCCTGATGCCTGCCTGCTGATCATAAAGGATGCTTTTTCTTTCGGCTCCCTGGCCGGCGGCATGGCCGGATCCGCCTTACAACATGCCGTGCGCTACGGCATTGCCAGAGGCTTGTTTACCAATGAGGCCGGAATCGGCACCTCTGCCATCGCCGCTGCCGCTTCCCATGCAAAAAATCCGCGCATCCAGGCATATGTATCCATGACCGCCGTATTCTGGGATACGGTTGTCATGTGTCTGATCACTGGGCTGGTGATTGTGTCCAACATGCTCTATGACCCCGCTTCCACAGCCGGCGTACCGGAAACCGGTCTTACTGCCGCCGCTTTTGCGCACCTGCCCTATGTGGGAGATGCATTTCTGACCATCTCCCTGGCTGCCTTTGCCGTGACCACCCTCATCGGCTGGTCCTATTTCGGAGAAAAAGCAACGGAATACCTTGTAGGAAAAAAAGGTATTCCGCTCTATAAGACCGCCTATATTGTAATGATCTATCTGGGCGCCATCATTCCCATGCGTCTCGTCTGGGAAAGCACTGACCTGATCAATGCCCTTATGGTACTCCCGAACGTACTGGCGCTGTACTGTCTCCGACGGCAGATCAGATCTTGAAATGAGCAGCAATTTCCTGCAAGGAGCGGCTGCTTCTCTCAAGGATGGACATCTTGCGCAGAATTTCCTCCGATCCCACGTTGGTCTTCTGCATCGCATCAGCCACACTGCGGACATCATCCACGATCTCCCTGTTGAGTTCACTGACCGTCTGAAGAGAAGCAAGCATCTCCTCCACAGAAGCTCCCATCAGTTCCGAGGCCGTTCCCAGATCGCTGGAAATACCGTCAAAAAATGTGGCGTCCTTCTGATACCGCTCTGCAGTATCGACCATCGTATGATAATCACGGATCACGTGCTCATTCATGAAATTCAAAAGCTTGGTGGAACTGCTTTTCAATTCCATAACTGACTCTACTACTTCCTCGATCACCTTCTGGATCTTATCTACTGTTGCCTGTGAATTCTCCGCCAGACTTCTGACTTCATCCGCAACCACTGCAAACCCTTTGCCCGCTTCGCCGGCTCTCGCCGCCTCGATGGCTGCGTTCAGCGCAATCAGATTCGTCTGTCCGGCAATGCCGCCGATCTCCTGTGATAAAGTCTTGATAACCTCTATCTTCTCCACTTCCTGCAGTGCACGCTCCAGTTCTTCTTCTGTACTGTGATAAATCAGGCTTGCCTGCTTCTTGGATTCCAGCGTATTCCGGTACAGTTCTTCCGCACGTATATTAATCTCCCTGGATGCATCCGCCGAATCCGAAGCTTTATTGGAAACATCAGTTACCGCCTCACCGATCTCATGGCTTGCATCACTGATGGACTGCGTCACATCCGCTGCTTCCGCCACCTGCCGGATCAATCCTTCCATAACCTGATCCATCTCGTCAATATTATTATTCAGATCCGCCATCTCGGCATAAGCTGCCGAAGCCGTCTCCGCTATGTTCGCCGCTTCTTCATTCGTACTCGTGATCGTATCTTTGACCTGCTGCTTAATACTCCTGGTGGCAAAGGTAACTTCTTCGATCTCGTCTTTAAATCCGGCCGCCACCCCCGCCTTGCCGTCTGCCCCGTTCTGCTCGCTGAAATTGCCCAGTGCAAACTGCTTCAACTCTGCCAGCGGCGAAAGCGCCTTGTGAAAAGCAGCTCCCACAATAAGATCAATCACTACTGTACCGATCACACCTACCACAAGACCTGTACCCGCAGCACTGCCTATACTCGCTTTGCCGGCGCTGACAGCACATACTACTGAACCGGCAGACAGGATCACAAATGCTGCCACGGAAACCGCCAGCAACAGTCTTCCTTTGATTGTTTTCATGAACCATCCTCCTGAATACCCAAATAATACCCTATTATACACGAAAGACAGAAACCCGTCTATATTTTACGTAAAAAATGCCGCCTCCGATAATATGCATAAAACCCGATACAGATCAGCGCCGAGAGCAGAGATCCCAATGGCGCCGCCCATCCCATAGGATAAAGCGTATCCGGATAAAAAACGCTTGCCAGCCAGGCCCCGGGAATCCGTACAAGCAGAATAGCCGTTATATTATGTACAAAGGAAACCATGGCCTTCTGGTCCCCGCAGAAATATCCGCTGAAGCAGAAATGCACCGCCGCAAACACACAGTCGAAAGCATATGCACGCAGATATTCACATCCCGCTGCCTGCACCGCGCCATCCCTGGTAAAGAGCCCCACCAGCGTATGGGGAAGAATCTGGCTGTATAAAGCGCACATACATCCCCAGCAGACTGTAACGGCAAGACCATAGTATAATGTTTTTCTCGCCCGTTCTGCCTTGTTTGCTCCCATATTCTGTGCCGTAATGGTAGAGATTGCTGAAAGAAACGCGGAAGGAACAAGAAACATAAATCCGATCAGCTTCTCCACGATCCCCACCGCCGCCGACACAATCAGTCCCCGGCTGTTTGCAATCACCGTGATCACGATAAAAGCAATCTGAATCAATCCGTCCTGCAGAGCAATAGGTGTTCCAACCTTAAGGATCTGAGCCGACACATTGCGGTCTGCCCGGACATCACTTTTTTTCAGCCGAAAAGCGGAATTTTGTCCCCGCATCACCAAAAGGGATACAGCCACGCTTACCGCCTGCCCGCTTACCGTTCCCAATGCCGCACCTGCCGCTCCCAGACCGCACACACCGATCAGTATAAAGTCCAGCCCAATGTTGACCACGCAGGCCACCGCCGCAAAATACATGGGATGCTTCGAATCTCCCGCTCCACGGAAGATACTGCTGATCACATTGTACGCCGTAATAAACGGAATGCCTGCAAAACAGATTGCAAGATATGTTTTCGTCTCCAGCACCGCCTCCGCAGGAGTTAACATAACTTTAGTAATTCCTGCTGCGCTTATAAGCAGAAGCACCGTTATCACCGCCGCAAACCCGGCAAAGAGTACAATGGACGTTCCAATGGTTCTGGATGTTTCCTTCTCATCCCCCGCTCCTACACTGCGCCCGATCCGTACCGTAGTCCCCATGGCAAATCCCATGATGATCAGCGTCAGCATATGCATCACCTGACTACCCACAGATACCGCCGTTGTCGTCTCCGATCCGTTATACAGCCCTACCACAAACAAATCAGCCATCCCGTAGAAGGTCTGTAAAAAGCAGGATAATAAATACGGCATTGCAAAGAGGAGCAGGTTTTTTCCCACGCTCCCCTGTGTCAGATCATTCTTTTCCCTCATCTGTCTGTCCCTTCAAGTCACTTATCTGTTCCTTTAAAAAAATAATCCGTTCTTCCTGAAAACACTTCATTCTCCATGATATTACATGGAATAATCGTTTCCATTATACACGAATGTGCACCTGTCTTCAACCGTCTGTGTTCTCTTCTTCCCTATCCCAGCGCCACATCCAGTATCATCATGATCACAAACCCGGCCGCAACGCCTACTGTTCCGATATTGCTGTGCTCTCCTGCCTGGGATTCCGGGATCAGTTCCTCCACTACCACATAGATCATCGCTCCTGCCGCAAATGCCAGCAGATAAGGAAGGGCCGGCACAATCTGTCCGGCCAGCAGTATCGTGACCGCTGCCGCCACAGGCTCCACGATTCCCGACAAAGCTCCGTATACAAAAGATCTGAGTCTTGACATCCCTTCCCCGCGAAGAGGCATGGAAATGATCGCCCCTTCCGGGAAATTCTGAATGGCAATTCCCACCGCCAGCGCAAAGGCACCCGCCATCGTAATCCCGGTATTACCAAGCAGCGCGCCCGCAAAAGTCACTCCCACAGACATCCCTTCCGGTATGTTATGGAGCGTTACCGCAAGGACAAGCATGGTTGTTTTTTTTAAATTGGCTTCAACCCCTTCGGGCTGTGTGCTTTCAAGGTGAAGATGGGGAATCAGACTGTCCAGTGCGAGCAGAAATGCCATGCCTCCGAGAAATCCTGCCGTGGCCGGGATCCATGCAATTCCGCCCCGCTCTGCAGTCATATCAATCGCCGGAATCAAAAGGGACCATATCGAGGCCGCGATCATCACCCCTGACGCAAATCCCAAAAGCAGCTTCTCCACTTTCCCGTTCATTTCTCTTCTCATACAAAAAACCATTGCGGAACCGATCGTCGTCCCCGCAAACGGAATTAAAAGTCCTAGCGCAAGCTGCATATGACCACCTCAACCTTTCTTTTCTTCAACCCATGCCTTCACCATACAGGACACTTATTTTATCCTATGCAAAATGTACAAAAGTGAAACTTTTGCCTGCATTTTCTCATTTTACGGCACCCTTCCCGCAGCCTCACATATCTTATTACGATCCTATAAAAAGACAGGAGATCAGACAATGAAACAAAATTCCTATCCAAGCGCATACGCCAAGATCACCGGCAATGCCCAAAACCCGCTTTTGCACGGAATCGCCTACTTTTACCCCGTTCCTTTTGGCGGCGTGCTGATCGAAACAGAAGTATACGGCCTACCCTATGAAGACATACCGCCTTACAGCCAGTTTTACGGAATGCATATTCACGAAACAGGGAACTGTTCTCTGCCCTTCGACAAGACCGGAAACCACTATAATCCCGGTATGCTGCCTCATCCCAAACATTCCGGCGACCTGCTGCCCCTTCTCGGCAATGAAGGTTATGCCTACAGTATCTTTTACACAGCCCGCTTCGAACTGAAAGAAATTCTGGGCCGCTCTCTGATCATCCACAGCGCGCCCGACGACTTCACCACACAGCCTTCCGGCAGCTCCGGTGTCAAAATCGGGTGCGGTGTCATCACCGAAAACATTTTGTACCCGCTGTCCTGACATACCCGATTACTTATTACTCTGGTAAACAGCACTGACGTATCAACCGCTTATCATTCCGGTAAGCTGTCCTGACATACCAGCCGCTTATTATTCCGGTAAATGGCGCTGCCTGTCTTCTCCCGCTTTACCGCACACACAGTCAGGCTGATATAGAGTGTTCCTCATAATATCATTTTCAATACTCCGCTGAATTATCCTTTATAAAATCAAAGCTCTCGCTACAAGCCATAATACATCAACAGAAGATTGATTTTACAAATATGACTTTATAGTATATACTTTTGAATCATACGGTTCGGCGCGAGGGCATAGCAGCATGTAACTTCAGAGTAATGCCAGTAAACTGCTCCGCATTCCGGCAAATTAAACGTAGGATACTTCAAAACGGAGGCAAAAATGACTACTATGAAAACCATCGGCGATTCTTTCATGAGCGCTTTTTACGCAGTATACAACATTCTCTGGGGCGACCTGATCACAATACCCCTTCCCGGCGGAAGCACTCTCGGATTATCTCTGCTGGTACTGATCCTGATCCCATCCGGCATTTATTTTACCTTGCGGACAAGATTTCTGCCCTTCCGCATGTTTCCCGAGATGCTTCGGGTCACGGCAGAAAAGAGAAATGTCTCTCAGAAAGATGCTATCTCCGGTCTGCAGGCACTCATCGTCTCCACTGCCACCCGTGTCGGCATGGGAAATCTGGTAGGTGTGGTGGCAGCAATCTCCGCCGGCGGCGCAGGCGCTGTCTTCTGGATGTGGATTATTGCACTGCTCGGTTCTTCCACCGCTTTCATCGAAGGAACGCTGGCACAGCTTTATAAAGAAAAAGACCCCCTTTACGGCGGATACCGCGGCGGTCCTGCATATTATATCCATCATCTTTTCATCAAAAAAGGAAGCCCTCGCAAACGTTCCCTCATCGCTGTTCTTTTTGCACTCTCCGGCCTGATCTGCTGGTGCGGCATCAGCCAGGTGATCGGTAACTCCGTTTCCTCTGCATTTGAAAATGCGTTCCGCATCCCGCCGCTCTACACCACCATCATCCTTGTGGTGCTTTCAGCAGTCATTGTTCTGCGCAAAAATGCCACCGTAAAGGTTCTGGATATCCTTGTGCCGATCATGGCGGCATGTTACTTTGTGATGACCGTATTTATCATCATCAAAAACGCGGCTCTGCTTCCATCTGTTCTTCAGCAGATCTTTTCGGAAGCATTCGGTTTACGTCAGGCCGTGGCCGGCGGATTCGGCGCCGTTATCATGAACGGTGCAAAACGGGGACTCTTCTCCAATGAAGCCGGCTCCGGTTCCGCTCCCTGTGCCGCTGCTGCTGCTGATGTCAGCCATCCGGCCAAAGAGGGACTTTTGCAGGCATTGGGTGTCTTTATCGACACCATCGTAATCTGCAGTTGTTCCGCCATGATCATGCTGCTTGCCCCCTCCTCCATGACCGACGGTCTGATGGGGATGGATCTGCTGCAGGCTGCCATGGAACATCATCTGGGCGCTTTCGGTGTAATCTTTATCGCCGCTATCCTCTGGTTGTTCAGTTTTTCCACCTTTATCGGCATCCTGTTCTATGCGCGCTCCAACGTATCCTATCTTTTCGGAGACAACTGGCTGTCCCAGACACTTTACAAGATACTGGCCCTGATCATGCTTTTCATCGGCGGACTGGCCGCCTATACCTTCGTCTGGGATCTGGGTGATTTCGGCGTCGGCCTTATGACTATCTTTAACATGATCGCGCTGTTTCCGCTGGCACCGCAGGCAATTCGTTCCCTGAAAGATTATGAGAGCGGATTAAAGAAAAACTGAGATATTCAAGTACGCAAGAGGCACACGGCCTCTATACTGTCCGTAAACGGAAACATGTCCACAGGCGTTATTTCCTCCACCCGGTAATTTCCGGCTGTGCCTGCTTCCTGCACTTTCTTTCCCCTTTCCCGGCGCTTTCCGGCATCTGTTCCTGATGCGCCGGCATCATTTCTGCACCGCTTTCCGGTCAGATATTCCAGATCTCTGCACAGAGTCTCAGGATTACAGGAAATATACACAATCCTTTTGGGCCGCAGACAGAGCAGCGCATCCATAAATGCCTCCGTGCTGCCGCTTCTTGGAGGATCCATAAAGACCACATCTGCCTTTTCTCCGGCATCCGCAAACTGTACCATAAATTTTCCCGCGTCATTCTGGTAAAAGTCCACATTCTTTATCCCGTTAAGCTTCCCATTGACCACCGCATCCTTCACCGCAGCCTGATTCAACTCAACGCCGATCACTTTTCCGGCAGATCCCGCGGCAGCAAGCCCGATCGTCCCGATTCCGCAGTACGCATCAATTACCGTTTCCGATCCGGTCAAGGCAGCATATTCCAGCGCCTTGCCATAAAGCTTCTCCGTCTGTACTGCATTTACCTGATAAAAGGATTTTGGCGAAATGCGAAAAGTTCTGCCGCACAATCTGTCCTCTATATAACCTTTCCCGTAGAGCACCTGTTCCTTATCACCGAGAACCATGCTTGTTCTTTTATTATTTACATTCAAAACGATCGTCGTGATTTCGGGATGAAGTTTACATAACGCATTGACAAAATTTTTTCGGGAAGGAAGAATCGGGGAACTGAGCACCAGCACCACCATGATCTGCCCCGTTGTATGCCCGACACGGATCAGAACATGCCGCAGCAGGCCGTATCCCGTATCCTCGTTATATGTCTTGTACTTAAAAGATTTGGCCAGTTCCCTGATGGAAAGAATGATCTCATCCGCTTTACGGTCTTCCAGCAAGCACTGTTCTACCGGCACCACATGATGCGTACCTTCCTGATAAATTCCCGACACGATTCCCCGGCCTTTTTGGAAATCAAAAACGGCGTGCACCTTATTACGGTAATGTTCCGGGACATCCATTCCAATGATCTTGTTTATTTTTCCGTACTTTTCCAAAAGCTGCTCCACGGTCTTCTGTTTCTGCCTGAGCTGCTCTGCATATGGCATTCCAATATAGCGGCATCCTCCGCACTTATTGGCCACCGGGCAAGGCCTGTCCTTCCTGCCTTCGCCTCTGTTTCCTTCCATATCCCTGCTCCTGCCTGCATTTCTATTCATTTTCTCCCCTATCCCTTTCTCCCATGCAAATCCTCTATATATCTATCCTTGAGCAAAGAAATTTCCCATCCCATAAAAGGATATCCGCTCATCGCTCTTCTTCACCGCCATATAAAAAAGCCCTAAGACTTAATTTATCTCAGAGCTATTCTAACATATACTCAATCATTCAATCTAATCCCCATTCACATTGCAAACCTGCCTGCAATACTTCTTAAATAGAACGTTGAAAAATCTCTGCCTCACATCCGGTCTCTGTCACACAATCCCCAGCTTCACGCTCTCAATGCCTTTCACCAGATCTCTGGCAAGTACACTGTCCGCTTCATTAATGCGGATCGTAAATGCGTTCCTTCCGGCATCTCCGTTCCCGAAAAACTTATGCCACAGCCTCTGTTCCGGCCACTCCACAAAAAAAGAAATCCTGTTTGAAAGAAGCAGCTTCTCCAGCTTATCCTTGCTCTCTACACTGTACACTTTACAAAACGGAATTTCATGATTAAAAAACAATGCGTTAAAATTTATTGCCTCCACAATACCACCCCCATAAAACCAAGCTTCTGTCTTGCTGTGATCCGTCAGCCTTTGCTTTTAGCTTTATGTTAACTTGTGTGCTCATTATACACTACATATTGTAGGAAAATCAACATCTTTTGATATTTTCTACAAAATAACCAAATATTTATGTAAATCTTGTATATATTGTCTGCCTTATAGTTCAATATGCAATCTCAGTCCAGGGCCGTTTTGCCTTTTCCGTCCAGTATTCCCTGCGGGTCTCATGCTGCTCGTTGATCCATTCGGCTGCCTGTTCCACCCCTTCCGCAGTCAAAGGCACATCAATGGATTCCCTGAGATGTTCCGGCGTGCGCACCATGTTAAGCGGCTCCGGCCAGATCGTCACCCTAATCACATCCTCCTCGCCGCTTCTTACTTTCTTGAGCATGTACCGCATTCCTTCCATACTGCCGGAATACTCTTCCTTCTTAATATAATTGAGCGGATGAAATGTTTCCTTATCCAGCATCACATGACTCCTCCATTAGCCGACTCTGTATCAAAGCACCGCTGCCCGCCCACAACAGCCTGAACGGGCCGATATACAACAAAACCCTCTAAATGCTGCTGCCAACATCTAAAGGGTTCTGCCTGATCGGAATGACAAGACTTGAACTTGCGACCTCTACTTCCCTAAAGTAGCGCTCTACCACCTGAGCCACATCCCGAAATACATATTGAAAACCACAAAACATAATCTACTATATCTATGATGATTTGTCAATATGTTTTTTTCACTTTCAATGATTCTTTTTAATTCTTTCAACTATTTTTCGACTGCTTCAACTACTTTTCAGCTATTTTATGTCAACTATTTTCCCTATCTTTTCACACACATTTTTTGTACAGGCCAGACATATGAATGCTTAGACTGCCGTGTCACGATCGCCCGGATGCATACCGCCTGCAAGACAATCTATTTAGCAATTACTACCGGTCCATAAAGCGTTCAAATTCATCCTGCGGGATGGGCCGGGAAAAATAATATCCCTGTTGGATCTGGCATCCGATCTCTTTCAGATAATCACTCTGTTCCAAGGTCTCCACGCCTTCACATAAAGACGTGATGCTTAACCTTTTTGCCATATCGACAACGCAGGAAATAATGATCTTATCGCTTTCCTGCATCATATTTCCTTTTAAAAACACCTTGTCCAGCTTAATGATGTCAATAGGCAGTCTGCTCAACAGATTAAGTGACGAATAGCCAGAGCCGAAATCATCCATAGAAACTTTCGTTCCAAGTTTATGTAAACCTTTAACCAACTCCAACGCCCGCTCCGTATTTTCCAGATAAATGCTTTCCGTCAATTCAAATTCAATAAGCCCGCAAGGAATCTGATATGTCTCAAAAAGTTCCTGCACATACTCTAAAATATGCATTTTATTAAGATGGATCCGCGAAACATTGAGTGAGACAGGAACCACTCTTTTACCCGCCGCAATCCTCTCTGACAAAAATTTAAACACTTCCCTGTAAACATAGTAGTCCACATCCACAACCTGCCCGCTTCGTTCGATCAGCGGAATAAACTGGTCAGGATAAATAAATGTTCCGTCCGGCCTCTGCCAGCGAACCAGAGCCTCTGCACCGATCAAGTGCAGTGACTCGGTCTCTATCTTCGGCTGATAATATACCTGAAACTCATAATTGGCGATTGCCCTGGGAACCCGTGAAGTGATCTCCACTTCCCGTTTGATTCCCTCCATCATACTGTTATCAAACAGAACGCAGCAGTCTTCTTCCATCTCTTTTGCCACTTTTCTGGCAAGATTCGCATTAGATACTGCTGTCTCCGCATCCAGGCTTCTGCTGTCCTTATTAAGAATCGTAATGCCCGTACAGAATTTGAGCCTGCTGTTCAGATACTTCTCCCGGAACTTCGTCTCCCTTTCCAGATTGAGCTTATGGATAAAATCACGAAATTCCTCATTAGATATATCCCCTCTTAAAAAATTGGCGGCAACGAAATTATCTGAGTAAACCCGTGCACAACAGATCAGTGTATCATTACCTGTGACCATTTCTTCCACGAAGTCTTTTAACAGTGCATCTCCAACCTGATAGCCGTAAGTATCATTTATATACTTAAAATACTTTATGTCCGTATAGATGACCGTGATCCTGTCCTCTCCGATCTGCTCTATGCCCTTTTCCAGCTTCTCCAAAAAAACTTCATAACTGTCCAGCCCTGTCAGTGAATCCTTCCTGACCGGTCGTTCTGCCGATACCATCTCTTCCTTAATCTGTCCTGCCAGCGAATCAACCATATCTGTCTGTCCCCAATACCCTCTTCTTAATCCGTCTGCATACACCCCCGCTGTCTGAGCCTCTCTTTCTCAGATGTACACGGATGTTCTCCTCTTGCCACAATATCCCGATCTCTTAACGTAACATTCAGCCTACACCTCACGTTACGTCTTTTCTTCATTCTACGATGACGCCTGCACTCTGTCAACCGCTCATACGCTGAATCTGCTTTTTATGCTAATACCCATGTCAGAGCAATTTACTGCAATCAAGGCATATCCCCGGCTCTGACTCAAATTACCGATTAAAAAATAAGCATATCAGCATGATTTTTAATCCCCATGCACTAACGGCGGCAAGCCAGCACTGCCAGCAGATACTCCCACATTCTCTGCACAGATGCAATATCAAAACTCTCCTTCGTGGTATGCACGTCCGCCATATCCGGCCCGATCGAAACACAGTCAAGACCGTCTATTTTACTGACCAGAATCCCGCACTCTACACCTGCGTGGATGGCTTCCATCACAGGCTTCTTTCCGTACATTTTCTCATAAACTTCCGCGATAATCTCACGAAGCGGCGATTCTTTGCGGTATGCCCAGCCCGGATAAGCATTCCTGACTTCTGCCGCCGCTCCGGCCTCTTCCGCAATCTGAAGCATCCGCTTGCACAACAACTCCTTATCTTCATCTACAGAACTTCTGACAGCATAAGACAGCCTGAGTTCCTTTTGCTCCACTCTGACAATACCCAGGTTCAATGAGGTCTGAACCAGACCCTCTAGTTCACGACTCATGGCAATCACGCCATTGGGAAGTTCTTGCAGACAGGACAGCGCCTTCTTTGTGCTCTCAGCTGTATAGCAGGTCACCTGCTGTCTTTCCGCTTCTACCGGTGCACAGTCCTGACTCTCGTAGTTCCACGGCCCGAATTCCAGCGTAAATCCCGGATCTTTATCTCCAAGTTCTACACGGACAGCATTTTCCTCTTCTCGCAAATATTCTTCTGCACTCTCCTCCTGTCCGGGCTTCAACGCGATCACCGCCTCCGCCTCTTTGGGAATCGCATTATCTGCCATGCCGCCTGTCATTGTACACAGTTTCACGCCAAAACGATCTGATAACCCTAAAAGGATCCGTCCAAGCAGACGATTGGCATTGCCCCGTCCCTTATCGATCTCAATTCCGGAATGACCGCCCAGCAGGCCCTTGACCCTGATGCAATATAACACCGCTTCCTGATCAGCCGTGTCTTCTTCCTGCATTGGAATGTTCACGTCCACTCTGGCGCCTCCGGCACAGCTGGTAATGACAACCCCCTCTTCCTCCTGATCCAGATTGATCAGACGTTTTCCGCGCAGCATGGACAGATCAATCCCCAGCGCTCCCTCCATGCCTGTCTCCTCATTCACTGTCAGAATCACTTCCAGGCGGGGATGGCTGATCTCATCGGAAGCCAGAATTGCCAGCGCATAGGCTATGGCAATACCATCATCGCCTCCAAGGCTTGTCCCTTCTGCATGAATCCTGCCATTCTCCACGCACAGCCGCAGAGGATCCTTTGTCAGATCAATACTGCATCCCGGTTCGCTGACTGCAACCATATCCATATGTCCCTGCAAAATATAGGGTTCTTCATTCTCATAGCCTTCCGTTGCCTCTTTCACGATAATGATGTTCATCAAATCGTCCTGCACACATTCAAGTCCTCTGTCGTCGGCAAATTTCTTCAGGTAATCACTGATCTGCTTCACATTTCCGGATCCGTGCGGTATCCTGCTGATCTCTTCAAAATAATAAAATACGCTCTGCGGCGACAAACCTTCCAAAACCCTCATTATGTCTTCCTCCAAATTATGTTTTTCCGATGAGTTCCCGATATTGCACACTAATACCGGTGCATACAGGAACTGATACATATTTATCTTATTTTACCATGATTTTCATATTTTACACTATTTTTTCGGTGGAAATTCATAAATGAGTGTTTTAAAACCACTTTCCGCTGCTACCTCTTTTCCCATTTTATGCTTAACCGCCACGCAGGACGCTGTACCGCCGCCTCTGATGTAATAACTCTCTCATTGCGGCAGACACTGAGCAGAAGTCCGACCAGCACCGCATAAGTCACGGCCGTACCGCCGCCGTAAGACACAAAAGGAAGCTGCTGGCTGCTCACAGGATAATATCCGGTATTGATCAGGACTCCTTCCATGCAGTTAAGCAGCAGTACCAGAAAACATGCTGCAGAAATAATAAAACCCAGTTGATTTTTCTGGCGCCTTACAATCTGAAATGCCCGCAGGATCACCGCTCCAAGCGCCAGGATCACCCCCAGGCCTGCGAGAAGCCCATATGTACAAATAATGCAGAACAGAATAAAAGGGTTCATTGCAAATGAAGATGCCGGATTCCCGACCATCCTGTCACTTGCAAAGGGATTTGTGGCGGACGCCCCAACCAGTTTCACACCTTCCCATTCCTGTCTGATCCACTGATATATATAACCTGATTCGTTTGCATACCGCTCCGGATAAAGCCATCCAAGTATGCGCTGTACCTGAAATCCATAGCCCGTCCCGAACAGCATACTTCTGACCAGAACAAATCCCGCCGGAATCACGATCAGAATTCCTGCGCTTATGACTGTCGCAATCCTCCGGTCCACCGTATACCATTTTTTCCAGACAGCAATAAAAAGCAGTGCAGTGCACATCAAATAAATGTTTAACGCAGCATATAGCGTACCGGAAAGCTTCCATGCAAAAAACAGGAGCACGAACTGCATGATAATCCCCAGCCCCACTGCGCTGTACCCCCGTCCTCTCAGACGATACAAAACCGCCGCATAAACGGGAACATAAAGATAGGACAGCATAAACATAAGAGGCATCCCGCCCCATCTCGCCGAGTATATCCTGCATATGCATATGGCAATCGTAAGCAGCACTCCTATAAGATAAGCATATCGCCCAAGCAGCGTATAATCCAGAAAATACACGCCAGCCATCACACCAAAGGACAGCAGGACGACAGCACACTGCCTCACAACATCCTCAAGGCAGAACCATGCAGTACTCTGTCTCACAATATCTTTCGAATAGAACCACATATCGTCCAGGACACACATAACTGCCAGACCTGCAAGACTGAACAGCAGGAACATAGCGATCATTTTATAATCTGCCTGGGGGCGGTGTATCCTGTCCAGTTCCACACCCACTCCGACCGGATCTCCCATCTCACGCACTGCTTTGTCCACAGCCTTGTCATGCGAAAGACCGGATGCCTCATAAGCTGATGCCTGATCTGTAATGTGATCTGCCAATTCCTTCGCAACATCCGTCCGTGCCCTGACACACCGGATCTGCTCTGTAACATTTTGAATAAACTCCTCCATCACACAATCACCTCCCAAAGAACATTGAGAACCGCGGTCTGATATTCCTGCCACTCTTCCTTCCTGGCTTTCAAATACTTTCTGCCCTCTTTGGTGATGCTGTAATATTTGCGCTGTTTCCCGCTCACTTCACTCTCGTAAGAAGACAGATACCGCTTTCCTTCCAGGGAATGCAGCAACGGATAAAGCGTCCCCGCCTTCAATGTAAATACATTGTTCGATTTCTCCTGAAGCGACTCGATCATCTCATACCCGTACATATCCTTCTCTTCCAGAAGCCGCAGCAAAAGCATGGAAGTGCTTCCCGAAATCAAAGATTTGTCTATTGACATTTTGTTCCCTCCTTCATGAAATAACTTGAAAACCATTTCCTACCATATATAGATCATCTATACATTCTCATTATATATAGATGGTCTATATATGTCAACAGAAAGACCCCTCTCTTGAGCTGCCGCCTCCTGCAACCGCCCGATCATTCATTCAACAGAGCCGCACAAATTTCCTATACCACAAAAAAAGAGACACAGTCTCTCAACCATGCCTCTCAAAATCAATTCCATTTTCACAAAACTTTATAAAGATGTATCCAAAGCGTCTCAACACCTTTATTTCAGATTTGCCTTAGCCAGCTCCGCCAATGTCGTAAATCCTGCTGCATCATTAACAGCCATCTCAGCCAGCATCTTTCTGTTCATATCCACGCCTGCATTTTTCAGACCGAACATAAATCTGCTGTAAGATAATCCGTTCATTCTTGCCGCAGCGTTGATACGGGCAATCCATAACTGTCTGAACTGACGCTTCTTCTCTTTTCTTCCTGCGTAAGAAGATGCCAGCGCTCTCATTACGGACTGTTTTGCAACTCTATACTGTTTGGATCTTGCGCCTCTGTAACCTTTCGCAAGCTTTAATACTCTGTTATGTTTCTTTTTAGCGTTTACACCGCCTTTGATTCTTGCCATGTCTTTTTCCTCCTTATGACCTGAAACTTCCTCTTATTCTGCTTTCCCGACACAAACACTTACCGGAGAATGCCATGCATCCCCTTGTATGAAATCCGGATTTTTACTGTACTGCCATAGTCTTTCTTTTCATACTTTTACAGATAAGGTAAGATCTTCTTCATATTCTTAACGTTGGTTGCATCTGTCATGGCAGGCTTCCTGAGATTTCTCTTATTCTTAGTTGTCTTCTTAGTTAAGATATGGCGTTTATAGGCTTTGCTTCTTTTCAATTTACCTGTTCCGGTTACTTTAAAACGTTTCGCAGCCGATCTGCTTGTCTTCATTTTGGGCATTTCAAAATTCCTCCTATATTATATTATTAATTTACGAGATATCAATCCAAGATATCAGTCTATTTCAACCGGGAAACTAACGTTTCTCAGCTAAAAACATAGTCATGCTCCGGCCTTCCACCTTCGGCGCCTTATCGACCACCGCAATATCGGCCAGCGCCTGGGCAATATCGTCCAGAATATGCTTGCTGTTATTCATATGCGCCATCTCGCGCCCGCGGAAACGAAGTGTGATCTTCACCCTGTCACCCTTACTGATAAATTTCCGTGCAGCATTGATTTTCGTATTCAGATCGTTGGTGTCAATATTGGGAGACAACCGAATCTCCTTGATTTCAACGGTCTTCTGTTTCTTCTTAGCTTCCTTCTCTTTTCTGGTCTGTTCATACTTGAACTTACCGTAATCCACAATCTTACAGACAGGCGGCTTCGCTGTCGGAGCAATCTTAACAAGATCAACACCCGCTTCCTCTGCCAATCTCATAGCCTCTCTCACCGGCATAACGCCGAGCTGTTCACCGTTCTCCCCGATGACACGCACTTCCTTGTCTCTAATCTGTTCGTTAATGAATAAATCGCTAATGGTTCCGCCCTCCATACCCATAAAAAAATATATTTGCTTCGCAAATAACTTTGCGAGATCCGCTTCGCGGACTCGGATAAGTGTAGTAATTTCCTATACCATAAAAAATGGATAGCATAGCTATCCACGAATCAGTCCATTTTCAAACTCTTGAACTCTGCCATTATGACAGAGAATATTCTAAAAGTTCTGAATTATGAACACTTGCGAACCTGATTGTTGCAAGGTGAGAGTGGATACTCTGCTTGATTTTCTACAACAGTGAACCTGACAAATCTGACTGTTTCCACCAGGCTACCGCTGTAACCGTGCGTTCTCGCACATTTGTTACTGTAACACAGGTTTGCATACCTGTCAACTGATTTTCAGGAAAAATCCTGTCGAACATAAAATTTTTCTTTATCTATTCCAACCACCTGCTCTTCACATAACCTTTTCATCCAAAGTGTCATCTGATCTTTCGCTACATTGAAATATTTTGATGCTTCGTCTATATCCATTCCTCTTGTCAAATGACTTGCTATATAATATTTGACATAATCATATAGATCCCTTGTTTCACCCGCCTCATACAACTCCTTGTCGCAATTTGACTTTCCTTTACCATGCACTGCAGGTTCGTTTATACTAAATAAATCTAATTGAGAAAAAACTTCTTCTTTTCTGGTAATGACATCATATATCTTATCTGCAGACAATTTATATGCTATCCCGCCTTTCTCAATCAGTTTCTGATTGCCGTCGTACTCTTTATGATCCCAGACAAAGGTCTTGGACCATCCGTTGCGGACAGCCTCTACTGCACCTGCCCACGTACCTCCTTTATTATATTCTGAAGCAACTACAAAAGCACCATATGCGGAAGTATATATATATTTATTTCTGTTCATGGCTCTTGCTGATGAAAATCCGGCATCCGGTTTCACATCAGAAATCAACAGCATTCTTCCTTGTGTGATACTGTCAATTATTTCTTTCTTTCTGATTTTTGCAAGAAGCGAATCTGCCAGAAAACAGACCACGGCACTTCCTGCATATATGGCAGTTTGTTCTGAAATTGTATCCACTCCCTTGGCACCGCCTGAGTAAATGATCAATTTTTCCCCTGCCGCTTTTTCCACAAGTTTCTTCGTAAATTCTACACCGTCATCATCAACATTTCTCGATCCCGCCACAGCAATCCCAATTTTTTTTGCAAGCTGGATATCTCCGGCATAAAAAAGAACCGGCGGTGTCTTTTTCTTTAATCTCCTTCTCATTAAAACAGGATAATCTGCATCAAACTGCGTTACAACATCTATTCCTTTTTTTTCTAAATTGTCTAACTCGAATGCAACACCACCTCCTCGTGACACCAGGCTCTGAATACGCTCTATCAGTTCATCCGGAAACTGCAAATGCTTTAATGTCGACAAATCCGGCTCTAATACAATTCCGGGCTCCTGCTTCTTTTCAATCAACTTATCTAAAAAAGAATTCCATTGGCCTAACGATAATGGTTTCATAGCCGTACTGTCCTGAATCCCAATATACGAACATAATAAAATTGCACTCATGGCATTATCTGAAAATTTCACTGTTTATACCTCGTACCCGCTTTTACTGTCAATTTTTACAGCAGCCTTACCACATCACACTTTGCGGGTTTAACCACTGTTTTACTATTTTGCCGGCATGTTTTCTCAGCCCTCTGCCGTTAAACTTCCCGAACTGTTTGCCAGGGCAAAAGGATATACCTTTCCGCATCCTTCCTTTCTAAGTTTATACCCGCAAACCGTAAATGTCCATCTCGAATCTACCATGTCGTCCACCAACAAAACATTTCCTTCTAATACATTTATAATTTCAAACGAATTATAAGCATTATTACACTGCATATAACTGTTATTCAATTCTTTCTGACATACAGCTGGTGTCTTGCGAATTACGTCCAAATATTGTAACCCCAGCCTGTCCGCCAGACGTTCAGCAAATTTTTTTACAAGTTCCGGTCTATTTACAGAAGAAACATTTGTGACCCACTGAATATCATTTTTCACCACGTAGTCCTTTAATAATTCGTAGGAAGCCTGCACCAGCTGATCACTAAAGTAACACTGATTGTATTTTTCTTCTGCTACAAGCCTTCCCCATCCTGCATCACCATAATTGCTCAAAACCCGTCCCTCCTCGCAGCGATATTCTGCAGCGATTTTGTTGCTTTCGTCTTTTTTAATACCGGCCGGCCATTTTTTCCTGGCTTCAATAATATTAATTTCTTCTCTGATAAAACATTGAGCCTTTGCAATCATCGACCGCGACACTTGTGTTGAAATCAGATCATATCCTACACAGTTCGCACATTTACCGCATATGTCCGCCTGCGGATCATCCAACACTTGTGCCACATATTTCATATAGCAGCTCTCCAGACAAATAAACTTATTCATTTGCTGCAATTCTTTTTCCCTGACCTCGGTAATAAATTTACTTTTCTCCAAATCGGGATTCCATGTGCGCGCTGATTTATAATAGCGCTTTTGTTCCCTGTAAATATCACCGTTCACCTCTAAATACTTAATGCACTTAGCTATTTTTCCCGGTTTCATATTTACATATCTTTCAATCTCTTTTATTCCTATACCAGAATGTTCTCCTATTGTTTTGATTACTTCATTCATTAACTCTTCTGTGGGAAATGCCGAATCAATAAAATATTGATTAATCGCATTATCTTCTTTCCCGCATAATAAAATCACATAAGCATTTTCCAGTGCTCTTCCGGCCCGCCCAATCTGCTGATAATACCCTACAATATTTCCCGGTCTCTGAAAATGTATTACGAATCCTATATCCGGTTTGTCAAAGCCCATTCCAAAAGCAACTGTCGCAACCAGTACTTTTATTTCATTATTCAAAAACTTGCGAACATACACTTCCTTTTGCTCTTTATCCATATCCGCATAAAAAGGTGCACTTAAAATGCCATTGTGATTTAACCACTTGTCAACAAGTTTACAATCATTGACTGTAAGACAATAGACCAGCCCACTTCCGCATAATAAATGAATATGCTCAGACAACCATGCCAATCGTTCCTCTTTAGAATCCAGATTTATAACCTGAATGGCTAAAGATTCCCTCATCAAACTCCCACGGCTGATCAGAAGCTCATCCCCTAACTGCATTTTTATATCCTCTACAACCCTGTTGTTTGCGGTTGCTGTAGTTGCCAGAACAGGTATATTATGTGGCAGGTTATTGACAACATTAACGATACGTCTATAATCCGGTCTGAAATCATGCCCCCAGTCTGAAATGCAATGTGCCTCGTCAACTACAAATAATCCGATGCGGCCCGCCAACTCATTTAACATCATATTCTGAAACTGATCATTTGCCAGCCGCTCCGGTGAAATGATCAGGGCATCTACTGCATTAACGGCCATCTCATCGACAATCTCCTCCCACTGATCCACATTTTCAGAATTGATGGTTTTCACATTTAATTCCAATTTTACTGCAGAATCTATTTGGTTGTTCATCAATGCAAGCAGCGGACTGATGATTAAAGTTATTCTATTTTCCCTTTTCCTCAATATCTTAGTCGCCAGAAAATATACAAGACTTTTTCCCCAGCCGGTTTTCTGAACCACCAGCGTCCGCTTTCCTTGTAAAATACCTTGAATCGCCTCAGCCTGTCCCTCTCTGAACTCAGCATTACTTCCATAATATTTTCTCAGTTCAATCAACAGTTCATCCATTTATCTTTTCTCTCCTTTTTACGTCTTATGACATTTAGTCATAATACGAACAAATAATTCTATCTCATTAAAACATTTTTCGCTCCAATTACCCTTTCTTCACACATTCACGGAAAATCTGATGCAATTCACCATTCAGTTCCCGCACCACATCCCGGCTCAGCTTGTCAACTTCCCTGTCATATGTCATAACGCCGTTGATCTCTGTCTCAATATCGCTGACCTGGGTATAAATCGCCGCAGACAGACCACGCGCCACATTCGGAAAAATCTCCTTCTCCATCAATCCCCGGTATGCAGCCGTCAATGCTTCGGCAGAGTCATAATGTCTGTAGCCGAACTTCTTCCTGCTGAAAAGATGCCCCTTGACCGGATATGCATATCCGCCGTATTCCGACAGTGCCACCACCCGCTCTTCCTGAGGAGAAAACATAAGCCGCCGGTTATAGTTGTGAATGCTGTACATATCCCCGCCCATCTGGTCAAACCATCCGCAGGCCTGATTGATCAGCCGTGTCCCATCCAGACTCCTGAGCTTATCCGTTATTTTTGCGGCATCAAACTGTCCCCAGCCCTCGTTAAAAGGCACCCATACGGCGATACAGGGATGCTGGTACAGATGTTTTACCATACCTGCCAGATCCCGGCAGTACTGCCTGCGCCCTTCCCGGTCCTCCCGTTTAAATCTCCGGTAATTGCTGTCAGACATTTCTCTGGCAATGCTGTCTGAAAAATTCGCAATGCCCGCCACAAACAGCATATTGTATGCTCCGCCCCCGTTGGGCATGTCCTGCCACACAAGCATTCCCAGCCTGTCACAATGATAATAAAACCTCTCCGTCTCCACCTTCACATGCTTGCGGATCGTATTGTATCCCATTTCCTTCTGCTTCTGAATATCATAAACCAGCGCCTCGTCACAAGGCGGTGTCATCAGGCTCTCCGGCCAGTAACCCTGATCCAGCAGACCGTTGAAAAAGTACGGTTCATTATTCAGGAAAAACCGTAAAACACCATTTGCATCTCTGCCGGTGGAAATTTTTCGCATTCCGAAATAAGAGGTTACCGTATCGTCGCCCAGCACAATCTTCACATCATAAAGAAAGGGTTCTTCCGGCGACCAGGAACGAAAACCGTCCAGAGCAATCACGCAGTCCTTCCCCGGCACTGCCTGCACCTGCACCACAGTCCTGTCCCCTTCCATGATTGTTATATGCGCTGTCTGCCGGTATTTCGCTGCTCCTTCACTGCCCGTTTCTGCCGCCGCTGCATCTTCCGTGCCGGCATAGGAATCCCTGTTCTCTCCCGCAGTCTTTATCCGCACTTTCACTGCACCTGCATCATAAAGAGGCGTAATCTTCACCCACTCAATATATTCTTCCGGCACACTCTCCATCCACACAGTCTGCCAGATTCCACTCTGAGGCGTGTAAAACAGCGAACTGAGAATGCCCTTTTTCGAGAGCTTCTGCTTCCCCCTCGCATGGGGACTGTGCTCCGTCTCGTCCGTAACACGAAGCGTCAATACATTCTCCTCCCGAAGTGCCTCAGTCACATCAAAAGAAAAGGGCAGGTAACCACCCTTATGTCCGCCAAGCAAAATACCGTTTAAGAACACCTCACACTCCTGATCCACTGCACCAAAGTGCAAAATTACACGTTTTTCCCGAAAACTCTCCTGTAATAGGAAAGTTTTACGGTAATGCAGATACATGCCGGGCTTCAAAATCTCCTCCACCCCGGACAATGCTGTCTCCGGTGAAAAGGGAACTACAATTTTCCTGTTATACTCATAAGGCTGTACTTCGTCAGATGCACTGAAACAGCAGTCCCATTCCCCGTTCAGATTATAAAAACTGTCCCTCACAAGCGTCGGCCTCGGATATTCCTGCCATACATTCTCGCGATCCACTTCTTTTCCCCATCTGCTGGTTAACTTTGTCATATTCTTTACCCGATCTTTCTATTATATATACTTCGGCCATGCCGCCGCATTCTTTTCTCCGATGGTCAACCATTCCAGCCCCGACGGCTTCTGCCCATAACTGTCCTGTCCTGTCCTGTCCTGTCAATCATTATACACTGCCCTGTTCCGGCAGTGTCTGTTTCTAGTATATTCTTTGTTCCTACAAAAAGCAACGAATATCCGAAAAACATGCCGCCATCGGGATTTCAAAAGCAGTTCCCGAAAAATGGAAAACTATATCTTTTCCACAGCGCCTGTGTTACAATATGAATAATTGTACACAATTTATCAAAAAGCTAATCATATCAGTGGATGGAACTCTCTACCGTCTCTTCCATGACCGGCAGCCAGCCTTCTGTTATGATATCTGGCAAACTTATTCGATCAAACTTATGGGGGACAAAGTATGAAACTGAATTACAAACAAACAATCCTGATCGGCCTGGCTTTTCTGTCTATCTCGGCTTTCTGGCAGATGTACGACAATATCATACCACTGATCTTAAAAAACTCTTTCGATCTGGGTGAGACAGTTACCGGCGTTATTATGGCTGCCGACAATGTTCTTGCATTATTTCTGCTGCCGTTTTTCGGCTCTCTGTCTGATAAAACGAATACAAAAATCGGGAAAAGAATGCCTTTTATCCTGACCGGAACCGGTCTGTCAGTCATTTTTCTGTTGCTGCTTCCCACCGCGGATCGTACCAGAAACCTTCCGTTTTTCATAACTGTCCTATTCCTGGTTCTTCTGGCCATGGGGCTTTACCGCTCTCCTTCTGTAGCGCTGATGCCGGACCTGACCCCCAAGCCTTTGCGGAGCAAAGGAAATGCAGTGATCAATCTGATGGGTGCCGTGGGCGGTGTCTATTCTCTGATCATGATACGTTTGCTGGTTGGAAGCGGTGCCACACCGGACTATTTCCCGTTATTTCTTGCCATTGCCCTGTTGATGATTCTATCAGTTATAATTCTCTTTTTTACGATAAAGGAAAACAGGAATCAGCCAGATAAGAATGCCGTGAAAAAGAAGAATGGTTCAAAGAATATGCAGATTTCAGCAGAATCAGATCTTACGGACAGCGGGAAAACCGCTTCATCCGGCTCTGCCCTGGCGCCTGATGTAAGACGAAGCCTTGTCTTCATGCTGCTCTCCATCGCACTCTGGTTTATTGCCTACAATGCGGTAACCACTGCATTCTCGCGCTATGCCACCCATGTGTGGGGCATGGAGAACGGCGGTTATGCCAACTGTCTGATGGTAGCCACAGTGGCCGCCATCATCAGCTATATTCCCATTGGCGCTATTTCCAGCCATATCGGAAGAAAGAAAACAATCCTGATCGGCGTAGTGTTACTGGCATTATGCTATCTGTGCGCTGCTTTTTACAACAGCTATCATGTGACAATGAATATCTTCTTCGGTATCATCGGCTTCGCCTGGGCAGCGATCAATGTCAATTCCTTCCCTATGGTAGTGGAAATCGCCTCCTCCGGAGATGTGGGAAAATATACTGGATACTACTACACATTTTCCATGGCGGCACAGGTGGTCACCCCGATCCTGTCTGGCTATCTGCTGGAACATGTCTCCTATCGAACACTGTTCCCTTACTCGGTGTTCTTCTCTGTCATGGCTCTTCTGACCATGCTCATGGTAAAGCACGGGGATTCCAGACCGGTAAAGAAGGGCAGTATGCTGGAAAATTTTGATGTGGATGACTGATCTCATATAACCATATGAAACACCCCGCCGGAATCCCGGCGGGGCATTTCTATCATGTATTTCTATTACTTTACCGCGTCCCCAATATCATCGGTTTCGCATAAATCTTAAAGCTTACGGTCTTGCTTCCGCCATACACACCTGTACCGTGTATGGTCACTTTCGCAGTACCTTTCTTAATATTGTTGGAGTATCCTGTGATTTCAAAGCAGGATTTGTCTATCTCCACCCATTTTCCGCTCTCTTTCATCTCAACGGTAATATCCTCATTGCCGGGTTTGATTTCATATCCCGTATAATACTGCGGCTCAACCTTGATTCTTGCAGAAGCAATGTTCTTGTCATTTGCGATGACTCTGAATTCCGCAGATACCTGACCCGTATAGTTACTGCCCTTTGCCACAGCCGTAACTTTGATCACGGAATCTACTGCCGGCGTTTCTGTGATTTCACTGCCGTCCGCATAAGTATATGCCGTCGCCGTATCAATTGTGAAATCTGTCTTGTTTTTCAGTTTCTTACCATCCAAATCTGTGATTACAGGTATCACAGTATTGTATGTTGCCGCCTTCTTTACCAGAATATCCCCTGCAGTAATATTGCCTGCCAGCTTACTCAGTTCCTGCGGTACGATGGTGAACGGAATCTCCTTAATGGTTCCTTTATAGTTGCCTTTGCCTTTGATCGAAACGGCGGCTGCAGATCCGGCTGCTGTGTTTTTCCTGTATGACAGCGTATAGTCTATGCCCTGTTCCAGATACACAGGCGCTCCGTTTCCTTTGGTAAAGCGCGCCCTTACATTTTCATCCGTAAGCTTGCTGCCGCCTTTTGCATAAGGAATCTGATCTGTGATCTTGTTTTCTTCTCCAAAGGTAAAGAGCCCGCCCTCGTTAGCCGCGATATCATAGGCTTTGATCTTAAAGGTCTTCTTCACTGTGCCTGTGTAACCATTGATACCGGTCACGGTTACAGTTGCTGTACCCACATCTGTGTTCTTCTGATAAACTGCACGGTACGGCGGATATCCTTGTTCTGCTTCTACCCCGTCAATGATTTCTACTTCCGGCTCCTGCGGTGTTCCCGTATAAACAAGACCGGTATTCGGCACATCTTTCAGGGATACTTTATTTGCCTTCAAAGCTGTTCCTGTAATCTTGAAGGATACTGTCTTTTCACCGAAATATTTCTTGTTATTTCCTTTCACGGTGATGGTAGCCGTCTCACCGGCTTCCGTATGAACCGTGTCATAGATGACTTCGTAATCCCATTCCTTTTCAGGCTGGCTGTCATCTTTACCCACAAGCTGATTGTTACTACCGTGTTTCACAATCACTTCCGGCTTCTGCACTTTACCATGCTTTGTCTCTGTATCCCATGCATAAGGCTGTGCAGGAATCTTCTGAACAGACACTTTACTCATCAGAACAGCATCTGCCTTATCGCCCAGCAGCATCTGGATCGTCTTGCTTCCCGTGAAGTTCTTGCTGTCCGGATTGGACTGTAAGATTACACTGTAAGTCCCCGGCGTCTTGCCGTCCGTTTCCGGGTTCTGGTAAGCCACTGTATAATCAGTTTTCAGTTTCAACGCCTTGCCGTTATATTTCACAACCGGCTTCGGCTGTACCTGCCTCTGATTATCCGCTGCAACAATGCCGTACAGATCAGTGACCGCAAGGGTGTCGATATCCACCTTGTCTATGATAAATCTCTTCTCAAGGTACTGTGTATAATTACCTTTTCCTTTTATAGTGACCACTGCTTCACCTGCGTTGGTATTCTGCTTGTAGGCCACAGTGTAGTCCGTCTTTTCTTTCAGCAGTCTTCTGCCGTCGTATACCTGAACCACCGGTTTGACAGCCTTGCCTGTATAGGTGATATGATCCACATCGTCCACTGTTGTAAACATGGATGCATCTTCCCATTTCATCCAAAGCCCGTGAGGTACGTCTTCCAGTTTCTCCAGTGCTGCATGTGCCTTCTTAAGTTCCGACTCTATCCGGTTAACTTCTTCCTGCGTAGCATTCGGATCTGCCAGCACACGTTCTGCCGCTTTCAATGCTGTCTGGAATACATCCCAGCTTTCTTCCGTATAGTCATCCGGCTGCAGCTTTTGGTACTCTTTTACAAGCGCACTCAGTTTACCTGTATCGACACTGCCTTCCGGCACTTTCAAACCGTCATAGGCTGCTTGCAGCTCTGCCAGTGACTGATCGATTTCAGTCTGAGTAACATCTTCTTTCTCCAGGACTGCTTTCGCATTTTTCAATGCCTCCTGGAACGCTGTCCAGCTCTCATCTGTGTAATTACCCTGTTCTGTCAGACCGCTGCATAATTTAACCAGCGCATTCAACTTACCGGTATCCACACTGCCCGCCGGTACTTTCAAGCCATCGTAAGCCGCCTGCAGTTCTGCCAGTGCCTGATCAATCTCTTCCTGAGTTGCATCTGTTTTCGCCAGAACATCTTTCGCTTTTTTCAGTGCCTCCTGGAACGCTGTCCAGCTCTCATCTGTGTAATTGCCCTGTTCTGTCACTTCACTGCACTTTTCGATCAGCGCACTCAGTTTTCCGGTATCCACGCTGCCCGCCGGCACTTCCAGACCGTCATAAGCTGCCCGCAGCTGATCCATAGCGCTGTCGATCTCTTCCACCGTCACATCAGTTTTGCCGGCTGTGGTCTTCGCTGCTGCCAGTGCATCGGTAAATGTCTTCCAGCTCTCATTTGTGTAATTACCCTGTTCCATATTTTCACAGGTTGAAATAAACTTCTTTAACGCCTGCAGTTTTCTCGTGAGAAGCTCGTTCTTGTCATAGACAGAATCCTGATCCTTTGCCTCTCCTTTAACCAGAACCATGGCTGAAATCGGCGCTACCTGCACCTGTCCTTCTGCTGCTGTTACCGTTACGGAATCAAGTGTCTCGACACCTGCCTTCTGATCGTTAATACAGATATTCCAGGTTCCTTCCGCAACACCATAGTCGCTCTGATACAGATTGACCGTCTGCGGTGATGTCGCAGCATTAAAGATCACCACGATACCGTCAGAAATTTCGCCTGCAATCTGATCCTTGCCGCCGATCACAAACATGACAACATCTTTCGCAATCCACTTGTAATTCACATTTGCCTTTACAGCAGCCGCCGATGTGAGACGCAGTGCGGCGTGATTCTTTCTGAACTCGATCAGTCCCTTGTAATAATCTCTTACGTTTCTATATGCTTCCTTATTCAGATCATTCCACTTAATGCTGTTGACAGAATCCGGAAGGTTATAGCTGTTATGCTCCACGCCATTGCCGTCCACGCTCGGTTTTGACCTCAGAATCTCCTCACCCGCATGAATCAGCGGAATTCCCTCTGCCATCATATAGATTGCCGCGGCAAGATTATTCATCTTGATCCGCTCCGGTTCGGAAACATCTGCTCTGCTTACGCTGATTTTATCCCACAAAGTATAATTATCATGACAGGATGCATAGTTCACTGTCTGTGTAGGACTCTTACACCAGGAAGTCGCTGCCTTGAAACAATCCGCGATCGACTGTTCCAGACCGGATGCACCGGTTGCGAACCCGGTAGTTTTCAAATCAAAGTTACCACCCTTAATAGCATCCCTTATGGTATCACTAAAGAATGCAAAGTTCGGTGTTTTCGTGGAGTTTGCCTGAGTAGCCATGGTATAGCCATCCTTGCTGACTGCAGTGTCCATGGACCAGCCTTCTCCGTAAAATACTGCGTCAGGATGTTTCTGATGTACAGTATTCACTACCTCATTGATGGTCTCGGTATCCAGAAGACCCACCAGGTCAAACCGGAAACCGTCGATATGGTATTCATCCGCCCAGTAATTGACGGAATCCACGATATACTTTTTCACCATGGCACGCTCGGAAGCCGTGTCGTTGCCACAGCCGGAGCCGCTTGAATAACTGCCGTCCGCATTTGTTCTTGAGAAGTACTTCGGTACAAGCTTGTTAAAGCAGAATTCGTCAGCATCAAATACATGGTTATATACAACGTCCATAATGACATTGATATTATTATCATGAAGCGTCTTCACCATCTGCTTCATTTCTTTTACTCTCACCGCACCATTATAGGGATCGGTGGAATAAGAACCTTCCGGCGCATTATAGTTCTTCGGATCATATCCCCAGTTAAACTGCGGCTCATCCAGCTTCGTCTCATCTACTGTAGCATAGTCATAAATCGGCAGCAGATGAATATGGGTTACGCCCAAATCTGTCAGATAATCCAGTCCCGTTGTCTGTCCGGTGGCATTTGTGGTTCCTTTTTCCGTCAGTCCAAGGAATTTTCCTTTGTTAGCGTCCGAAATGCCTGAGGACTCATCAATGGAAAAATCTCTCACATGAAGCTCGTAAATAACGGAATCATTATAGCTCATGCCCTGATTCGGGCCGCTGTCATTGGCCCATCCGGCCGGGTCAGTGGAATCCAGGTCAATGACCATGGCACGATCTCCGTTTACGCCGGTGGTTCTGGCATAAGGATCACATGCTTCCGATTCCTTACCGTCCTGTACTGCTGTATAGGTATAATAGGTGCCGTTTAAGTCTCCCGTCTTTTCTGCAGACCAGACACCCTTTTCTCCCTTTGTCATTTCAATGGATTCGATCAGATCCTCTGTTCCTTTTGTTCCTGACTGATACAGATTGACCTTCACTGCTTCCGCCGTAGGCGCCCATACTTTAAAAGTCGTCTTTGCCTTACTCCAGGTTGCTCCCAGATCATCGCCGTCATAAGTGTACTGCGCTTCAAATTCCTCTGTGGAGTAGATCTTCGGCATTTCCACCGCATAATCATACCCCTCAAATCCGATGAAATACTCCTTCGCGATGGCCGGTGTCTGTGACAGATCTGCCCCAAGGCTCAGTGTATACTCCTTCTTGTTTGCGCTGACTTTCACTTCTGTCACCGGAATTTCTTTTCCGTCCGCACCTTTCAGCACAAATGCCTCATCCGGTTTTTCCACGACAGGCATACCGGTAACGACTTTGATCGTGTTGTTCTTCTTATTATAAGCTGCCGAAACTACCTTGGCTCCCAGAAGAACATCATCACCCAGCACTCTTCTGCCGGCAAATACACCGGAATCCACATAGTAGTCAACAGTGCCGGAAAGCACATCAGACAAATCAATTGTGCGGTCTGCATCTATATCTTTGTCCGCCCATTCATTTCCCTCTATACTCTTACGTATAATATAATTTAATGCATCTGTCTTTCTGCCTTCCAGATTAAAAGTTGCCACTTTTTCTCCGTTCTCTCCATCGCTGTCAAATTCGTGTCCGGCATCCTTCATACCTTTGCCCCATGCCCATACATTCCATCCGGCATAATCACCGTCTGTTCTTGTATAATGCAGGCGCAGTGTAATCTCATTTTTGTTCTCCACGACCTTAGCCGTAAAGACAGCACTGAGATCGGGATCCTCTTTCGCCGTTGCTGTCAGTGTAATCTCATCACCGGTAAACGCCGCATTGACCGTGATTCTGCAGCCTGTCCCGTCAAGAGTCACACCTTCCGCCGCATCCATGCTGTAGCTTACATCCATCAGCGTTTTGGTTCCGTCTTCCGCAACATGCGTAAGCTGATAAGGCAGTGCGGAAACTTTATCTGCCGCATCTGTTCCCTTCGCAATGGTAAGCTCCGGTGCCACCAGCGTGTCCACAAAACCGCCGGCCGTCAGGACTGCAGTACCGCCATCCGCCGCTGCAGGAACAGTAATCGTAATTTTGCTGTCAGCACTGACCGGATATGTCTTGTTATTGTCTGTCGCCTGATTCCAGTCAAAATCATACCGGTTCGTCTGGTAAGGATAGTTGTTTTCTCCTGTCAGACCGATTTCTTCTCCATAATAAACAACAGGCTGTCCCTTTGCCGTGATCTGCAAAGTTGCAGCGACCATAGCCTTCCCGTCTTTATCGGTTTCCATAGCACCCAGGCTGTGTTTAAAACCATCCTCATCATGGCTGCTCAGGAACTGCCCTGTCAAGTAAACGTTACTCAGTCTGGCATTCCTTGTCGCCAGCCTCTGCTCTACCGAGGATATATTTCCCTTTACAAAGTCCAGTGCCCAGTCATTGAAGTCAAAGTCCAGTAAAGAATCCATCTGCCCGCTTGCCAGCGTGCCGTCGCCATCCCAGTTCGAACCCGCGCCAAAATACTCGCCGATCATCTTGAATTCCGGATTCTTCTTAGTCAGTTCGTTTTTAAATGCCATCCATGTGGTGCTGTCCACATGCTTTACCGTATCCACACGGAAATAGTCAACACCCTTCTCCGCCCATGCTACCTGCCAGTTAATGAGCTGATTCCTGACTTCTTCGTTTTCCGTCAGGAAATCCGGCAGATTGGCCTGCTGTCCGCCGTGTACGGCATCATCTTCACTCACGGCTTTGTCCCGCAGCATACCGGGGAAATTCTCTTCCGCTCCGTACCCAGAGCCGGATTCAGCTTGGTAAAATCACTGGCCCAGTAACCGTGATAGGCCGCATTGTAGGGTACATCGTCTTTACCCTCACCGTTCACCGTAACGCCTTTGATATTTTCCACAATAGGCGTAATCCAGATGGTGTTAACGCCCAGCTCGTCCAGGTAATCCAGCTTCTTTGTCACACCCGCAAAGTCTCCTCCATGGTATAAGCCTGCGTTAGGTCCGTAAGTTCCATTGCCGTTTGCCGCATTGTTCCCGCTGTTACCATCGAAGAAACGGTCAGTCACCATGAAGTAGATCACCGCTTCATCCCAGTCAAAGTCAGCGTCATCATCCGGTTTCGCCGCAACCACAACCGTAACTGCAGTATCGGCCTTTGACCCGTTATTTCCAACCACCGTAATCGGAAGGCTGTAGCTTCCCGGCACCGTGTCCTCTGTCACTGACAGGGAGATCTCCAACAGTTCCGGATCGATTGCAATCTTGTCGCTCATGCCCAGCGACGACGCGTCCACATAGGCCTCGGCTACAAGGTCTGCACCACTTTCTTCATTATCATTTACAATCAGCTTTAAAACGTTATTTTGTGTATAATCCATGGAAGGATGATACATGGAAGCCGTTACTTTCTGCACATCACCGAAAACAGGCTTTTTATCATAAATGCCCTTTCCATGGATATACCAGAGTTCTGCCCCCGTGCCGCCTGCAAGCTGGTAAGACCGATTATCATCCTGATTGTCCCAGCTGTCTTTCGTCGGTCTTCCGATGATTCCCAGACTCCTGTAGGGAACAGAAAAGTTCGTAGTCAGCCATGCAATACCGTTATCATCTGTGTCCTTGCTTTCATAAGTATAGAAATTGCTTGTAGGCGCGTATTGGATGCCCAGTTCCCAGACATACAGATCCGGTGTGCTTACGTCCTGATCCGGTGCCTCAGGATTGAAATAGTGTATTGTATAGTTGTATGTAGTATCTCCGGGAACGTAGACCAGGCTGTTTGTATTTTTCACAGCACCAGTCGTCTGATCCTTCTCCTGCACATACAAAGGATTGGCAGGATCCGTGCGCCAATCACCATCCACAACAAACTTGTACTGGTATTCCCCGTGAGCTAATTCTGTCTCATATGTGAAAACACCGTCACTGCCCTTCTGCATTGCATCGGAAGTGCCGCTCCAGTCATTCATCGTTCCGGCCAGATAAACGGACGCTGCGGAATCGTTCTTATATCGGAATATAACCGTACTGCCGTTCACTTCCGGGCCGCGTACTGTAGAAGAAATGACATTATATTTCCCATTTATTACATTATTTTCTTCCACACGTGTCCAGAGTTCATAGGTATCGCCGCTGCCGAAATCCGCAGATTGAATAACAGCATTTGCAGTCTGCGCGGTAACGGAATCAGGATTGCCCGGTGTACCGTTATCCATCAGGTAATTGAAGTCATTGCTGGCATTGGCCTTAATCTTAACCGTATACCAGCCGCTGCCCTCCTCAGCTAACGCTTCACCCGGCCATGCTGTACCTGTTACGCCATCGCCCCAATAATGTATCGTAACCTTATCCCAATTCAACGCATTATAAAAATGCAAAGTAATATCTACTTCGCCAACGCGTTCACCGGTCTCATCCTCAACCGGTTCATCCGGGATTTCTTCCCCCGGCTCTTCCTCATCGACAATGCCGTCTTCCTCGTCCAACGTCTCATCGTCTTCTTCTGTTCCGTCTTCCCCATCCGTGACAGTATCATCACCTTCGCTGCCGGAACCGTCAGGATCTGTTTCATCGCCAGCATCTCCGCTGCCGTCATTCTCGTTATTCCCGTCATCCGGTGTACTGCCGGAGTTGTCCGGGTCTGTGCCGTCACCACTGCCCGGTGTGCTGTCGGAGTTGTCCGAACCTGTGCCGTCACCGCTGCCCGGTGTACTGTCGGAGCCGTCTGACCCTGTACCATCTCCGCTGTCCGATGCGCTGCCGGATTCATCCGATCCTGCATCATCGCCCGTGCTGCTATCTGTACCGCTGCCAGCCTCATTTCCTGAAGCCTCGTCTTCACCTGTACTGCTGTCACTGCTGCCCGGAGTTGTACCGTTGTCTCCGCCTGCAGCATCATTTCCGTCTATGTCGGGAGTTTCAACCGTATAGCCATTTTTACCCCCCCCCCGCTTCTTTTTCGGCTGCCAGGGCAGTCATTGTAAACCCTGGTGCAGTCGATACGCTTGAAACGACTATGGCAAAGGCCAGTAACCAGCTAAACATACTGGCTGCCATTCTGCGTTTCTTTCGAAAAAATTTCTTTTCTCTCTGCACCACTTTAACATCTTGTTTGTTTTACTACAAGCCCGTTTTTCGAAATTATACGAAAATTTTTTAGACTGTTTTTTGTGCACTTTGTACATTTAGTCGGATTATATTAGTCGAATCGCCTACAAATATACTCTTATCCCCCAAAAAACAACAAAATGAGCAGAGCTCATTTGCGAGATTTGCTTCACAGACTCGAATAAGCGGAAGCTTTTCTTATGCCATAAACAAAACGAGCAAAGCTCGTTTTGAACATAGCTCGTTTGCGGAATCTGCTTCGCGAGTTCAAAAAAAAGAGCACCATGTCCAGGCGCTCTTGCAGATTATCTTATATGTACCGGACTGCATATTAACGCAGTCTCAGATTTTTTCTGTTATTCTATCTTGATCGTAGCAGCACTTGTCTCGTACTCCTCCATCCGGTTATAATCACTGGTCTGGGAATAAATGACCATATAGCTCTTATCCGCGTTAATCACATACTGAAGCTGGGTGATCTGAATATCCTCTACCTGATAATGACATAAAATGCGGAAAGCCGGATATCCGTCGATTCGTATGCTCTCAAAGCTGTCTATATTTAATGTGACCTCTTCGCCATACAATTCACGGAGATTTTCCTGTGTCTGCTCTTTAAAAGTCTCCTCCGTCATAAGCTGCAGGGAAATATCCTGTTCGCCGGTAACGGAATAGATCGTGGAAGCATCGATGGGATATCTTCCGGTGACATACATTCCTTTCCGGTCCTCTGCTTCCTCAAAGCCTTCAGGCAGTTCAAAAGTACAGCCCTTCGTTCTCCGCCTGCTCTCCAGCACCGACGTATCCAGTTCATTTTCTTCCAGAAGCTGTGCCGTCAATTCTTTGCGTGTCTCTTCATCTATTTCCATCTGTGCCATGGCCGCACTTGTCTGTTCCGGCTTCAATGATTCGACCTGTCCGGTGGTATCTCCGTTTTGCGTCTCCTGTGCTTCCGCACTTGTATGTACCGCTTCTTTTCCGCCGCAGCCTGTCACCAGCGCTGCCAGACATATCATCAGGCACAACGCCGGAAAGTGTCTGTCCCGTATGCCATATAATCTTCTTTTCAATATAATCCTCCTGTCAAAACCGCAATAAGCATATAGTCAGAAGCACAGTATGACCTTTACTGAAAGTCATACTGCGCTCCCGAAATAAAAAAAACGAACAAGCTCGTTTCCGGGATTCGCTTTTTGAACCCAGATAAGCAAAAAGACACCTGTACTGAAAAAACTATGCTTCCCTGAAAGTCGCACACTCTGTACCGGCACATGTGCATGCACCGCCACCCTTGATGTCTACATGCTCCGCGTGGCATTTATAATTACTATTATACACACATTTGGTTGCTTCGCAATCAATACTGATCGTCCGACAGGGATGCTCCAGCGAGCTGGTGTATGATCCTTCCCTTTTCTGCGCAAAGCTTTCGCAACATGTGTCATTACAACAGTCTGCATGTTTGCCGCCTACCATGATATCACCCTTACAGCAGCATTTTTCCTTATTGTAGGAACAATTCTCCACTCCGCACTTTAACTCAGCCATAATAAACCTCCATTCATATCTGCACTCCGTTCCCCCGGACAGATGACCCCGCGCCGTATTTTTCAAAACACACCGCCTGTCAAATGTCGCAATGACCGAAGCCGGATCTATTTTATGATACAAGGTTATTATTGACCTGCCACACTGATCTTATACAGATTAAACCAATATCGCTCCAACAGATAACTGCCTGTTTCCTCAGACAAAAGCCCTGCCTTTTCCCATTCCGCAACAATGTCATCCCGGCTGTTGAAGCTGCCGATAAACCAGACTCTTCTGCCTTCCTCACACCATGTCCTGATCTGTTCTGCCTGTTCTACAGTACCGTAAGGACGCAGGATCTTCTGAATCAAAGTCTCCGGTCTGCCGCACCAAAGATAACTTTCATTTTTATACACCTTGTCCGCTTCAGCGGACTCATTATCAATCGTTGAAAATGCTTTTCTTTCAGCCTTTTCATCCATATAATAAGAAGTTACCGCCTGAACCTGGTCAAAATTATACAGGACAATATCTTCAGGCTCAATGGTAGATAATGCCGCCGCAGTATCTTTCATGAGCAGCGCTTTATACTCCTCTTCTCCCATAAAAGCCCGATAGTCCCGAAGTCCGACCACAAGTACAAGTATGATAACCGCCACGGATATAACTTTATGTAAACCATCCATTTTGCCATTAAGTTTACATAACTCTAAGCAAGCCAACTTGCAATCAGATTTACATAATTCAGCGCAAGCTGCTTCGTTCCCAAGGTTACATAACTCTAAACTATCAGATCTGGAACCAAGTTTACATAACGCATACTTACTTTCTTTCTGAAAAAAAAGATCCAGCCCGATAGCAAAGCTCAGCCAAAAGCATCCCATGGCCGAGAGCATATACCGGTAAACAAAAATCGGGCGTAAAAGAACAGATGCCGCGAAGCCGAACAGCACCAGCCCGCCCAGCACGCATGTCCCCGCAAGCATAAAACCGATCCTGTATATCAGTTCACTGATTCCGTCTGGTACAGCTTTTTTTCTATTTTCTATCCTATAATGGCAGAGTTTTAGCGTGGGATACAAAATAACAGACACATATGCCGCAAACAATACCACCGCCAGCACCGTACTCAAAATCTCACTGGTAAACGCCGGCTTCATCAGGAACTTCACACAACCGCCCAAAGACCGCCAGGTCAACGGCAGAATCCAGTAATTTTCCCGCACTGCCGTAATCTGGGCAAACAGAGCAAAAAGCCATGGGATGTATCCCAGAACAGAAACCGCCACCCACAAGAGCCACTCCTTGATCCTGCCCCGGTCTCTGACCAGAAAGACAGCCAGCACATAAAGATAGACCATGATCACTGCCACACATGCAAAATACTGCGTATAGGCGGCTGCCAATCCGTAAAATACCAGGGTTGCTGCATGAATCCGTCCCATGCGTATCCGCTGCGTCCTCTTTACAGTATTTTCCCCGGCAGTGCCGCCGCTTTCCTCTGCCCCATTCTGAGAAATCCCGCCACAGATTTCACAGGCTATATTTCTCCCCGCCGTGACTACCCCATAAGCGTGTAAGAAGGCTGCCGTCACGAACAACAATGCAAAACTGTACATCCGCATCTCCACCGTATAACTGCTGAGCTGCGGCATGGCAATGGAGCAAAAGAAAAACAGCCCGCCCGCAAACATGCCAAATCTTTTTCGGATAAACGTAATGCAGTACAACAGCAAAATGAAATACGGCAGTACAGAAACCACCTTCGTGACCACAACCGGATCTGTCTGCGCCGATATCAGTTTACATAAGTCTACAAAAAATTTAACAATACAGTAATACAGCGGCGGATGAACATCCTGCGCCGTAAACGCAATTAAATCACCGTAGGAATGCTTTATCATCCCCACGGTGAACAATTCATCATACCAGATGTCATTGCCAAAACATAACATCAGGCTCTTTAACAGCATAATCACACTGATTCCCAGAAAGAAAAATCCAATGATATCTCTTCCCGATATTCTGAGTTTCCGATTCATTCTATTCCGTACTCCGCATTGCGCTTTCAGCTTCACTGCTGCCGCTTACTTCTGTGCCTGTGATTTTGCCTCTTCCTGTACTATCTCCTGCCGGATCTCTTTCGTCCTGATCTCCTTGCAGATCTGATCGATAAACTCCTGAAGCGGCTTCACGCCCTCGTCACCCGCATAACGGCTTCTGACAGACACTGTCTTATCCTCCGCCTCCTGCGCGCCTACCACAAGCATGTAGGGAACCTTGGCCAGTCTCGCCTCGCGGATCTTGAAACCGATCTTCTCGGAACGGTTGTCCGCCGTCACATCAATATTGTTTCTCGCCAGTTCTTTCCTGATCTCCTCCGCATACTCCTCATATTTCTCGGAAATCGGCAGGATACGAACCTGCTCCGGGCACAGCCATGTAGGGAACTTACCCGCATACTTTTCAATAAGCCATGCCAGCGTCCGCTCATAGCACCCCAGAGATGTTCTGTGAATAATGCAAGGACGTACCTTTTCACCGTTCTGATCGATAAAATACATATCAAACTGCTCGGCAAGCAGCGCATCCCACTGAATCGTGATCATCGTGTCTTCCTTGCCGTAAACATTTTTCGCATTAATATCCACTTTCGGACCGTAGAATGCAGCCTCGCCCACATCCTCCACAAAAGGAAGATCCAGTTCCGTCAGAATATTGCGGATATGAGCCTCTGTTTCATTCCAGACTTCCGGTTCACCGATGTATTTCTCCGGATTTTCAGGATCCCATTTGGACAAATGCCAGGTAATGTCACCCAGCAGCCCTAAGGTTGACATAACATATTTTGCAAGAGCAATACAGCCCTTGAATTCCTCCACCATCTGATCCGGTCTCACCACCAGATGTCCCTCAGAGATCGTAAACTGACGCACACGAGTCAGACCGTGCATCTCGCCGGAATCCTCATTTCTGAAAAGTGTGGAAGTCTCGCCGTAGCGGATCGGCAGATCCCTGTAGGAATGCTGCGTATTTTTATAACAATAATACTGGAACGGGCAGGTCATGGGCCTGAGGGCAAACACTTCTTTATCTTTTTCCTCGTCTCCAAGGACAAACATACCATCCTTATAGTGATCCCAATGTCCCGACATCTTATACAGATCGCTTTTTGCCATAAGCGGCGTTTTCGTTCTGACGTAACCCCACTCCTTGTCTTCCAGATCCTCGATCCAGCGCTGCAGCTTCATGACCATCTTCGTGCCTTTGGGCAAGAGAAGCGGCAGTCCCTGACCAATCACATCCACCGTAGTGAAAAGTTCCATCTCACGTCCCAGCTTATTGTGGTCGCGCCGTTTGATGTCCTCCAAATGTTCCAGATAGGCTTCCAGTTCCTCTTTTTTCTGAAAAGCTGTACCATAAATACGCTGTAACTGTGCTTTATTGGAATCCCCGCGCCAGTATGCCATGGAAGAGGAAATCAGCTTATAAGCCTTAATGTTCTTTGTGCTCATCAGATGCGGTCCCGCGCATAAATCTACAAACCCGCCCTGATCATAGAAAGAAATCTCCGCATCCTCCGGAAGATCACGGATCAGTTCCACCTTGTAAGGCTCACCCTTTTCCTCCATTAATTTAATCGCTTCTTCTCTGGGAAGGCTGAACCGCTCAAGCTTGTGTCCCTCTTTGATGATCTTCTTCATCTCTGCTTCCAGCTTATCCAGGTCTTCTCTGGAAAACGGCGCAGCGTCGAAGTCATAATAAAAGCCCTCCTCAATAGCCGGACCGATGGTCACCTTTGCATCCGGAAAAAGTCTTTTTACCGCTTCCGCCAGCACATGGGATGCTGTATGACGGATCACTTTAAGGCCCTCGGGGTCATTGGCTGTCAAGATGCTCAAGCTGCAGTCCCTGTCAACAATCGTCCTCAGATCCTCCACTTTTCCGTCCACTTCACCGGCACATGCCACACGTGCAAGTCCCTCGGAAATATCTGCGGCAATGTCATAAATACTCATCGCCTGCGCGTACTCTTTCACAGAGCCGTCTTTTAATGTTATCTTCATATTTTCCTCCGTTCTGAAACATTTTCCGCCAGGTCATCTCTTCTCTGATCTGACTTCATTTTCTTAAATATTTTCATTTGCTTATTATCTTTATTTACTTAATTTCTTTCTTGTCCTTAATACCTTCGTTTACTTAATTTCTTTCTTTTCTTTAATACCTTCTTTTACTTAGTTTCTTTCTTTTCTTGATATCTTCATTTACTTAATATTTTTCTTTTCTTGATATCTTTCTTTCCTTGATATCTTTCTTTCCTTGATATCTTCATTTACTTAAGTATCCTTCTTTTCTTACATATCTTTCTTTTCAGCAATCCCCGGCTTCATCGCAGTCACTATAGCTTTCAGTGTTGCCATTATCGCTGCCGTTATGACAGTCGTTTCCGGTATTATTGCTCCCTATGTTGATGCTGATTCCACGCGTCAGGGGGTGCTGTCAGAAATCCGATACAAATTCCCGCAAACAGGCAGATCAAGCCGATCAGACAGAAATCAAATTTGTTAAGAGTAAGTTCACCACGCATAAGGTCAGTTGTCTTTTCTTTCAGCTGTGCTGTTGTCTCTTTTCATTCTGTTGTCATAAAGAATCCTCCTTTTCATTTCCTATACCATAAAAAATCCTCTGCACTACTTATGGTAATGCAGAGGACGTATTGTTTACGCGGTTCCACCTCGCTTGTTCCGTGCGCCTTTGACGGCTTACCGGAACCTCTCATTCGACTGTAACGTTAGTCAACGGACCGGATTGGGGTCACTCAGAGTCAGTTTTCGAATGTTTCCGGCAAAAGCGCTTCCAGCATAGTGCGCTTCTCTCTGTTACGTTCCGCATCCTACTCTTCTCGTCAACGTGTTCTGAATATTTATTCCTGCTTTTATTGTTATTATTCTATGCCTTGCTGTCTGAAAAGTAAAGCATTATTTTGTTGTTCAGACAAAATCGCCGCAATATCGCCCGCCGATTACGCATACCTGCCGCAATTGTGCTGCCAAGTCACGAATTCTTACTGCAATTGCGCTGACAGACCACAAGTTCTTACTACATCCGTACTGACAGGTTACGCATTCTTACCACAGCACTTCTTATATTTCTTACCGCTTCCACAGGGACAGGGATCGTTGGGATATACCTTCGGAGCCTTGTGTACTGTAGTCGATTCCTTCTGCTCTTTGTACAGGGTTTTCCTCGTCTCCTCGTCAAAGATCTCGTTCCATTCTTCCAGACCATAAAGCCAGTCTGCACCTGCTGCTACCATATTCTTATAAAGAAGCGCTTTGTCAAATCCAAGGTTTACCCTGGTATCCTCCTCCATCTCCTCGATTGGATTCGCCTCTTTCAAACTGTCATTAATACCATCCAGAAAACCGACCATCGTCATGATGTCAACATCATATTTCTCCGCCAGTTCCTTCACAGTCCCTTCCACCACCGTGTCAGGAGTCTTAAGAAGCTCCGCATAGATCTCCTTTTCCTTTAAAAAATATGCAGACCAGAGTCTCTGCAGATCGCCTTTGTTGGCAGTCTCGGAATACGCCATATCACGCCATTGTTTCAGTAATGCCATTGTACCATACCACCTTTTATCCTATAATCTCGAAGACGCATCAGCCATGCTGTGCATTCCAGCCTGAATCTGTCAGACTGCCTGTGCGCCATCCGCCTGTGCCGCAGCTGATACAAAATTCACGTTAAATTACAACGTAAAAACTGCACTGCGACCATTTGATATCTAAGTATATAACATTTTCTGAAAAAAGTAAAATTATATTTCTTTTAAATTCACCCTTAAATGTATCCCGATAATTTTACAGTTCAAAAAGAACATTTTCATAATCTTTTACAAAATATCTGATATTTGTTCTGCCCTTTTGTATCATAGTGTGCCCCTCAGCCTCCAGCTTCTCCTTCTGTGCTTCCACGCCGCCCGGATATTTTGCATTCAGTTCACCGTTTGCCTTTAATGTTCGCCAATACGGCGTTATATCCTCGGAACGCTGATAACTTGCCCATGCTGCGATAGAAACAAAAATTCCCGCGGTAATAGGTTCCGTGAAATCAGCCCCGTTCATTCGGGCAAAATATTCCCGGATTTCTCCCACTGTGACCACCTTTCCAGAGGGAATCCGTTTCATCACCTTATCATAGTCCACCGGCGGCGCAAAGTACATTTTATCACCACCGTATTTCTCAATACTCTTCTGATCTGTTATGATCTGGAATTTCGGCATATCTTTACTGTCATTCAGCATTGCATTAAAATCTTTTTTGTCTTCACCTGCCATTGCTTTCTACCTCCATGACAGAATTATAATGCTGTTTTAAAAGTGTATGCAATGAGGCTGTTTTTATTTTTTTAATTTTTTTATAAAAATTTTTTCTGTTTTTGTATATTACCTGTGAAAACGGTTACAATGATATTAGTCAAAAGATAAGGAAATACTTATCCTCCCCTAAGGAAGCCTCTAGGACTGCGGAAGCCGCAGTTTTAGGGGCTTCCGCTATGTTTAAGGGCTTCAAAACGGGGATTTTGGGGTGTTGCCAAGTGTTGCCAAGCTGGAAGCCAGTGTTTATCAGGGTTTCCGGCTTTTTGTGATTTTGCATAATATCTGCTTCATGGTCTGCAATGCCAGTATTTCAGGCACTTTCTACATGAATTTTTCTCTAAGCGCTCTTATCGAACTTGTGTTCTTTTTCAGCATTGGCAACAAGTTTAATGTTGCCATCAACTCCTTTGAGAACATTATGCAAACATAGCCTCCACTTGTTCACCTCCACCCATCAGCCAAAGGCTGCTGGTTCTTGCGGCAGTCGCCAAGGTCATGCAAGCATGACTTCGGCTCGTTGCTCGCAGAAGTCAAAATCATATATTTTACTCAAACTTCCCACATTAAAAATGGGATTTGCTCCTTGAAAAATCAATACTTTAGCTCACAAAATAGCGCTCAG